>PPYE01433583.1_pt1 | contig 11684 bp, 11 predicted proteins | sample 1559881 | NCBI WGS metagenome assembly PPYE01 (sample SAMN08240022, study PRJNA423297) | Human gut metagenome, whole genome shotgun sequencing project.
GCCCTACCCTAACCGCTGGACCCACCACATCCTGCTCACGACCCCCAAAGAGGTGGACGCCGAGCTGCTGGACTGGACCGAAGAGGCCTACCGGTTTGCCCTCATCAAGTGATGTTAACAAACCGGGCGGAAGCGGCAGGTTTGCTTGGTGGCCTTTTGGCGCGGCTGGCGGTATACTGAAAGGGCAGAATACACAAGCCAACAGGAGGTTTTACCCATGAGCTTTGCAAGCGGTTTGTATCACGCCCGCAAAAAGAGCGGCCTTTCCCAGGAGGACGTGGCCGGAAAGCTGGGCGTTTCCCGCCAGACCATCTCCAAGTGGGAGACCGGAGAAACATTGCCGGACATCCGCCAGTCCAAGCGGCTGGCCGTTTTGCACCACATCACGCTGGACGAGCTGGTGGAATACGATTTCGACGAGCAGCAGGCCCGGGAGATGATCGACAGCGTGAGCGAGGAGGCCCAGGCCAAGATCGACTGGAACAAGGTCTGGAGCAAGAAATACCCGGTGCTGGCCACCTATCATAAAACGGTGCGCATCCAGGACTACGCCCCCCAGCTGCGGGAGATGCTCACCCAGCTGCAGGTGGAATACGGCTACAACACCACCGACGCGCTGCTGGTATTAAAGGACATTCTGGCCCGGGTCTGGAAGGGCCAGATGTGATGATTTCAGAAAGGACACCCCATGGACTACACCCGCGAAGAGCTGGCCGAAGCAAAGCGCCAGATCGACTCCACCCTGCACAAGCTTCGCCAGACGGTGAAGACCTTTGAAGCAAAGGAAGACCCGGCCCGCTGCAAATCCCAGCTCACGCTGGCAAAGCGGCGCATCGAGGCCTTCACCATCGCAAACGAGCTGATCCAGCGGGAGCTGGACACGCTGGGCCGGTAATTTTACCGCAGCCGGGGCAATTCAAATTGTTCCCCGGCTGTTTTTTTGGTATAATGGGACATAATTCACCCAATCGTTTTTGATCCCTGCGAGGTATCCCGTTATGCCCATCGACATGAAGCTGGTGATCTCCGGCCAATTCAAGGAGCTGGTGCGCCGGGGCAATGTGGACAAGATCACCGTGACCGCGCTGATCGAGGAGTGCCACATCTCCCGCCAGACCTTTTACTACCATTTTCAGGACATCAACGACGTGATGGAGTGGTCCGTCCGCCGCGAGACCGAGCAGCTGCTGCGCAAGAGCCTGGAGCTGCCCCAGCTTCGCTGCGGTCTGGAGCTGCTGATCGCCCACACCGCCGGGCAGTTCGACGTGCTGCACAAGCTGCTCTGTTCCCACCGGCGGCAGCGCTTTACCGACGCCCTCACCGCCTGCGTGCGGGTCTTTCTGAACGGGCTGCTGGAACACTTTATGCCAAACTTCGCGGTGAACCAGCCGGACCGGGAGGTCTTTCTGGATTACAATTCCCGGGCGCTCACCGGCATCCTGCTGGACTACGGCGGCCGCCGCGAGCTGGACGCCGCCCGGCTTTCCGCCCAACTGGAACGCATCCTGCTGCGCCAGCTGGCCGAGCCGCTGGAAGAGATGTGACATCAAAACAAAACAACGCCCGGCCCCGCTGTAAAAAAGGGGCCGGGCGGCTTATTTTTGCCCGGAGAACGGGCCTGCACGGCCGGTTTTCCCCACCTGCAACCGCCGGTTGACAAATTGAACAGCAAACTGGGTGGCGGGTAACCGGCGCTTTTGCTACAATGAGAGCAACAAAACAGAACCTGTAAGAAGGAGTTGTGGGAATATGATCTTAGCAGAAAAAATCATGAAGCTGCGCAAGGCCCAGGGCTGGTCCCAGGAGGAGCTGGCGGTCCAGCTGGGCGTGTCCCGGCAGTCGGTGTCCAAGTGGGAGTCCATGGCCTCCATGCCGGACCTGGATAAGATTTTAAAGATGAGCGAGCTGTTCGGGGTGAGCACCGATTATTTATTAAAGGACAACGCCGCCGAAGAGGAGGGCTGCGCCGCCCCCATCCTGGAGGAAGGCCCCGCGCCCCGGCCCATCTCGCTGGAGGAGGCCAACGCTTACATGGACCTGAGCGCACGCTGCCACAAATTCATTGCGCTGGCGGTGGCGCTGTTCATCCTGTCGCCGGTGCCGCTGGTGGCCATTGCCGGTATGGCAGAGCACGGGCGGCTCGCCCTCAGCGAAGACGTGGCCGCCGCCATCGGCCTGCTGTGCCTGTTCGTGATCGTGGCGGCGGGCGTGGCCATCCTGCTGCCCAGCGGCATCAAGCTGGAGCGGTATGAATTTCTGGAAAAGGAGCCCATCGCCCTGGAATACGGCGTGGCGGGCATCGTGGAGACCAAGCGGGAGGCCTTTGCTTCCACCTACCATTCGGGCCTGGTGGTGGGCATCGTGCTGTGCATCCTGAGCGTGGTGCCGCTGTTCTTCTGCATGGCGCTGGAATCCGAGCTGGCCTGCGTGTTCGCGGTCTGCCTGCTGCTGACCCTCATCGCCGTGGGCGTGTACATCATCATCCGGGTGGCCTGCCTATGGGAGACCTACGAAAAGCTGCTGGAGGAAGGCGACTACACCCGGGAGCACAAGGCGGAGAACCGGCGCAACGACCCCTTCGCCGGCTTCTACTGGTGCCTGACCACTGCCATCTATCTGGCGGTGAGCTTTTACACCGGCCAGTGGGCCCGCACCTGGATCATCTGGCCGGTGGCGGCGGTGCTGTTCGCGGCGCTGCTGGCTCTGCGCCGGATGCTGCGCCAGCCCCGCTGACCTTCTGCCCCAGACCCGGGTTCTCCGGGTCCGGGGCTTTTTTGCGCCTGTCCTCCAATCGCATCTGGCAAAGCGCCGCCGGGTGTGATATGGTATTGTTGGATTGGCCCGCAGCCCGCCCCCACCGCGGCGGACACGGCCCGCAAAAAAACTCCGCGCCGCCCGGCGGCCGGGGGGAGGACGCTATGAAAAAAACAGCCATCATCAACATCTACAACTTCATCCGCAAGTCCCACGAGGAGCCCAGCCGCTTCATTCAGGACGACTTCGACACCATCCGAAAGCAGATTCAGCTGGTGCGGCAGTACGGCCTGCCCGCCACCTACGCGCTGAAATACGACGCGCTCACCGACCCCCGCTACCAGAAGCTGCTGCGGGAGGAGACCGCCCCCCAGGACGAGATCTCCGCCTGGTGGGAGATCACCCGGGAGCTGTGCGAAAAAGCCGGGGTGCGCTTTCGCGGCCAGGTCACCGAGGAGTTCGACGAGCGGGTGAACAGCGCCTACTGCATCGGCTACGAGCCGGAGGAGCGCAAGCGCCTGGTGGACGCCTACATGGACACCTTCTTTTCCGTCTTTGGCCGCTACCCCACAAGCATCGGCTCCTGGGTGCTGGACACCGTGACCCTGGAATACGCCGCCGAACGATACGGCATCACCGCCGCAGCCACCTGCCGGGACCAGATCGGCACCGACGGCTTTACTTTGTGGGGCGGCTGGCCCAACGGGGTCTACTTCCCCAGCCGCCGGAACGAGAACCTGCCCGCCCAGAACCCGGCGAACCAGCTGCCGGTGCCGGTGTTCCGTCTGCTGGGGCCGGACCCCATCTACAACTTTGAACAGAACCTGCGCCCGGACTTATACGGCATGGTGTTCACCCTGGAGCCCGCCTGGCTCACCGGCCGGGACGAGCAGTGGATCAGCTGGATGTTCGACACCATCACCAGGGAGGACTCGCTGGGCATCGGCTACGCCCAGGTGGGCCAGGAGAACAACTTTCTGTGGGAGAACATCGGCCCCGGCCTGCTGCCCCAGCTGAATCTGGTGGAGCGTCTGGCCAAGGAGGGCCTGGCCCGGGTGGAGACCATGGCGGCCAGCGGCGAGTGGTTTTGCAAAAAATACCGCATCACCCCGCCCATGACCTGGCAGGCCTCCCGCGACTGGAACACCGCCCACGAGCTGAGCGCCCAGTGGTACGCCTCCTGCTGCTACCGGGTGGGCTTTCTGGGCGAAGAGGGCCGTCTGCGGGTGCGGGACTTCTTCCTCTACCGGGACGAATACCTCTCCCGCTACCGCCGGCATGCCATGACAAACGCCAAGAGCACCTTCGACGCCCTGCCCCTGCTCTTCCCCCAGCTTTGGGCCGGGCAGAACGACCCCCGGCCCTTTATCCGGCTGGTGGGTGCGGACGGCGCCGAGCCGGAGGGCCGCATCCGCTTTTATGCCGAAAGCGAGACCGAGGCCCGAGCCGAGCTGACCGACCCGGCAACCGGCGCGCTGCTGGCCCGCTTTTCCATGCTGCCGGACCGGCTTATTCTGGAAGGCGAATCCGACCTGGTCTTTGACCGGCTGCCGGTGTTCCGCGCCGCCGAGGGCCGGTGCATTGAGATGATGCATGAGGGCTTTGCCTACCGCTTCACGGTGGAGACCGGAATCCTGACCCGGGCCGGGGCGGACGGGGTGCGCATCGCCCCAAAGGCGGGCAAAATCTGCCTGCTGCTGGCGGACGCGCCCCTCACCGAATCCATGTTCACCGCTCAGTATCTGGCAGACCCCGCGCCGCTGGACAGCGTACAGACCCAGTGGACGGAGAGCGGAGCCGTGCCGCCCTTCACGCCCCGGCTGGACCCGCCCGAACGCGTATTCCCGGTTGGCACCCAGGCCAGCATCACCCTGACCGCCCGGCAGGAGGGCGTTCTGCGCTACACCACCGACGGCACCCTGCCCGACGAGCATTCCCCGGTATACACCGGGCCCATCCCGCTGCAAAAGGACACCACCCTCTGCGCCCGGCTCTTCCTGGCGGACGGCCGGGTGAGCGAGCCGGTGTGCGCCCACTACCAGTTTGTCCTCACCGGGATGGAGCTGCAAAGCCCCACCCGCTTTGACCCCCGGCCGGTGTTCTCGGCGGGCGGCATTCAGGGCCTGCTGGACCCCCGGCGGGGCAGCTGCGATTACCTCTGCGGCCAGTGGCTGGGCACGCTGGAAAATCTGGACGTGACCGCCCTGCTGCCGGAGGAAACCGAGGTCGAGAGTATCGGGCTGGGCTTTTTGTCCCACCACCGGTCCGGCATCGTCTTCCCGGAGTACATCGAGCTGTTCACCGGGCCGGACCCGGAGCACCTGACCCGGAAGGACACCCTGCATCTGCCCTGCGCCCCCTGTGCGCGGGAGATCGCCCGGCAGGATTTTGTCTTCCCGGTGAACGAGCCGCTGCGCTGCTTCCGGCTGGTGGCCCACCGCTACGCCAAAATGCCCCAGTGGTGCGTCTACAAGGGCGTGCCCGACGTGTTCACCATGGCGGACACCCTGCTGGTAAAACCAAAGCAGGCCTGAGATTTTTGAAAAAAGCAAACGCCCCGGCGGCCAAAAACGGCTGCCGGGGCATTTTTGTAACCAGCGGGCAGAAAAACCTGCCCGGCGCGTAACCACCCGTCGCTTGTGGCGGCGGGCGGGATGCACTACAATAAAAGCAGAAGAAGCGCGGCGCACATCCACCCATTTAACCCGAACAAGGAGCACACCATGGAACTGAACCGGATGAAGATCGGCGCGGCCATCGCGGCCCGCCGCAAGGAAAAGGGCCTGACCCAGGAGCAGCTGGCAGCCCGGCTGGGGGTGAGCGCCCCGGCGGTGAGCAAGTGGGAGACCGACACCTCCTACCCGGACATCACCCTGCTCTGCCCGCTGGCCCGGGCGCTGGGCACCAGCGTGGACGCGCTGCTGCAATTTGAGGAAACAATGAGCGACGAGGAGGTGGTGCGGCAGATCAATCAGCTGCTGGAAACCGCCATGCGCCAGCAGCCGGACGGCTGGCAGACCGCCGAGCGGCAGCTGGACGAGCTGCTGCACCAGTATCCCAGCTGCACCGCCCTGCAGTACAACGCGGTGGCCAGCTACGACGCGCTGACCATGTTCTTCCCCGCGGCGGGCGAGGAGGTGCGCACCCGCTGGCGGGCCCGCAAGCGCCAGTTGCTGGAGCAGGTGCGCGAAAGCGGCAACGCCGCCTACTGGCAGACCGCCACCCTCGGGCTGGCGATGCTGGAGCTCACGGACGGCGATGCGGAAACCGGCGCGGCGCTGCTGCGCCAGCTGCCCGAGCGGGTGGGCGACCCCACCGGGGCCTGGGCCCAGTATTATCTGAAAACCGGCCAGCCCGGCAAGGCGCTGGAAACCATCCAGAAGCAGCTGTACAAGCTGGTTAGCCAGGCCCAGAGCCTGCTGGCCACGATGATGAACCCGAAGCTGCTGCCGGAGCCGGAGCGCCAGCGGGCGGTGTGCGAGGCCTATGGCGCACTGGCCCGGGCCTTCGCTTTCCCGGACATGAGCGCCGGCCTTGCCATGGAGCTATGCCTGCAGGAGGGCCAGCCGGACGAAGCCGCCGCCTGCTTTGCCCGGTATGTGGAGGTGCTCACCGGCCCGCCCGCCTTCCCCCGGGCGGACATCTTCGCCCCGGGCGTGACCGCCAAGCACCCGAAAAGCGCCCAGGCCAGCCACCGGGAGCTGCGCCGCCTGCTGCTGGATGAAATCCACACGGAGGAAAAATACCGCGCTCTAATGGAGCACCCGGTGTTCGCCGCCGCCCTCGCCCGGCTGGAGGCAAGTGTCTGACCGTTACACGCAAAACCGCCCCGGCAGCCGAACTCCTCGGCCGCCGGGGCGGTTCTTTTCTTACTCGTTTACACCTGCGCTCAGGCCAGCTTGGCTTCCAGGTTGGCGCGGATGGCGCGGATGAACTCCAGGCTGTCCACGGGCTTGGTTTCCACGCCCTCGGCCAGGCCGCACAGGTCCTTGGTCATCACGCCGCTGGCCAGGGTGTCCAGGCAGGCGGCTTCCAGGGTCTGGGCGAACTTCACCAGAGCCTCGTTGCCGTCCAGCTCGCCCCGCTTTGCCAGCGCGCCGGTCCAGGCGAAGATGGTGGCCATGGGGTTGGTGGAGGTGCTCTCGCCCTTCAGGTAGCGGTAGTAGTGGCGGGTCACGGTGCCGTGGGCGGCCTCGTACTCGTAGTTGTCGTCCGGGCTTACCAGCACGCTGGTCATCATGGCCAGGCTGCCGAAGGCGGTGGAGACCATGTCGCTCATCACGTCGCCGTCGTAGTTCTTGCAGGCCCAGATGAAGCCGCCCTCGCTGCGCACCACGCGGGCCACCGCGTCGTCGATCAGGGTGTAGAAGTATTCGATGCCCGCGGCCTCGAACTGCTCTTTATACTCCTTCTCGTAGATCTCGGCAAAGATGTCCTTGAAGGTGTGGTCGTATTTCTTGCTGATGGTATCCTTGGTGGAGAACCACAGGTCCTGCCCCGTGGACAGCGCGTAGTTGAAGCAGCTGCGGGCAAAGCTGGCGATGGAACTGTCCTTGTTGTAGGTGCCCTGCAGAACGCCTGCGCACTCGAAGTCGTAGATGGTCTGGCGCAGCTCGGTGCCGTCCGCGCCGGTGAACACCAGCTCGGCCTTGCCCGGGCCGGGGATGCGGAACTCGGTGCCCTTGTACACGTCACCGTAGGCATGACGGGCGATGGTGATGGGCTTTTTCCAGGTCTTGACCACCGGCTTGATGCAGTCCAGCAGGATGGGCGCGCGGAACACGGTGCCGTCCAGCACGGCGCGGATGGTGCCGTTGGGGCTCTTCCACATCTCGTGCAGGTCATACTCGGTCATGCGCTGGGCGTTGGGGGTGATGGTGGCGCACTTCACCGACACGCCGTACTTCTTGTTGGCCAGAGCCGCGTCCATGGTCACCTGGTCGCCGGTGGCGTCCCGGTTGGGCAGGCCCAGGTCGTAATATTCGGTGTTCAGCTCCACAAAGGGGCACAGCAGCTCCTCCTTGATCCACTGCCACAGCACGCGGGTCATCTCGTCGCCGTCCATCTCCACCAGGGAGGTGGTCATCTTGATCTTTTCCATCGGCTTGTCCTCTCTTTCTCTCGTTTTGGGGGAATCGGGGAAAGCGCGTTACGCGCCCAGCTCCCGCAGAACCTTGTCCATGATCTCCACGCCCTGTTTGATCTGTTCCTTCGAGGGGGTGGAGAAGTTCAGCCGCACGCTGCGGCAGGGCGCGTCGGTGGTGTAGAAGGCGCTGCCCGGCACCACCGCCAGCTTGTGCTCCAGGCACTTTTTCACAAAGGCGTCGGTGTCTACTGCTTCGGGTAGAGTGGCCCAGATAAACATACCGCCCTCGGGCTTGATGTAGGTCATCCGGCCGGCCAGTTTTTCGTCCATTTCGGCCATCATGTAATTGGCCTTTTCCCGGTAGATTTCCTGCAAACGGGCCAGGTGGGCGTCCATGTCGGTCTGGGTCAGGATGCGCTCGCAGACCCGCTGGGCCCACACGTTGGTGTGCACGTCGCTGCCCTGCTTTGCCACCACCATCTTGCCGATCAGATCCGGCTGCCCGGCGCAGAAGGCCAGGCGCATGCCCGGGCAGAGCACCTTGCTGAAGGACCCGGCATACACCACCGCGCCGGTGGTGTCGAAGTGCTTGATGGGCGGAATCGCTTCGCCGGAGATGCGCAGCGCGCCGTAGGGGTCATCCTCCAGCACCGGCACGCCGTAGCGCACCGCCAGCTCGCAGATGGCCTTGCGCTTTTCCAGGCTGGTGGTGTAGCCGGTGGGGTTCTGGAAGTTGGGGATGCAGTAGAAGAACTTGGGCTTTTGGTCCCGGAAGACCTGTTCCAAAGCCTCCAGGTTCACGCCGTCCGCCTCGAGAGGCACACCGGCCAGCCGCGCGCCGAAGCTGCGCATGGAATTGTAGGCGCCCAGAAAGGCGGGCTCCTCCACCGCGATCACATCGCCCTCGTTGCACAGCAGCTTTGTCATGAACTCGATGATCTGCTGGCTGCCGCTGGTGATGATCAAATCGTCCGCGTCGCTCACCACCGGCCACTGACGGTTAGCATAGTCCCGGGCGGCTTTGCGCAGGGGGCCGTAGCCCTCGGTGACGGAATACTGCAGCATGCCCACCGGGTCGGTGGCCAGCAGCTCGTCGCTGAATTTGCGGATGGTGTCCGCGGGGAAGCTGTCCGCCGCCGGGTTGCCGCCCGCAAAGCTGATCAGCTGCGGGTCGCTCATCTGCTTGAGCAGCTCGCGGATGATGCTGGGCTTCATCTGTTTGACCTTGTTTGAATAACGGAATTCCATGCCGAATCGCTTCTTTCCTTTATAAAATATACCCAGTCGGCGTCGTTTTCTTGTTCCACACCGGCTTTTAATGGGGGATGGAGGCGTAGCCGCTCTCCACCGTGATGACGCAGAAATAATCCGGGCGGCGGCTGCGCACGGCCTGCTTGATGGCCTGCTTCAGGTCGGCCTCGTCCATCTCGAAGCCCGCGGGGGTCACGCAGTCGAAGATCAGGTTGGTGTGGGTGGGGCCCGCCACCATGCGCAGGTCGTGGATGGTCAGCGCCGGGTCGATGTCCTTCACCAGCTCGCCCAGCCAGTGGCGGGCGTCGTTCACCTTTTCATCGCTGGTGATGATGGGGTCAAAGTGGATGACCACATGCAGGTGGTCGTTGTCCCAGAAGTCCCGCTCGATGTTGTCGATCACATCGTGGTTTTCCATCACGTCGCCCTCAGCGGCCATCTCCACATGCACGCTGGCGAACTGACGGCTGGGGCCGTAGTCGTGCACCATCAGGTCATGGGTGCCCAGCACGCCCGGGTAGCTCATCACCTTGTCGTGGATGTAATGCACCAGCGCCTCGTCCGGCGCCTGACCCAGCAGCGGGTCCAGCGTCTCCTTGATCAGGCCCGCGCCGCTGTACAGAATGAACACCGCCACAGCAAGGCCCATCCAGCCGTCCAGCTCCAGCGGGGTGAACCGGCTGATCAGGGTGGCCAGCAGCACCGCGCCGGTGCTGAGCACGTCGTTGCGGCTGTCCGCCGCGGTGGCCTGCAGGGTGGAGGAGTCGATCAGCTTGCCGATGTGGGTATTGAACACCGCCATCCACAGCTTCACCAGGATGGACGCCGCCAGCACCGCCACCGACAGCCAGCTGAACACCACCGGAGTGGGGTGCAGAATTTTGTCCAGACTGTTCTTGGCCAGCTCCACGCCGATGACCAGCACCATCACCGCCACCGCCAGACCCGCCAGATATTCAAACCGGGCGTGGCCGTAGGGGTGGTCCTCGTCGGCGGGCTTTTCCGCCAGCTTGAAGCCGATCAGGCTCACAATGTTGGAGGACGCGTCGGACAGGTTGTTGATGGCGTCCGCCGCAATGGCGATGCTGCCGAACACGGTGCCTGCGATGAACTTGCCCGCGAACAGAAGCAGGTTGCAGCAGATGCCCACCACACCGGCCATACGGCCGTAGGCGCCGCGCACGGCGGGGTCGCGGGTGTTCTCATGGTTTTTCACAAAAAGCCGGATCAGGGCTTTGGTCACGTTGAATCCTTCCTCTCTTTGGGCGAACCGAACCGGATTATTCGATTCACCGCTTTATTATAGCATAGCAAAAGCCCGTTGACCAGTGGTTGTACGGGCTTTTTGCGGGATACCGCCTGTTCAGCCGGTGTGGCACAAGAAAACGCCGGCTGTTTTATCAGTTCTTCGGTTTTTTCAGGTCGGACACCGGGCGGCGCACGCCCTTTTCGTCGATGTAATCGGCATTGTCCAGCTGGCTGCGCAGGCTCTGCTTCATCTCATCGATGTATTCCCGGCGCAGGGCGGCCTGCTCGGCCTTTTCGGCCTCGGTGAGGCCCTCTTCGGTGCGGGATTTTTTTGCCAGCTCGTTGATGCGGGCAATCTTTTCCTTGGTCATATTCTATGTCTCACTTTCTGTGTTCATTGCTTTTGGGATACAAAGGCAATACCGCACAATTCCAGATGGTGGAGCACGCCGGAAAATTTTGGCGTGATATGCCGCCTGAGCCGTTCGGCGTGAATTGTGTGGTGTTGCCTAGGGGCTATTGTATCAGATTTTACCGCAAAACGCAAAGTCAGCCCGGCATTTCTGCCGGGCTGGCTTTGCAACAGCGATTATAAGGAAGCTTTCCTTTACAGAGGAAAACGGAGATGGTTGTCTGGGCCCGGCTCGGCACTGCAATGCCTCGCATCGCCGGGCTCCAGTGTAAGTGCGCAGCGGGCAGCAATTCGGCCCTGGCCGCCCTGCCGCAGCAGTAATACCGGGTTTTGAAAGACGATTGTCTTTCCTTCGGTCTACGCTTATTATCTTACAGGCAAATTGTGGATAAATCGTGATAGGCCTATAAACATTCTGCGAAAACCGTGAAACGCGGGGCCGCTCTGGCGCGGCGGCGCAAAACGTGATACAATAGCGCCGAAGGGCCGTTTCCCCAAAAGGCCCGCACAAAGGAGATTTTTCCCTATGGCAAACCGCCCTAACTACCCCAAAATGATGGAACAGGTGCTGCTGAGCCTGGGCGAAAGCCGCCCTCGCCTTTTGCTGCACGCCTGCTGCGCCCCCTGCTCCAGCGCCGTGCTGGAGATGCTGTGCGGCTTTTTTGATATTACTATTTTATATTATAACCCGAACATCTGGCCCGCATCCGAGTACCGCCGCCGGGCGGACGAATTGCACCAGTTTGTGAAGCAGGCAAAGCTGCCGGGCATCACGCTGGTGGAGGAGGGCTACGACCAGAGCGAATTCTACACCGCCGTGGCCGGGCTGGAATCGGAGCCCGAGCGAGGCGGCCGCTGTACCGTATGCTACCGGCTGCGGATGGAGCACGCGGCCCAATACGCCGCCGCAAACGGCTTCGACTGGTTCTGCTC
>PPYE01233790.1_pt1 | contig 11683 bp, 9 predicted proteins | sample 1559881 | NCBI WGS metagenome assembly PPYE01 (sample SAMN08240022, study PRJNA423297) | Human gut metagenome, whole genome shotgun sequencing project.
AAGTTGCACCAATGAACAGACCGACCAAAGTTACAGGGTTCAGCAGGTCGATGTTAGTGAGGTTGACGGTGTGCGCATAAGCAGAGAACAAAGCCAGTGCGGTGAGCGCAGCAGAACCGATAGCAAAACCTTTACCGATAGCAGCAGTAGTGTTGCCTACGGAGTCAAGTTTATCAGTGATTTCACGAACTTCGGGAGGAAGCTCGGACATTTCAGCAATACCGCCGGCATTATCGGCGATCGGGCCATAAGCGTCAACAGCAACGGTCAAACCGGTGGTGGAGAGCATGCCTACAGCGGCCAGAGAGATACCGAACAGGCCCATACCGCCGTTAGTAGCGCCGCCCATTACAAAGAAGGAGACGATAACGCCGATGCAGATGAAAAGCATAGGCCAGAAGGTGGAGTACATGCCAACAGCCAAACCAGCAATGATAGTAGTAGCAGGGCCGGTTTCGGATTGTTGAGCGATCTTTTTAACACTGCCGTAATCAGCAGAGGTATAGATCTCGGTGATCTTACCGATGATCATGCCCACAAGCAGACCTGCGGCAATAGCCCAGAACGCATCCAAAGTACCGAACAAGTTGCTGGAAAGATAAGCGGCAGCAGCGATAACGATAGCACCGCCGATGTAAGTACCGCTGTTCAAAGCAGCTTGAGGGTTTTGGGATTTGCTGGAACGGGCAAACATAACGCCGATGATGGAAGCGAGGATACCGCAAACAGCCAGCATGAATACAAATTCGATGCCTTCGCCGTTAGGATATGCAACAGCGCCCAAAGTCAGAGCGGAAATGATAGCACCTACATAGGATTCGAACAAGTCAGCACCCATACCGGCAACGTCGCCTACGTTATCGCCTACGTTATCAGCGATGGTAGCAGGGTTACGCGGATCATCTTCCGGGATACCGGCTTCAACTTTACCAACAAGGTCAGCGCCAACGTCAGCAGCTTTGGTATAAATACCGCCGCCAACACGGGCAAACAAAGCGATGGAGCTTGCGCCCAGACCAAAACCGGTAACGATGTCGATGTTACGGTCAAATACAAAATAAGCAATGGCCAGGCCGGCAATACCAAGGCCGACAACGCCAAGACCCATTACAGCACCGCCGGAGAAGGCGATTTTCAAAGCTTCGCTCATACCATGACGAGCAGCTTCAGCTGTACGAACGTTAGCTTTAGTAGCAACGGTCATGCCCAGGTAACCTGCGCAGATAGAGAAAATTGCACCGCCGATAAAGCAGATAGCAGTGCTTACGGATAAAAACATAGCGATGATAGCAGCAACAACAACGATGAAAACCGCAAGGTATTTGTATTCTCTGTACAAAAACGCCATTGCGCCTTCATGTATGTAGCCTGCGATCTCCTTCATACGGGCATTGCCTGCACTGGCAGCGCTGATAGCATTGCTGAGCATTACTGCAACGCCAAGAGCCACGAGACCGACGACTACGGATAAAATTAAATAAGTACTCAAAACATTGATCCCCTTTCTGTTTCTTTTGAGTTTTTAAAAAATTAAGAACGCAAAGCGTTCTTTTTAACCAAATTAACCGCTGATTTTTGCTATAGCGAGTGTAATGATACCAAATGCGGTACCCAAACCAATAGTAACTTTAGCCATTAAAGTATCCACATCATTACCCTTGCCGAAGAAGGCACCACCACCACCGCCTCCGCCGAACGCGTCTGACAAACCAGAGCCCTTACCGGACTGCATCAAAACAGAAGCTATCAAGGCGATACAGACGAGTACGTCTAATACCATTAAGACAGTTGCAATCACAAAGCTTACCTCCTCTTTTACTTAGTACCTAATTATTCTATCATAATGTCATACAGCTTACAACGGTAAAATATAAAAAATGTACAATTTTAATAAAAAACAGGGTAAATACACATTCGGTATCTACCCTGCCTTACAAGCACTTTTAAAGCTGCTTATTTGTTGATGTTATAAAACACCGCTTTGCCTTTGTATTTAGCAGCGCCGCCCAAATCTTCTTCAATGCGGAGCAGCTGGTTATATTTAGCTACGCGGTCGGTACGGGCCGGCGCTCCGGTCTTGATCTGGCCTGCGTTGACAGCGACTGCGATATCAGCCAGAGTAGTGTCTTCGGTTTCGCCGCTACGGTGCGAAATGATGCAGGTATAGCCTGCGCGTTTAGCGGTTTCGATGGCGTTAAAGGTCTCAGTCAAGGTACCGATCTGGTTGACCTTGATCAAAATAGCGTTGGCAGTGTCATTTTTAATACCTTCTACCAGGCGGGCTTCATTAGTCACGAACAGATCATCGCCCACCAACTGCACTTTAGCGCCCAGTTTTTTGGTCAGGGCTTTCCAGCCTTTCCAGTCGTCTTCAGCCAGGCCGTCCTCGATGGAAATGATAGGATATTTTTCGCACAGAGCTACCAGATAATCAACCATTTGGTTAGAAGTTTTTACCAAGCCTTCACCTTCCATCTGGTACTTGCCATCTTTATAGAACTCGGTGGCAGCAACGTCCATAGCGATCATAATATCTTCGCCCGGTTTGTAGCCTGCTTTTTTAACTGCTTCTAAAATAACTTCGATAGCTTCTTCGTTGGATTTCAGGTTCGGTGCAAAACCGCCCTCGTCACCCAAGCCTGTGCCAAGTCCTTTAGCGTTCAACAATGCTTTCAGTCCGTGGTAGATCTCGGCGTTCATGCGCAGTGCTTCGCTGAAGCTTTTTGCGCCAACAGGCATGATCATAAATTCCTGAATATCGACGTTGTTATCAGCATGCTCGCCGCCATTTAGAATATTCATCATCGGCACTGGAAGCTCTTGTGCGCCTACGCCGCCCAGATATAGATACAGCGGCAAACCTACGGAAGTAGCGGCAGCTTTGGCAACAGCCATGGACACGCCTAAAATAGCGTTAGCGCCCAATTTGCCTTTGTTGGGAGTTCCATCCAAACGAATCAGCATTTCATCGATTTCGACCTGACGGGTCGCTTCCAAACCGATCAAAGCTTCGGCGATAATATCGTTGACATTATCGACTGCTTTAGTTACGCCTTTACCCAAATAACGTGCTTTATCGCCGTCACGCAGCTCTACTGCTTCATGGGCCCCGGTAGAAGCACCGGAAGGAACAGCGGCGCGTCCGACAGCGCCATCCTCCAGGCAAACCTCCACTTCGATAGTCGGGTTGCCGCGGGAATCAAGGATCTCTCTTGCATATACTTCAGTAATCATTGCCACTTTCACTTCACCTCATCATTTATTTTTATCTGTTAACAAACTTTTCCCAGTCATAGCCACGGGCCGCTCAATAGTAAGCAGCTCCAGCAGCGTCGGCGCGATATCGGCTAAAATGCCTTCGCGCAGTGTGTGCCTGGCTTCGCTGACGACCAAAAACGGCACCTGATTAGTAGTGTGCGCCGTGTATGGCTGTCCGTTCGTTTCGTCCAGCATTTTTTCCAGATTACCATGATCGGCCGTGATGCAGGCCGTGCCATGCAGTGCCAGCACCTTTGCGATAATGCGTCCAACACAGGTATCGATGGTCTCCATTGCTTTTACAGCAGCGCTCAGCATGCCCGTATGCCCCACCATATCCGGGTTGGCAAAGTTCAGTATCACCACGTCGTATATATCTGCATCCAGCAACTCCAGCAGTTTATCTGTCACAAGCCCGGCACTCATTTCCGGCTGCAAGTCGTAAGTCGCTACCTTGGGCGAGGGTATCAGCACCCTGTCTTCACCGCAGTTAGGTTCTTCCTCACCGCCGTTAAAGAAAAAGGTCACATGGGCATACTTTTCGGTCTCGGCGATCCGCAGCTGCCGCAAATCGTGGTCAGCCAGCACCTTGCCTAAAGTATCTGCCAAAGCTTCCGGCGCAAAGGCCACAGCCGCTTTAATGGTTTCGTCATATTGGGTCATGCAGACAAAATCTACAGGTCGAGCAGCTTGCGGCCGCTCAAAATATGTAAAGTCATCATCTACGAATGCTCTGGTCAACTGTCTGGCCCGGTCAGGACGGAAATTGAAAAAGATCATGCCGTCGTCGGCTTTGACGCAGGCTTCTGCTTCGGGAGCAGCCACAAACGGCACTACAAATTCATCTGTCACACCGGTCTCATAAGAAGCGCGCACGCCACTGGCAGCATCGCTAAATACAGCGCCTTCATGCTTGACCATCGCGTCGTAGGCCTTAGAGACCCGTTCCCAGCGTTTGTCACGATCCATAGCGTAGTAACGGCCCGACACTGTTGCTATCTTGCCGACGCCGATACGCTGCATTGCAGCTTCCAGCTCTTCCAGATAACCAACAGCCGTCTGCGGCCCTACGTCGCGGCCGTCTAAAAAGGCATGGACATAGACTTTGGTGAGCCCCTGCCGTTTGGCCATTTCCATCAATGCTACCAAATGGCGCAGGTGGCTGTGCACGCCTCCATCCGATACCAGCCCCAGCAAATGCAGCGCGCTGCCGTTTGCCTGAACAGTTTGCATGGTTTTACTTAAAACAGGATTTTCAAAAAAATCTCCGTCTTTGATAGCTTTCGTGATCCTGGTCAATTCCTGATAAACGACGCGCCCGGCGCCGATATTCAAGTGTCCGACCTCAGAATTTCCCATTTGCCCGTCAGGCAAGCCTACGGCTTCGCCCGAACAGGTCAGTTGCGTATGGGGGTAGTTAGCAAAAAGTGCGTCCAGATTAGGCGTTTTTGCCAGAGCTGCGGCATTATACTGACCTGCCGGAGCAATGCCCCATCCGTCTAAAATCATTAGCAAGAGCGGCTGCTTTGCCATTTGTGCCACCCCTTATATGCTGCGCGCGATAGCCGAGAACGCTTGCGCGTCCAAGCTAGCACCGCCAACAAGAACTCCGTCGATACCGCTGATGGCAAAGTCGGCCGCATTTTTAGCATTGACGCTGCCGCCGTATAAGATGCGCACTTTGCGGGCGATATCGTTCGAGAATATTTTTTCCAGCTTGCTTCTGATCAGCAGACAAACCTCCTGCGCGTCTTGAGCAGTAGCTGCTTGGCCGCTGCCAATGGCCCATAAAGGTTCATAAGCAACTACCAAAACCTCTGCCTCTTCCGGCGTAATGCCTTTCAAAGCGCTTTTCAGCTGCATACTGATCTTGCGGGAAGTTTTACCTTCCTCACGTTCTTTAGCGTTTTCACCGACGCACAGCATCGGTTTTAAACCGTTTCTGTAAGCCGCACGCATTTTTTTAGCAACGGCTACTTCATTGTCACCGAACAGTGTGCGGCGCTCTGAATGGCCAACCATTACATATTCTGCACAGATATCGGCGATCATTCTGCCGGAAACAGCGCCTGTATAAGCGCCTTCATCTTCCCAATGCAGATCTTGCGCGCCATAGCCAACATGCTTGCCGTCAATAGCATCGGCCACGCTCTCCAGCGCCGTAAACGGCGGGAACAGCAGCACTTCGTTCAAAGTGCCGTTAGTAGCACTGACGATATCCTCGGCCAGTTCAATGGCTTCGCCGACAGTTTTATGCATTTTCCAGTTACCGGCCACCAGCTTACGGCGAACATCGTCTAACGCCGCTAAACCCGGCAAAATCTTGCCTTCCAGATATTCCAGGGAAGCGCCGCCACCAGTAGAAATATGCGTGATTTTTTTAGCAAGGCCCAGCTTTTCGATAGCGGCAACAGAATCACCACCGCCAACGATGCTGACAGCACGGCTTTTAGCCACGGCCTGAGCGACAGCTTCGGTACCTTTACAGAAAGCGTCCATCTCGAACACGCCCATCGGTCCGTTCCAGACTACCATTTTGGCATCCTGCAAAGCTTCCTGATATAAAACGCTGGTGGCAGGGCCGATATCCAGCGCCATATAATTTTGGTCAAGCTTAGCTACTTTTTCCACCTTGTGTTTAGCGTCAGCTGCAAAGGTTTCTGCCATTACCAGATCTACCGGCAGCAGCAGTTTTACTTTGCGGGCTTTTGCTTTTGCCAGCAGTTCTTTCGCCAAAGCTATTTTATCCTCTTCAACCAGGGATTTACCCATTTTATGGCCCTGGGCTGCCAAAAAGGTGTTAGCCATACCGCCGCCTATCAGCAGTGCGTCGACTTTGGCCAACAGGTTTTCGATAACGCCGATCTTGTCAGAAACTTTAGCGCCGCCGATGATCGCGACAAAAGGATGCAGCGGGTTTTCAACAGCCTGACCGACAAAGCGGATCTCTTTTTCCAGCAGGAAGCCTGCGGCTGCCGGCAGGAAATGAGTTACCCCTTCAACTGAAGCATGGGCACGATGGGAAACGCCGAAGCCGTCATTAACATACACGTCTGCCAACGCAGCCAGCTTTTCGGCGAAATCCATATCGTTTTTTTCTTCTTCTTTATGGAAACGCAGGTTTTCTAACAGTAAAACCTTGCCCGTTTTCAGCTTCTGTACTGCTTTTTCTGCTTCTGCACCAATGCAGTCGCCGGCAAAAGCCACAGGCATATCCAGCAGCTTCGCCAGATGCTTAGCAACCGGAGCCAGACTGTATTTGATGTTGACCTGTCCCTTAGGACGCCCTAAATGCGCCATCAGGATCACTGCGGCTTTCTGCTCCAGCAGGTATCTGATCGTTTCCAGGGAAGCGCGCATTCTGGTATCGTCGGTAATCTTACCGTTTTCGTCCATCGGCACGTTATAGTCTACGCGTACCAGCACTTTTTGTCCGGCAACGTCTAAATCACGCAGGTTCTTTTTATCCATCTAAATGATCTACTCCTTTAAATTACAGCCCTTGTTTAGCAATATAAACTGCCAGGTCTACTACACGGTTAGAATAACCCCATTCATTGTCATACCAGCTGACGACTTTAGCCATTCTTTTGCCAACCATCATGGTAGAGAGGCCGTCAACTATAGAGCTCAGCGGGCAGCCGTTGTAATCTCTGGATACCAGCGGCAGTTCATTGTAGCCCATGATACCTTTCAATTCGCCTTCGGCAGCTTTTTTCAAAGCAGCGTTGATTTCTTCAGCAGTAGTGTCTTTTTCCAAAACGACGGTCAAATCGGTGATGGAAACGTTAGGAGTCGGTACGCGCATAGCGAAACCGTTCAATTTTCCTTTAACTTCCGGCAGTACCAGCGAAACTGCTTTTGCAGCACCGGTAGTAGTAGGAATAATGGACATTGCGGCAGCACGAGCGCGGCGCAAGTCACTGTGCGGCAGATCAAGGATCTTCTGGTCATTGGTGTAGGAATGGACCGTAGTCATCAAACCACTTTCAATACCGAAGTTTTCGAGCAGCACTTTGGTGAACGGTGCCAGGCAGTTAGTGGTGCAGGAAGCATTGGAAATGATATTATGCTCTGCTGCATTGTATTTTTTCTCGTTGACACCCATAACGATAGTGATATCCTCGCCTTTAGCAGGTGCGGAAATGATGACTTTTTTAGCGCCGGCAACCAAATGAGCTTTAGCTTTTTCACCTTCGGTGAAACGGCCGGTAGATTCAACTACGATTTCTACCCCTAATTCGCCCCAGGGCAATTTAGCCGGGTCGGTTTGAGCGATAACTTTTACTTTTTTACCGTCGACGACGATGCTGTCACCATCAACAGCAACTTCGTGCGGGAAAGTGCCATGTACAGAGTCGTATTTCAAAAGATGAGCCAGAGTTGCGGCGTCAGTTAAATCGTTGACGGCAACTACCTCTACCTCGGGATTAGTGAAAGCAACACGGAAAACCTCGCGGCCGATGCGTCCAAAACCATTGATACCAATTTTTGTCATGATAAAAATCCTCCTTTTATGCTTTTAGCAAATTATATGTTTGCACAAATGTGCCTTGTAACCTTAACTATTTTCCAACATCCTCACGATATCGTGGGCAGCCGCTTCGTCAGTTATTAAAATATCCTGACGTGACGCCCTGACTACCGATAAGATCGCAGCCGCTTTAGAACGTCCACCTGCTACACCAATGACTGTACCGATATTTGGCAGATCCTGAAGCATCAGACCGGCATTGTTGGTCATATAGACCTGTTTGCCGTCTAAAGAGCAATATTGGCCGAAAGCCTCGCCCACAGCACCGTCATTCAGCAGCTTTTGGATAAACTCCGGCGGCAGCCTGCGGTGCCTGGCCATAACCGACGCCTGGCCTACGCCATGCACCAGGATATCAGCCCGTTTTATTATATCGACAACGGCTTTGACGCCGATATCTTCTGCTAAAATACTATTTAAAATATCTTCGCTGACGCTGTCAGGAACATACAGTTGGCGATAGGAAGCGCCCAACCTTTGCGCCAGCACTGTGGCTATGGTATTAGCCTGCAGCTCTACATTATCGCCTAACCCGCCTCTGGCAGGAACTACTACTGTTTTCGGCTCACTGCCACTGACATTGGCAGCTAAGGCCGCCATCGTCGTACCACCGCTGACAGCAACTATATGCTCCTTGCCATCATTCAGCAGATTGCCCAGAATACGCGCTGCAGCACGTCCTATTTCGCGTTTGACGACCTCTTCCTGGTCAGAATCACCGGGAATGATAACTACACGCCCGATATCCAGCTTATCGCATAAGAACTGCTCCAAAGAATTCAGATCTTGCAGCTTGCGCACATAGTCGGCCAGTTCCTTTAAAATATCGGCACCTTCTTCAGTAACCGACATACCGGCAGAAGAAAACGTCAATAACCCGCCGTTTTTTAAAAAATCGACCTGTGCCCGTAGCACTCTTTCGCTCAAGCCCAGGCGGGCTGCCAAAGCTCTGCGTCCTATCGGATGCTCATGGCTTACCTGACGCAGCACCTGATAACGCTGCACTAAAAGGTTTGTAAGCTCGGGAACGATTTTCTTCTGTAAATTAATAATACTATCCATAGTGATCTCCCAGCATAGTTTGTCCCTCTTGGTCCATTTTTAGTCCCACTAGCTCTAAAAATAAATTTTCAGAAATCTTCGTTTAGTCTATTGTAGCACAAGGCATACAAGAAAAAAAGTGCTATCTTGTTAAAAACAGCAACAAATTATGATTTATTTAGTAAAGATTTTGTTAAAACAAAAAAGCCGAAGAAAACTCCTCGGCTCAAAACGATTTTACTTTAACGGTAGCTTACAGTTTCCGGGTACATATCATGCATAAATAAGCGTTTTTTCGCTGCCGCTTCCCATTCTGTTCCCGGTTTGCCATAATTGGCATACGGGTCAATGGCAAGGCCACCACGCGGAGTAAATTTACCCCACACTTCAATATACTTAGGCTCCATCAGCTTGACCAAATCTTTCATAATGATGTTCACGCAGTCTTCGTGAAAATCACCATGATTGCGGAAACTGAACAGATACAGTTTTAAAGACTTGCTTTCAACCAGCTTCTGGTCAGGAACATAAGAAATATAAATGGTAGCAAAATCGGGTTGTCCCGTCATCGGGCAAAGACTGGTGAATTCAGGACAATTAAATTTTACAAAATAATCATTGCCGGGATGCTTGTTTACAAAGGCTTCCAGCACTTCCGGCGCATAGTCCGTAGGATAGTTTGTTTTATTGCCCAGCAGGTTTACGCCTGCCAATTCGTTGTTATCTCTTCCTGAAGTCATAATTTCTCCTTATTTTTTTGCCGAAGCAAAATTAAATATCTCGCAGCGTTCTAATGCCGTTACCAAAACCATGCCAACGACACCGGAAATCAGCTGGCCAACTAAAACTGTTGAAGCCAGCAGCCAATAAGGCAAATCCAGCAGCAGCGCCAGCCATATGGGAACTCCTAAACCGGGAATCAGCGTAATAGCCAGCATAACAGCCCAATTACCCGTGTGATGACGTTTTGCATAAACTATGGTCAAACTGGTAACGATGCCAACCAACCCGCCTCCAAGCATATCTAACGGCCCTAAGCCACCCATTAAAGTATTCGCGATCACATTGACCAAGCCAAATGGGATCACTAAAAATGGGAAGATAGCACTGAGTCCATACAACGCGGTAGCGATACGTACTTGATACTGGCCGAAAGCGAAGCTTTGCGTGCAAAGCATTACCACCAGATACAGGGCCATGCACAAAGCCGAAATAGTCAATTTTTGTGTTTGTGAAAGATTTTTCATAATACCTTGCTCCTTTTCTTGCCTGTGACCAAGAACGGAACGACATAAAAAAGGGACGAAAATACAAATTTTCGTCCCATCCATGCTAATACAGTCCTGCTTAAAGCAGAACACCCGTAGTTTTAATTTGAGACAGGATGGTCACGAACTGTCTGTTATTTGATTACTTAGGCATTATAACAAAGTTTGCCATATTTGGCAAGCCATAGGCTGTATTTTAAACTATCGCTTTATCAGGTTTCACTAAAAACCACGCCAAGACACCCACCACTCCGGAAAGAGCCGTAGCAATCAACGCAGCATCCCAGCCATAGCTTGTAGCTATCCATGCTGTCAAAGTAGGCGCAATAACGCCGCCTATATTGCCCCAAAAGTTCATCCAGCCTGAAATAGAGCCGGCAAACTCGCCGCCTAAGTTAATAGCGCAAGCCCATGAAGCATTAAAAGTTAAACCCAATGACCCCAGGGATAGGGAAAGCCACATTACATTCTGCATCGGATCAGGGGTTTTCGTCGCAATATATAAGGCAATAGAACAAATTACTATACCGGCAGCACCACACAAGGTACGAATCCAATATTGAGACGCACCGTTAGCAATAGCCTTATCGCAAAAATAACCGCTGCTAAAAGTAACAATAATCAGTGTCAGCCACGGCATTGCCGCCCAAATACCCATTTTAGCCAGCGAAAAACCATGAACTTCCATCAAATACAGCGGCAGCCATGCTAAAAAGACAAACATTATGTAGTCGGTAATGAAATACTGCACACCAATAGCCCAAAACTGTGCGGAAGTAAATAATTTGCCCCAAGGAGCAGCTTTTTTTACTACTGGGGCATCAGTGCGACCTTCGTTGATGTACGCCAATTCTGCTTCATTGACATACGGGCTTTCTTCGGGAGTTTCCGGAACATATTTATGCCAGATCCAAGCCATCACTATACCAACAGCACCAAAAATCCAAAACACCATTTTCCAGCCTACAGTAGACATTAAGGCTACCGTTAAAGCGGGGCCTATTACCGGCCCTAAAAAAGAACCGTTTAAAAGAAAAGAACTGGCATTGCCTTTTTCTTTTTTATTGAACCATCTGAAAATAGCGATGGCAAACGCCGGATAAATAGGTCCTTCACCCATACCAAACAAAAACCGTACTCCAGCAAAAGAAAATTTACCTTTAGCGACGGCAGTAAGGGCGGTAAACACCGACCACCAGACTATAGCCAGACTGCCTGTGATACGGTGTCCAAACTTCTCGGCCATCATCCCACCCGGAACCTGCATCAAAGCATAACCGGCAAAAAAGAAAGATTGGATAAGACCCATATCTATTTTATCAAAGCCATATTCTTTCATAATAACCGGCGTAGCTACAGATAAATTTACTCTATCCATATAGGAGACAAAGCTAACAATAAAAATCAGCCAGGCTACCTTCCATCTAAAATTACTCATCTTCATCATCATTCTTCCCCTCGTTATTATCTTGTTCAAAAAACAAATACTTGTTAAGTTTACCCTTCTACAACTAAAAAGTCAATACAAAAGCTTTATATTCAGACTATTTCAAGTATAAATGTAAAGTAGACGACAATAAAT
>PPYE01001416.1_pt1 | contig 11681 bp, 14 predicted proteins | sample 1559881 | NCBI WGS metagenome assembly PPYE01 (sample SAMN08240022, study PRJNA423297) | Human gut metagenome, whole genome shotgun sequencing project.
CCGACAAAGACGGACGGATCCGTGTCCGTTGTCTTTCGGATCTCCGAAGTGGAGGACAGGATCGAGGAGCAGCGGGAGGCTATGGCCAAAGCGGTCCTGCACGTAATGGACATGATCGACATACTCCCCCAAAACTCCATGGAGCGCACCGTGGTGGAAATGCGGCACATCGACTGCAAGCCCTGGGAGAAGATCGCCCAGGCCGTACACATGAGCCGGTCCCGCGTATTTGACTACTACAACGCCGCCCTGGACACCCTGCTGGCCTGTAAGCGCACGGGGAAACTGGTGGGGGAATACATGGCCGGCAAAGAGAAAAACAAGCGCGGATAAAAGATCGGACGTCATCGGACTTTTTACTGTGCTATATTGATAGCATGGAAATCGGGAGGGCCACCAGGGAAACGCCTGGCGGCCCTCCCCTTTCCATACCTGAGCCGGGCGGAGCGTAGGCGCGGGGGCTTTCCTCCTTTCACCCCGCAGCGTCCGCAGTACCAGGGCGGACGCAGCCCGGCAATCACATGGCCATGGGCGTCATACCATGGGCGCCCATGGCCTCCCCTCTCCGAAAAATGAGAGGGCGCCCCCCATTTGGGTCCTTCCCAGGGGGTACGACCGTGCGGGGCGCGGAAGGCCCGGCGTTTTTCTCCAAGAAAATCCATGAAAAACGGGCCGTTACGTTACGCATTGACGCGCCGGCCGGAGCAATCGGGAGGCACCCACCCCCTAAAGGGGGTGAGGCCCGAAAAAATCCAGAGGAAACGAGGTCAAAAAACGAAATCCACCACCAGGCGGAAAGCGAAACCGGCGGGGCCATCCGGCCGGCGGCGGAAAAGGGGGTGCTGCAGGTGGCGGGAACGACGAAAAAAACAGCGCCAAAGAGGTCCACGACGCCGGCGGTGCTGACCGGGACGGTGCCGGAATGGGCCAATTCCACCGCCATCGCCCAACTGCTGGGGAAAACCACCCGGCGGGTCCAGCAGTTGACCCAGGACGGGATCCTGGAAACAGAGGTCCCGCCCGGCGGCGGGGCCAGGAAGTACCGGACCTGCGAAACGATCCAGCGGTATATCGCCCATGTGGAGCAAAAGGCCCAGGAGATCGGAGAGGGCGGCCGGCTGGCGGAACTGAACCTGAAAAAACTGGAGGCGGAGGTGGCCCTGAAAGAGAGCCAGGGCAGCCTACACCGTCTGAAAACCGCCATAGCGGAGGGGAAGTACCTGCCGGCGGAGCAGGCCACCGAGGAACTGGCGGAGTTTATGGCGGCCTTTCAAAAGTTCGCCATGACGATCCCGGCCCGCATGGCCGGGGCCATGTCCGGGTATGCGGACGCCATCACGATCCGCAACGCGCAAAAGGCCATCCGCAAGGAACTGGAAACCATGCTGACGGCCTACGTGGACGCCATGCAGGCGGAGGACCCGCCGGAGGCCGCGCCGTGAGGAAGTACCGAGTAAAGCCCTACAAGGTGCCCCGGTGGATGGTGCCGGCCATTGAGATCCTGCGGCCAAGGGAACGGGTAAGCACATCCGCATGGGCGGAGCAGAACCGGGTCCTGCCAAACGGAAACGCCATACCAGGGCCGTGGCGGAACAACGTCACCCCGTACCTGGTGGAGATCATGGACGCCTTTTCCGACGAAACCACGGAAAAGATCGTCTTTGTCAAGCCCACGCAGGTGGGCGGCACCTCCGCTATGGAGAACGCCCTGGGGAGCCTGATAGACCAGGATCCGGCGCCGGCCATGTTCGTGTACCCTTCGGACGAACTGGCAGAGCGCACGGTGGAGGCGAAACTGGAGCCAATGATCCGCCAGTGCAAAGCCCTGGCGGAGAAGTACCGGGAGCATGACAGCAAGCGCCTGGCCCTAAAGTTCCGGGATATGATCGTCTACCTGACCGGAGCCAACAGCCCGGCCAGCCTGGCCTCCACCCCGATCCGATACCTGTTCCTGGATGAAGTAGACAAATTCCCGGGGGCGACCAAAAAAGAGGCCGACCCCGTATCCCTGGCCATTGAGCGCACAAAGACATTTTTCAACCGAAAGATCTTTATGGCCTCCACCCCGACCCTGAAAACCGGGCCGATCTGGAAAGCCAAGGAGGAGGCGGACGCGGAAAAACACTACTTTGTGCCGTGCCCCCATTGTGGGGAATTTATCGAACTGAAATTCGCACAGATCAAGTGGCCCAGCAAGGACGACGTGCCGGACCAGGCGGAGCGGGCCGAAATGGCCACATACGTGTGCCAGGCGTGTGGGTGTATCATCACCGACCGGGACAAGGCGGCCATGCTCCAGGCGGGCCGGTGGCAGATCGTCCGGCAGACCACGACGACGCCCAAAAGCGTGGCCTACTGGATGAATACCCTGTATTCACCGTTTACCAGGTTTTCCGACATCGCCCGGGAGTTCATGCGGGCCAAGGACGACCCGGAACTGCTCCACAACTTCGTCAATTCGTGGCTGGCGGAGCCATGGGAGGACACGAAACTGAAAACCAACGCCGAAATGGTCATGGAGCGACAGACGGAGGTTCCGGCCTGGTCCCTCCCGGCGTGGACAAAACTGCTGACCGGAGGGATCGACGTGCAGGAAAATTGCCTGTACTGGGTGATCTATGAGTTCTGCACCATGAACATGGACTGGGTGCGGCCCTGTAAGGGCGTCCCGTCCCTCCAGGGCCATTACAAGATCTCCACCGTGGACAAAGCCGGGAGCCGGGCCAACGGTATGCAACTGGTCCTTGTGGACGGCGGCAAGTACAAGGACATGATCGCCGGGCGCATGAGGCGGCCAAACGGGAACGGATCCTGGATGGTGCATAAAGACTGTGATCTGGAGTATGCGGAGCAGGTCACGGCGGAGCATAAGATCACCGAGCGGGCCGCCGGAAAAGAGGTTCAGCGGTGGGTGCTGAAATCCTCCCACGCGGACAACCATTACCTGGACTGCGAGGTGTACGCGGCGGCGGCCGCCGACGTGCTGGAGGTCCGGTCCCTGTTCCTGAAAAACCCGGACCGAGCGGAGGAGCAGGCGCCAAAGCCGGCACCGCCAAAGCCGCAGCCGGCACCGGAGGAAACATGGATCCAGCAGAATGAAAACTGGTTCTGACAGGAGGCAATCATGGAACTGGACAACACAACAGCGGCCCCGGCGGAACTGCTGGAGCAGGTCAACAAGGCGATCACCACCGTGCTGGTGGGCGGGCAATCCTACCGGATCGGCAGCCGCCAACTGACGCGGGCGGACCTGGCCATGTTGAAAACCCTCCGGGACGACCTGGAGGCGCAACTGGCGGCCGACGAAAGCGGCCCCCTGCTGGGGCGCACCTACATGGCATTTTTCGAGGGGAGGTAAAGCGGTGAGTTTCATTGACAGCATGATCGCGGCCGTGTCCCCAAAGAAAGCATACGAGCGGGAGGCGTGGCGCCAAGGGCTGGAGGCCATGCGCGGGTATGACGCGGCCGGGTTCGGCCGGATCAATTCCGGGTGGAGGGCACACAACGAGAGCGCGGAGATCACAGACCGATACAGCCGGGACGTGGTACGCGCCCGCGCCCGGGACCTGGAGCGGAACAGCGACATTCTCCAGGCCGTGGTCCTGGCCTACAAGCGCAACGTGGTGGGAAAGGGCTTTACCCTCCGGGCAAGGACCGGGGACGACGACCTGAACCGCCAGATCGAAAAACTGTGGCGTCAATGGTGCAAGGCCAGAAACTGCGACGTGACCGGGGAGCAATCCTTTACCGAGATCCTACGCATGGCCGTGGAGCGCAAGAAGGTGGACGGCGGGATCCTGTTCCTGTTCCGCCACACTTCCGGCGGCGTGGTGCCGTTCAAGTTGCAGGCCATTGAGGTGGACGAACTGGACGTGACACAGAGCGCCCCGCACCGGCAGGGAAACCGCGTCGTGGGCGGGATCGAATATAATTCCTGGCGCCGGCCGGTGGGCTACTGGATCCAGCAATATGACCTGGAGGGGTGGCGCCTGCTGCAGCCGATCTACATTGACGCCAAGGACGCCTATTTCCTGAAATCGAAACGGCGGCCCAGCCAGATCCGGGAAATGTCGGATATGTCCCACACGATCACCAGGATCCGGGACGTGAACGAGTTTATAAACGCGGTATCCGTCAAGGAGCGGATCGCGGCCTGCCTGGCGGTGCTGATCAAAAAGACAATTCCGACCGGGACAAGCCTGGGGCGGTCCGGGGTTCGCGGGCCTGACGGCCGCGTGGACTACGCCGGCAAGAAACTGGGGCCGGGCATGATCATGGAAATGGGCGCCGGCGACGAGGCCCAGGTGGTGGATCCAAAGGGAGCGGCCACCGACGCCACCGCGTTCCTGAAAGTTCAGCAGGGGCTGATCGGCGCGGGACAGGGATTGAGTTATGAGGCGGTGTCCCGCGACATGAGCGGGTCCACCTACTCCTCCGCCCGGCAAAACGCCATCGAGGACGAGGACACATACGCGGAGGACACGGAACTGCTGACGGAGTTCATGTCCGAGGTGTACGAGCAATTTATTATTTCGTGTTATCTCTCCGGGGTGATCACCTTCCCCGGGTTTTGGGATAAAAAGGCGGAGTATATGGCCCATGACTGGGTGAAATCCCCGAAAAAGTGGATTGACCCGGCCAAGGAAAGCACCGCCGACAAAACCGCCCTGCAGAGCGGGCAAAAGACCTACCAAGAGATCTGCGCCGAGCGGGGCAAGGACTGGCGCCAGGCCATCGACGAAACCGCCGAGGTCCTGGAGTATGGCCGAGAAAAAGGCATTGAGATGGGAGGTGTAATTTTTGGAAATGGAACGGCAGCAGCCCAGCAGAACGCCGGAGGGCAACCGCCCCAGGGATAAGGACCATGGCACCAGGAGCATGGGCCAGATCCTTTCCCGGGAGGAGCAGCCCCAGGAGAGCAGACGCCGGACAATCAGTTTTTCCAGTGAGGAGCCATACCGGCGCTTTTTCGGCATGGAGATCCTGGACCACGGGGAGAACGCGGTGGACCTGTCCCGCCTGAACAGCGTGGGCGTTCTCCTGTTCAACCACAACACCGACAAGGTGGTGGGAAAGGTGATCCGGGCCTGGGTGGAGAACCACCGGGGCATGGCAGAAGTGGAGTTCGACACGGACGACGACGCCGAAAAGATCTTCGGGAAAGTGCGGTCCGGCACACTGAAAACCACGTCCGTGCGGTACAGCGTGGACGCCTGGGAGGAAGTGGTGGCCGGGAAACAATCTGCGGATGGGCGATTTACCGGCCCTTGCCAGATCGCCCGGAAGTGGACGCCGCTGGAGGTGTCCGTGGTGTCCGTGCCTGCGGATCCCACTGTGGGAGTGGGACGGGCCGACACGGGCCAGACGTGCGCCCCCCTCTCCGTGTATGAGCGACAGATCCAAGCAAACAAAAATCTGATTTTCAACAGGAGGTAAGAAAAACCATGAATGAACTGCAGAAAGCCCTTGCCCGCCAGCAGGAACTTGTGACCCTGGCCCGCAACGAGGGCCGGGACCTGACCGCCGAGGAGCAGGCGGAGTTCGACCGCTGCCAGGCCGTGATCGACGCCGGCAACGAGGGCGGAGAGGCCGGCGGCCAGCCCGCCGGCGGTGAGCGCGGCGCGGAGAACGGCGGCCAGGGCGCCCCGGCCGGCACCAACCAGCCCAGCGTGGCAGACACGCAGAGAGCGATCCAGGCGGAGCGCCAGCGCACCGCCGACATTATGGCCCTGTGCCGCCAGACCGGCATGGACGCGGAGGAGTATATCCGCAGCGGCGCCACCATGGACACCGTGCGGGCGGCGGCCGTGGACTTCCTGATCCAGCACAACGGCCCCGTGGGCGCCAGAATATCCGACAACAGCCGGGAGCAGGACAACTTCCGCCAGGCGGCCGTGGACGGCCTGCTTATGCGTAGCGGCATGGAGGTGGAGCGCCCCAGCGAGAACGCGGAGCAAATGCGCGGCCTGTCCCTGCGCGATCTGGCCATTGAGTGCATGGCCCGGGAGGGCCTGGGGACCACGGCCTCCCTTCTCCGTATGTCCAAGGACGACCTGTGGAACATGGCCTGCCGCCAGTTCTTCAACCCCACGGCGGCCTTCCCCGCGATCCTGGACAACACGATCCGCAAGGCCATTGTGCAGAGATACCAGGCCGTCCCCACCACCTTCCAGGTGTGGACCACCAAGGGCAGCGTGACCGACTTCAAGCCCACCAAGGATCACGAGTACCTGGCCGGCGGTGCCGGCGAGTTCCTGCGCGTGGGTGAGGGCGGCGAACTGAAACACGACACCCCGCAGACCGAACTTCTCCCCCAGCGCCAGGTGGCAACCTACGGCCGCCAGTTCTCCATGACCCGGGAGGCGTTTATCAACGACGACGTGGGCTTTATCACCCAGGTGCCCGGTATGTACGCGGCCTCCGCCAAGCGCACGATCAACAAGCAGGTGTATTCCATCCTGTTCAACAACCCCACGATCTTCGACGGTGTGGCCCTGTTCCACGCCAACCACAACAACCTGATCACCACCGGCGCGGCCCCGTCCATCGAAACCCTGCAGGCCATTATGATCAAACTGCTGAACCAGAAGGACCCCTTCGGGGACAGCATTATGGTGCAGCCCCGGTACATCATCGTGCCCGTGGGTTACGGGTTCCTTATGTCGCAGATCCTGGAAACCGCGCAGATCGACGTGGACGGGATCGGCAGCCACACCGCAAACGCCCTGTATCAGTACCGGAACCGCCTGCAGGTGATCGAGGAGGGCACCCTGAACGCCCTGGCCGGTTCCAACGCGGTGCCCTGGTTCGTCGCGGGCGATCCCACCTATGCCCGTTCCATCCAGGTGGACTACCTGAACGGCCAGGAAACCCCGACCATTCGCCGCATGGAGGTGGCCGGCCAACTGGGCTATGTGTGGGACATTTGGCTGGACTGGGGTATCACCGCCGTGGACTTCCGCGGTATTGCCAAAAACCCCGGAACCACCATCACGCTGTAAGGCAGTAAGGAGGTAAAACAGATATGAGCGCGAAATACTGGCAGAGAGGCGAAACCATCGACTACACCGCCACAGACGACCTGGCCAACGGCGACGTGGTAAACCTGGCCACCCGGATCGGTGTGGCCGGCGACGACATCGCGGCCGGCGAAACCGGCGCCGTCCACGTGGTGGGCGTATTTGAGATGCCCAAGGCCACCGGCGCCGTGACCGTGGGCCAGGCCCTTTACTGGGACGCGGCGGCGGAGAACATCACCACAGCGGAGGGCAGTAGCCCCGCGAACACCCCGGCCGGCTGGGCCGTGGCGGCGGCGGGATCCGGCGACGCCACGGTGCTGGTGAAACTGCTGGGCTAAAGGAGGGCCGGACATGAAAGGATTGATTGCAAAGCGGCCGATCCTGTACCGGGGCCGTATGTATAAGGCCGGAGAGAACCTGCCCGGCGACGACGCCAAAATGGTGGCCGCATGGCTGGAGAACGACAGCGCGGAACTGTGCGGAGAGGCCAAAAGCGCCGACCGGGGCGGCCAGGAGGCGGCCCAGGAGCCGGAGAACGCGCCGGAGGTATCCGAGGACCAGGGAGCAGGAAACGAGGCCAAGGGCGGCCAGGAGCCGCCCCAGGAGGGCGGAACAGAGGACGGAGGCATGATCGCCGGGCACCTGAACCCCAAGGACCTGGAGGACCTGAAAAAGGCCGACCTGGAGCGCATGGCCAACGATATGGGCCTGGATATTTCTAAGGCCAAGACCAAGGCGGACCTGATCGCCGCGATCACGGCGGCGGAAGTCTACGCCCCCGCAGAGGATGAAAACGGGGGTGCCCTGTAATGGGCGCCCCCTCCTTCAAGGACTGCGTGGCGGCGGATATTCACGGGGTATTCCTGAACAACCAGGAGTTTGCAAGCACCCACACCATTGACGGGAAAGAAATGGACGCGGTGGTGGACGACGACGCCCTGCTGGAGCGGGACGCGGCCCGGGGAGGCGTCCACACGGATGGGACATACCGGACGCGGCGCCTGCTGTATGTGGATAAAGCCGACTACGGCGGGCGGCCCATGTCGGGCAAGATCCTGAACCTGGACGGCCGGGAGTATCGCGTGGTACAGGCAGACGAGGCGGCCGGCGTCCTGACCATTGAAATCGAGGCGATCCGCACATGATCCACATTGAGGTTGACACCCAGGCCGAAATTGAAAAAATAGCAAAAAGGATGGAATGGCAGGCCATAAAAGCCCCAGACGTTCTTCGCCTGTCCATCAACGCGGCGGCCAGAAAGGTCCGAAAGCAGATCCCGGACAACGTGGAGGACGCCTATACCATCGATCCAAGTGTGTTGAAAGACCGGAAAAGGGGCGCCCCGACCGTCCAGACGGCAAAGCCGGGAAACATTATGGCGGTGATCCGTTCAAAAGGCCCAGTAAATGAGTTATCAGACTTTCTGACAGAGGAAGGGAGCCGCGGCGTTAAAACAAAGGTTCGCAAAGACGGCGGGAAAAAACTGCTGGAGCGCGCCGGGGCAACGGCCTTTAAGGTGACGTTCAGAAGTACACACATGGCCATAGCACAACGGAGGATAGGAGAAACCTATACAACGAGCGGGGCTGCGGACCGTGTGGAAAAATACGGTATGCCACGACGCGGACAATGGCCGGATATGACCAGAATTAAGGTGCTGACCGGCCCCTCTGTACCCAGCATGATGGGAAACGAGGAAGTGCAGGAACGGACAAGAACCATTCTTTACGACGTTCTGGACAGAGAGATTGAAAAGAGAATTGAAAAAACCATTCAGGGAAAATAAAAGCGGCCCCGAGCGGGGCCGCCGAAAGAACCTTATACGCTGGGAACAAGTTGAACCTGGACGCCATCAATGGTGAGCGTCGTACCTTCCGGGAGGTCAATGTTTTTGTACTCCGGTTCGTACATATCCATCAATTCGTTTTGATCTTCGGTCCCCATGATCGCATTGATCCCACCGTCGTACAGATTGCTGGAACTGACATTCCCGCCGCCGCTGACGGCTACAATGTCGTAAGTACCGGCCGGGAAATCAATGCCAGCGGTATAGTTGCCGCTGGAAAATTCCTGGTCAACGGTGATCGGTTCGGGATCGGCGGGAGGTGTGGAGGTGTCCTGGGTGGAACCTTCGGAGGCGGCGGGAGCGCCAGAGGCGTCCGGCGTCTGTTCACCGTCCGAAATGGTACAGGCGGACAGGGAAACGGCCAGCGCCAGGGACAGCAAGAGCGCAAGGGATTTTTTCATCGTTTCTTCGTTCCTTTCTGTTCTGATTATTGCCACGATATACAGAGTATTACCACAAAGAATTTACCACAAAAAGCGCCAAAAAGTCAAGGAGGCGAACACCACGACACCGGAATTTTTGCAGGATGCCATTGTGGCGGACCTTGCGGACCTGTTCGAGGGGCAGACCCTTCCCAGTTCCGCCGGGGACCGGCGGCCGATCCGGGTCTACCCCCAGGACCTCCCGATCATTGAGGGAATGGACGAAACCGAGGACCGGGCCGAGGAGATCCCGGAGCCGTACATCATCGTGCGGACCAATGAGGGAAACATTCCAGACGCCAACAGCGCCCAGGAGATCGACCTGATCCTGGTGGTATGCACCTATGACCGGAACCCGAACCGGCAGGGATACAGAGACGTGCTGCACATCATCCAGGAGATCTACGGGAGGTACGCCAAAAATCCGCTGGTGCGGATCAAGGCGGACAGCGGCGGCGCGAGAGGCGGCCCGTGGTCCGTCAAGTACCCGATCAAGTGGGTCACACAGCAAGAGGACACCCACCCCTATTATTTCGGGGCCATGTCGCTGAAATTTGAGGCGCCAGCGGTGCGCCAGGAGGTGCCATTCACATGACCAAGAGAACAACCAGAAAGGCGGCGGAGGCCGCCGGCACGGTGGTGTACTGCGGCCCGTCCATCAAGGGCGTGGCCAAACAGTTCACCGCCTACAACAACGGGATCCCGGAGGGGCTGAAAGCGGCGACCGAGAAAAACAAGGTCCTGGCCGCCCTGATCGTCCCCCTGGAGGACCTGCCGGAGGCCATGCGCCAGTTGCGCCAGAAATCCGGCCGTATCCACACCCTGTATAAAGCCGTACAGGGCAGAACCTAAAGGGAGGGATCAACTATGCCTTATAATCACGGCGTTTACAACCAGGAGCAGGAAACCAGCCTGACCACACCGATCCAGGGGACGGCGGGCCTGCAGGTCATCTTCGGAACCGCTCCGATCCACCTGGCGGCGGATCCGGCGGCGGCCGTCAACAAGCCCGTGGTGTGCTATTCCTTCGCGGAGTGCCAGCAGGCCATGGGCTATTCGGACGACTTCGAGAACTTCACGATTTGCCAGAGCATGGACGCCTGTTTCCGCGTGTTCAACGTGGCGCCCATTATCCTGGTGAATGTGCTGGACCCCAGCAAGAGCAGCCATACCACGCAGAACGCGGAGGAGGAGTGCGCCGTGGCGGACGGTGCCGTGGCCTACGCAAAGCAGTTTGTCCTCCTGGACACCATCGTGGTCAAGAACGCGGACGCCACCCTGGTGGCCGGCAGCGACTACGTGGCCACCCACGCGGAGGACGGTACGGTGACGATCACCATCCTGTCCGAGGCCGCCAAGGAGGCGGAAACCCTGAAAGTGGCCAGCACCAGCCTGAAACCGGACGGCGTGACGGCGGCGGACATTGTGGGCGGCGTGGACGCCCTGACCGGGAAGGAAACCGGCCTGGAACTGGTGCGCCAGATCTATCCCCGTTTCGGCATGACGCCCGGGATCCTGCTGGCCCCCGGATGGAGCCACAACCCCACCGTGGCGGCGGCCCTCCAGGCCAAGACCGAGGGGATCAACGGGAACTTCGACTGCGTGACCTACCTGGACATTTCCACGGACCCGGAGGAGGACGGTGCAGAGGTTTACACCGACGTGAAAACCGCCAAGGAGGCCCTGGGCGCCACCTCTCCCCACGCGGCGGCCCTGTGGCCCATGGGCGCGGTGGGCGACAAGGTTTATTACCTGTCCGCCATGTTTGCCGCCCTGACGGCCTACACGGACGCCGGCAACAGCGACGTGCCCTATGAAAGCCCGTCCAACAAGGATTTGAAGATCACCAAAACCGTGCTGAAAGACGGAACGGAGGTCCTGCTGGACCAGCAGCAGGCCAACGACCTGCTGAACGCCAACGGCGTGATCACCGCCATCAACGCAAACGGGTACAAAGCCTGGGGCAACAACACGGCGGCCTATCCCTCCACCACTGACCCCAAGGATCGGTGGCTGGCGGTGCGGCGGTTCTTCGACTGGGACGGCAACAACTTTATTTTGACCTATTTCCAGAAGGTGGACAAGCCGGGCAACACCCGACTGATCCAATCCATCGTGGACAGCCAGAACATCATCGGCAACGGGTACGTGGCCCGGGACTACTGCGCCGGATACCGGACCGAGTTCAAGAGCGACGAAAACCCGATCACCAACCTGCTGGACGGCCACCTGACTGTCCACACCTACCTGGCGCCCTATATCCCGGCGGAGTACATCGAGAATATCAGAGAATACGACACGGAGGCCCTGGAGGCCGCCCTGACTGGTGGAGGTGAATAAACCATGAGCGTCCCCAATATTCCCAGCAAAATCAATAGTTACAACGTCTACAAC
>PPYE01759475.1_pt1 | contig 11681 bp, 6 predicted proteins | sample 1559881 | NCBI WGS metagenome assembly PPYE01 (sample SAMN08240022, study PRJNA423297) | Human gut metagenome, whole genome shotgun sequencing project.
GGGAAATATATATTTAACTGACGAAGAATATGAATTAGCTTGGAAAAATGGAATATTGATTTTTAAAGCAGAATCTCTTGAAGAAGTATTCCATAAAATGGAACGTTGGTATGGAGTCACAATCCACTATGATAAAAATAATATCATAAACGACCAATTTACAGGAAAATTTAAAGCTCTGACAATACAAGAAATGATGAATATTTTGCGCATGCATTATAATTTAAAATATAAAATCGAAAATAATAACATATATATAATCTAAAAACAAAACAATTATGAAGAACACTGATTATGGCTTATAATAATAAGCCTTAGCGTTAGCTTTGTCCATTCTATGCCGTTCAAAAATTAAAAAAAACTTACAAACCAGATTTAGAAGAGGTTTTAAAAAAGGTAATTTATAAAAGAAATTTCTTATGTAAATATACCTGTCCAAAAGCTTCATCAAACTGTTATTGTGCTTTTTAATCATCAAAACAAACAAGTATTATGAAAAATTTTCTATTGTACATCGGTATTCTGATATTTTCATACGCATGTACATCTTCTTCCAACTTTTATATCGAAAACGGGAATACATTTATAGTCATTGACCAACATGCTTCCAATGCAGCAATCTTGGCTGCTCATGAATTACAACACTTTATACAAGAATCATCAGGAATCACATTACCTATTGTAAAAAGTGTCCCATCAAAACATGCTAAACTATTCTGCATAGGGAAAAGCCCATATACTCCCGAACTCGACTCAATCCAGTTCAAAGCACAGGAATATCTTATCAAAATCACTTCCGAAAAAATAATTCTTGCAGGGCAAGATGAGAATAAGAAACATGACAACGGACGCGATAATAACGGAACTACTATCTCCAATGATCGTTTAAAAATAAATTATTCTCAACTAATCAATGACTCTATAGGACATAAAGAAATTACATTACCTTCAATATATGATGCACAAGGTACCTGTTATGCTGTATATGATTTTCTTGAGAAATTCATAGGAATCCGCTTCTACGGTCCTCATCCATTAAATATTGTTATACCTCAAAAAGCCAAAATACAATTTCCTCTTACCGAAATAAGACGTACTCCCGATTTAAAATATAGAGTCGGTACATATTCTTTCGAATGGCCAATGATGAAAGACCAATATTTCAACTCTTCTGGAGAAATGTTCCAACTTTTTTTAAGGAGAATAAAATTCGGTGGTGAAAAATGGGCTGCAAATCATGCATTCTCAAGCTATCAAGACCGTTTTTTGAAAAAAAATCCAAAGTATCCCGAATTATTCGAATCATACCATCCCGAATACTTTGCACAAGGTCGTACTGGAGGTGCACACGAACGACAATTTTGTTATACCAATAAAGCATTCATCCAACAAGTAGCTCAAGATGCACGAGACTACTTTGATGGTAAACCGTTAAAAGGAAATCAAATTGCTTTAGGTGACTATTTTGCTGTAGTACCACTCGATAATGCCAATTGGTGTCAATGCCCTGAATGTAAAAAACAACTTGAAATCGATAAAAACAACATCCGAGGGGAACATTTTAATTGTGGAACAGCTTCCCACTATTTATGGACATTTGTAAATAATGTGGCTAAAGAAGTCAAAAAAACTCATCCAGATAAAAAAATTGCAGCTTTGGCTTATCATGTATACGCTTACTTACCTAAAAACATCACTCTCGAAGACAACATCTCAGTAGCACCTTGCTTACATCCTCGAAACTATTGGGCACCCAAAATGAAGGAAAACGAAACAGACTTTTACAAAGAATGGATTACTGAAAGTAAAAAAAGCGGACGCCCAATCTATTTATGGAATTATCTCTGTTTCCCGACAGAAAGAGGTCTGATACAAAATTTCAATGTATTCCCCGGATTCAATATCCACGAAGTATCAGAACAGATAAAAATGTATGTTCAGGATGGAGTACAAGGCATATTTTTATGTGGCATAGGCGAACAACTCGATTTTTACACAACAATGAAATTATACGATGATGCCACTGCTGACGCCGATAAAATAATTAATGAATTTTTCACTTCTTACTTCGGCAATGCCGCACAACCAATGCAAAATTTCTATCGTAAAATCGAATCGATATACTCCAACCCAAACAACTATCCATCCAATATACAAACAAAAGACGCCCAATTTCACCAAACAGAAGAAATCGCTTGGAAATATTTAGGAACCGATACAGTCATGGAAGAACTCGGCAAACACATTAATGATGCTTTGCAAGCAGCATCTACTCCTATTGAAAAAGCCAGAGTAGAATCTTGGTCCAACGGCATATGGGAATATATGAAAGCCGGAAAAGAAAAATATCTGTTAGCCACTGAAAAATAGAACAAATTATGGATATAAAAAAAATCTTATCTCTGCTATCCCTTTTATTGATCTTTTATTGTTGTACATCAAAAGAAAATCTAAAAGATGAAACAATACGCATTATACCTTTACCCAACTATTACGAATCTCGACCCGGAGACTTTGATATCAGCAAAAATACTACAATCGGCATCGAAACATCTGATTCAAATATGGTTTCATTAGCCCAATATTTCAATGAAAAACTCTCACGTACCACAGGATTCGAACTCCCGATAAAATCCTCCGGAGAAATTATTTTTGAACTTACAGAAAAACCAGACTTAGAACAAGAAGGATATCACGTTTCAGTAACACCTGATAAAGTAAGAATCCATGCAAATACTCATCATGGTATCTTTAATGGCATACAATCATTACTTCAATTGATTCCCATAAATACATCTTCCAAACTTGATAAAAATACTTTATGGAAAATTAGTTGTATTGAAATAAATGATAAACCACGTTTTGCCTGGAGAGGTTTAATGCTTGATGTAAGTCGTCATTTCTTCACAAAGCAAGAGGTGAAAAAATATATTGATTTAATGGCAGAATATAAATTCAACGTTTTTCACTGGCATTTGACCGATGACCAAGGATGGCGCATTGAAATAAAATCTCTTCCTCGCCTTACAGATGTCGGCGCTTGGCGTGCCCCCCGTGTTGGAAACTGGTGGGAAAGAGAACCCCAATCAGCAACAGACACACTTTCCTATGGAGGTTTTTACACACAAGAAGATATACGGGAGGTGATAGAATACGCCCGTAAACGTTTTATCACTGTTGTACCAGAAATAGATGTCCCGGGGCATAGTATGGCATTTCTTACATCATATCCCCAAGTATCATGTACTGGAGGTCCCTTCCATATAAACGTAGGCAATACTTTTTATACTAAAGAAGAAAACTCTCTATGTGCCGGAAAAGATAAAACATACGATTTACTCGATTCTATATTCAGTGAAATAGCCTCTTTATTCCCTTCATCATATATACATATCGGTGGAGACGAATGCTATAAAGGTTTTTGGGAAAAATGCCCCGATTGCCGAAAACGTATGTCTATAGAGAAACTTCAGGATACAAAACAACTACAAAGTTATTTTATAAAAAGGGTAGCTTCCTCTATACAAAGAAAAGGGAAAAAAGTTATCGGTTGGAATGAAATTCTCGAAGGAGGTTTAGCCCCAGAAACCATCGTAATGTCTTGGCAAGGTGTAAAAGGAGGAATAGAAGCTGCCCAACAGGGACATCACGTAATCATGACACCATTCGAACACTGCTATCTTGATCTATACCAAGGAGACCCAGCAGTGGAACCTAACACTTACTCTATGTTAAGATTACAAGATTGTTACAAATTTCAAGTTGTACCTGATAGTATTGACGCATCATTCATTTTGGGAGGACAAGGAAATCTTTGGACAGAATCAGTACCACATTATCGGCAAGTTGAATATATGACTTGGCCCCGAGCAATGGCTATTTCAGAAACATTATGGAATGACACTTGCTCCCGAAATTGGAAATTCTTCACCCAAAGAGTCGAAAAACAATTTACATATCTCGACCAGTTAGGTGTCAACTATTCCCGCAGTCTTTATGATCCTATCATACTGCCTTTTATGAATAGCAATAACCAACTGCAAATAGAACTAAAAACAGAGATTGAGGGACTTGATATCTTTTATTCATTTGACAATACAATTCCCGACATCTATTCCAACCTATATACAGGAATCCTTTCTGTACCTAAGAATGCTTCTATGCTAAAAGTTGTCACTTATAAAGGTCAACAACAAATGGGAAAACAAATCAACTTAACTATAGATGAACTAAAAAAAAGAATAGTTGAAAATAATAAATAACCTGTTTTATAACATAAAATAATAAATGTTACAAATTGGAATTATATGTGTATTACTATTTGAACGGCAAGAATAAATAATCTGAGATTTTTAACTCGAATATGTAAACCTATATGAAAATCACAAACAATGAAATACTTTAAATCAATATGGAAACCTGCTCTATTACGTACAGCTTTATTTCTATTTATTCTGAATGGAAGTATCTTAAACGTCATTGCCCAGGAACCTAAATTATCAATCAGCCTGAACAAAGTAACAATAAAACAATTTTTCAATGAAATACAACGTAAAACCGATTATACTTTTTCTTACCGAGAAGGAATATTGAACAATAATAAAGATGTTTCAATTTCGGTTCACAATAAAAACTTATCTGAAATACTAAAAAGTGTACTTGATTCTAAGGGATTGAGCTTCTCAATACAAGCTAAATCTATCGTTATTACTCAACAACTCCAAACGTCCACTCAATCTTTCACTTTAAAAGGAAAAGTTACAAACAGCGAAGGAGAACCTCTTATCGGAGTAACGGTTCTTGCCAAAAACAGCAAAAACGGGACAGCAACAGACTTCGACGGGAATTTCTCAATTCGCATCAATGATAAAAACACCTCACTTCAATTTACTTATGTAGGCTATAAGCAAGAAAATGTACAAATAAAAGATCACAAGTTTATTACAGTAATAATGGAAGAAGATAGCCATATGCTAAATGAAGTTGTAGCTGTAGGATACGGTGTAATGCGAAAAAGCGATCTTACGGGGTCAGTTGTCAGAGTTGGAAGCAAAGATATCTCCAATATACCAACAGTAAGGCTTGACCAAGCTCTGACAGGAAAAGCGTCAGGAGTACATATTACAAACACGTCAGGAGAACCTGGAGCAGGAACTAACATTCTTATCCGCGGAGGTAATTCTATATCAGCCAGTAATGAACCCCTCTATGTAATTGATGGATTTATCGGTGCTGGAGACTTGAACTTAATCGACCCTAACGATATAGAATCCGTAGAAATTTTGAAAGATGCGGCAGCCACATCAATATACGGTGCCCGTGGAGCAAATGGCGTTGTAATTGTAACGACAAAGCGTGGTACCGAAGGACGTAATAATGTTACAGTCAATACCTATATCGGGGTACAGCATATCGCTAAAAGATTAGAAATGATGAATGCTCGTGAATATGCTGAAATGTTGAATCAACAAGATGTATCTGTAAACCAAGAACCATCTATAGAAAATCCCAGTATATACGGTAAGGGGACTGATTGGCAAGATGAAATACTACGTATGGCTCTTATGCAAAATTACCAAATTGCTGCATCAGGGGGTAATAAAGATAGTAGATACTATCTATCTATAAGTATGTTTGACCAAGAAGGAGTAATAAAAAACTCCGGAATCAGACGTTATCAGACCCGCCTAAATCTTGACCGGAAAATAGGCAAGAACATAAATATCGGAGCCAATTTTCAATTCTCTTACTCTCAAAGAAAACCAAACTTAGTCAGTCTAGGAGGATTCGACTATCAAAGTTCTGCATTAGCTACACCTCCGACAATGGGAATTTATAATGAAGATGGTTCTTATGCTGCCGACAGTCCATCCAGAGTTGTAAGCAATAAAATCGATAATGTTGTAGCACAATTAAATGAACGTAAAAAACAAGAAAAAGCCGCCAGTGTATATGCTGGTATATTCGCCGACTGGGAAGCTATAAAAGGTCTTAAATTTAAGACTTTCCTCGGATTAAATGCCAGCAACAATAAAACAAGTGAATACAAACCGAGTTCATTACCTACCATGATACAAAACAAAGTAAAAGGTGAAGCTTGGATAAATCAAGGAGATAGTTACTCCATTCTCTGGGAAAACACAGTAAACTATATGAAAGAAATAGCCAAAGGCCATCATCTGACAGTATTAGGAGGATATACGCTGCAAACTTCACGTAGCGAAGGGCTAAGCTTGTACGGTAAAAATTTCACAAACGACTTGCTCGATTGGAACAATCTTTCAGATGCAGAAACTAAAACCCGTCTAATAGGCAGTTCTGCTTCAGAATGGGCTATAATTTCCTATTTAGGTCGTATCAACTATTCTGTTCTTGACCGCTACTTGGTTACTGTTACCGGACGTTATGATGGTTCATCCCGATTAGGTAAAGATAATAGATTTGCTTTTTTCCCATCCGTTGCCGTTGCTTGGAGACTTTCGGAAGAAAAATTTATGAAACGATTTTCCAAACTCGACAATCTAAAAATCAGAGCCAGTTACGGACTATCAGGAAATCAAGATATTGCTTTATACCAAACTTTACCTTTAATGAAGCAACAAAACGTAATATTAACAGATATCCCACAAGTTGGATATATTCCTGACCGTTTAGGCAATGACAAACTAAAATGGGAAACTACTGCACAATTTGATTTTGGTATCGAAGCCTCATTTTTCAAATCTCGATTAAATATAGAATTCGACACTTATACCAAAAGAACACGCGACTTACTACTCGATGTCGAATTTCCGTACACATCTGGTTTCAAAAACGGATTTATGAATGTCGGAAAAATCTCGAACCGCGGTGTAGAACTGATGATACGTAGCACGAACATCGTTACTAAAGACTTTTCTTGGACTACAGAATTCAACATAGCTCGAAATAAAAATAAAGTAGTTGCATTAGGCCCGGATAAAGATTTCGAATACACTTTTCGACCGGGATTAGGTACCCACCCTTATTCATGGTTAAAAGTTGGACAACCAGTAGGTGCATTTTATGGATATATTATGGATGGTATTTACCGTACTCGAGAACAAATTGAGGCAGGCAACGAACCTAACGCATCCTTAGGACAAAAAATCTACCGTGACATCAATGGAGACGGAGTGATTACGATAGAAGACCAAACGACAATAGGAGATCCCAATCCTGACTTTTTCGGAGGCCTGAACAACACATTTACTTACAAAAATTTTACATTGAACGTATTCCTTCAAGGGACATATGGAAATGACATCTTATCTGGTGGTGATTTTCTATACGCTACAGTCGATCCTCGTTTTGTAAACCAATATAAACGGGTCAAAAACTTCTGGTCTCTTGATAATCCTAATGCCGAATATCCCAAACTCTATTCAAATGATGAATATCAGCCATCTACTTATATGATTCATAATGGTTCACATCTCAAAATAAAGAGTGTCAGCCTTTATTACAATTTACCTGTAAAAAAATGGAAACGCAACAAAGTTATTTCAGAATTCCAATGTTACATCACCGGAACCAATCTCTTTACTTTTACATCATACAAAGGATATGATCCAGAAGTAAACACTGGAACAGAAGGCGGATATAAAGTATATTCGGCTAATGTACTCAGAGGTATGGACTTTACAGCCTATCCCTCCGCAAGAACCTTTACTTTCGGTATAAAATTGACACTATAAAAAAACAATCATGAGAAAATTAAGAATAACTGTTTTATGTATACTGGCTATTACACTAAGTTCATGTCTTGACATGCTAGACAAAGACCCTATTTCCCAGCTTAGTGTAGATAAACTTTTTGAAACAGCCGATGGAGCCGATGCTGCTGTTGTAGGCTGTTACAGTTTCTTATACGGAACTGGATATTATTGGCAAGAACGATGGGTATTTGCTTTTGAAGGAACTGATATATCTGGTAGTGCCGGTGGTTCAGCCAATTATCAATGGACAGCTGGAGAAAATCGGTGGAGTGACTGGTGGCTAACAACCTATCAAGCAATCGGTGCCTGCAATACAACAATTACCCGACTCGAAAAATCGACTTTTGACGAAAACACTAAAGAAAAATTACTGGCAGAAGCTCGTTTTTTGAGAGCATTTTACTACTACCACGCTCTTACTTACTGGGGTGGTGTACCTCTATTGAAAAAGGAAATTACTTCTCTTGACGAAGTAAAATACGTAAAACGATGTACTCGTAATGAATTAGCAGATTTCATCATAACAGAAGCTGGAGATGCTGCAAAAATACTCGATAAAGACCCTGCTGTAGCCACTCGTGCAAGCAAAGGAGCAGCATTAATGTTACAAGCAAAAGTATATATGTGGCAAGAACAATGGGAAAATGCTGCAAAAACTTGTGAGGAAATTATGAAATTGAATAAATATGACTTGTTTGACAATTATAGCGAAATTTTTTCTGAACAATATGAAAATCAAAAAGAACATATTTTTTCGGTTCAGTTCAATGCTGACTATACAGAATTCTCGGCACGAATGTTATGGTATTTAGGCCCCAGTAAAGATGAATGGGATAAATTCAACGGACTCGGAGGTAGTTCTGCCCCAACTTCTTTCTACAATAAATATGATGAATGGGACTATCGCTTGGAACATAACTTAGCAAAAACATGGCGTAATAAACCATTCAAAGACAGCCGAATAGCAATTATCAAATACTGGGACCGTACAGGAAACCAAATGCTCGACCACGATGGATTAAACTTCCCGGTATTTAGATACGCTGACGTACTACTCATGTATGCAGAATCATTAAACGAATGGAAACATGGTCCTGTAAAAGAAGCTTATGATGCAGTAAATGAAGTACGTATACGTGCAGGAGTAGATGAAATAGAAAACTATAACTACGAAAAATTCAAATCATTTATTCAAGATGAACGCGCCCGTGAACTTTGTTATGAAGGACACAGAAGATTCGACTTGGTCCGTTGGGGTATTCTCGTAGAAACTGTAAAAAAAATCAGTAAAGAAATAAATTCCAGAGGAGGAGAATATGTTGATGAACGACACAATCTCTGCCCTATTCCGGAAACAGAAATTATCAAAAATGTCAATCTTGAACAAAACCCCGGATATGAAACTTCTAACAAATAAGATATGAAAACAACAGCCAAAATAACTTTAATACTTACTATCATACTTTCTTTCACAGCATGTGACAAAAATGAAGAGGATTTTTCCGAAAAAGATAGTTATTTATATATATGGAACGTACGTACTTGGGTGATAGGTACCGAAAGTAAATTATCTGACATAAAAGTCACATATTTCTTTAAAGGAGATACTGCTCGAGTAAAACAAATCAATTTCTGGGTCATAAAAGAAAATAGTACTTTATATGCTAAAGATGCAATGGAGCATCAAGATAAAGCTTATCAATTGACCCAAATACAAAATGACCCAGACCAGAAAGAATATAAGAATCAATGCTCTTTTCGTTTTCCAGACGAAATCACAACAGATTACGACGGAGACCCTTTTATTCCTGGCGGTGAATACCGACTGGTGGTAAAAGCTTTAGGCACTGACGACAAAATTGTCGATAGCCCTACAATAGAATCTGGAGTATTTACCATATATGATCCAAATGCTTCTGAAGAAGAATAATTAACCTTAATAAATATATCTTATGAACAAAAATAAATTTTTATGTCTCTTATGCATATTTGTAAATCTATGCTTATCAGCACAAACAACAGGGAACAAAGCTTTTCAACTAAATGTCAATAACGGAGATGCTTATCTCAACTGTGGAGATATAATTCAACTTAATAATACCCCCCAATATACTATTGAAATGTGGGTAAATGTAACATTAAGCAACCTCCCCGACCGTTTTATCATGTTCAAGAAAGAACAAACCGACGAAAAAAATCGGATTAAAGTTCAAATAGAAAAAAATGGTCAAATATATGTCATGCAATCGAATGGCGCAGATGGAGCATTCGCCCAAACCCCTGTCGGTACATATCCCGAAAGCGGATGGCATCACATTGCTTTAGTCTATGATGGAGAAAAAGAAACCTCCGACAATGGAGCCATGACCATGTATATCGACGGAATAAAATTGCCGTTATCAAATGCAACATTTAAATCAACAACAGGGAACATAGATGCTCCCTTTGTCATTGGTGGTCCTGCACTCAACGTCCAATATGACGAAATAAAAATTTGGAATAAAGCATTAAGTGCTTCAACAATTATTGAATGGAAAGGATACAAAGTCCTCAGTTCTCATCCAGAAAAAGAATCTCTCGTAGCCTATTATGATTTTCAGAATATTTCGGAGGGGAACAACATACCTGATATAAAAGGAAACTATCCCGCTATATTTAAAGAATCAGAAGCAACCATTATAGACACAGAACTCTCTATTTTAGAGAGCCTGCCAATTCCAGTCGACATCAACAATGGATTTAAAATCAATGTAAATAACGGTGACGCTTATCTTAATTGTGGCAACATAAATGAGCTTAATAATGCTGACCAATATACAATTGAGACATGGGTAAACGTCAATCTAAATGAATTACCCGACCGTTTTGTTTTGTTCAAAAAAGAACAAGCCGACGAAAAAAACCGCATTAAAGTTCAAATAGAAAAAAATGGTCAAATATATGTTATGCAATCAAATGACGCTGATGGAGCATTCGCCCAAACCCCTGTCAGTACATATCCCGAAAGCGGATGGCATCACATTGCCTTGGTCTACGATGGAGAAAAAGGGACCTCCGACAATGGAGCCATAATATTATATATCGATGGAATAAAACAAACAATATCGAATACAACATTCAGTCATACAACCGGAAATATAGATGCACCCTTTGTCGTAGGAGGTCCATCATTAAATGTTGAATACGATGAAGTAAGAATATGGGACGAAGCTTTAACACCTAATGTTATAAATGACTGGAAAAATTATAAAATAGACAATTCCCATCCCAACAAAACTAACTTAATCGTCTATTATGATTTCGAAGATGTATCCAATACTCAAGTAAACGATCAGCAAGGAAATTATCCTGCAATCTTTAAAGCTGACGAAGCCGAAATCAAATCGAATGACTTAAAATTATATCAAAAGGAAAATATCCCAACTACAATAGAAAATATCATTACAACGGATAATAATAATTTACAAATTATTTCAACAGCTAAAGGAGTCAAATTAATCAGTACCATCCCCCAGACCTTACATATTTATAATATATCTGGCATATTAATACGTAGTCTACAAATCAATGTAGGTACAACAACCATTACTGATTTACCTAAAGGGTTGTATATTGTAAATAAACAAAAAATAATCATTCAATAAATAGAATAAGAGAAAAGAGTGGACAGTAAAAGGCAGAAATTTTAACTCAATCTTTTACTCTCTACTCTTAAAAATCTTACATCTCAGTGTATAATACATAAATATTTTATTTACCAAAAAACATACTTATGAAAAGAAATCTATTTTTGTGCTTTTTATGTTTGTTCTGTATAATCACTACAGCAACAGCTCAATTATCCGGGAATAAAGGATTTAAATTGAATGTAAACAGTAACGATGCTTATCTCGATTGCGGGGACATAACTCAATTGAATAATACCAGTGCCTATACGATAGAGGC
>PPYE01682044.1_pt1 | contig 11679 bp, 9 predicted proteins | sample 1559881 | NCBI WGS metagenome assembly PPYE01 (sample SAMN08240022, study PRJNA423297) | Human gut metagenome, whole genome shotgun sequencing project.
TGTTACTCATGTCAAAAACATGAACTTATCATAAACAAGCGTGTGTCCGAAAGGTTTATCAAAAGTTCCATTTCTTCCGTTACAATATAAAAAAGCAGTCCGGCACAGATATTCATCCATATGCCGGACTGCTTTTATACCATATCCTTCTTACTTATTTCGAAGAATTGGAATCTGGATATTAAACGAGCTCCCATCCTGTTTCATATTCAATGGAGTAATGGAACAAGCTGAATAAAGCACAATCGGTTCATCATTTTCATCCAATAACAGCTGAGGACGTTCCAACCGATCTACCTCTAGCCGCTCTCCATTCTTTAGAATTATTTCTTTATTCATAAACAAAGAATGTTCAGGAAGTTTCCAATGTATACCATCTTCAGCATACATGATGGCCAATCCCGGCTCACCTTTTGTAAATCCTCCCGTGAAATCTTTAAAAACAGCATAGAAACAATTGTCTTTCCGGTGATACCATACAAACGGGTCTTCCGCATTCAATTTCTGGTTATCCCCTGTTTCAAACTCAAATATCAAAGGATGATATACCACTGCCGGATTGACTAAAATGAGATTATCAGGCTTGGTTACGGTTCCTTCAGGTGAGGGTTCCAGTACATTATCAGGCTTCACCCGTGTACGTGGAGCAAGTAAAGGTTGCTCATTACATGAAAATTTACCTTCCAGTAATTCTTTTATGGAATTAAAGCACAATACCCCCAACTTTTGATTTTGCTGGAGCCTGTCTCTTCTGCTTAGTTTTCCCTTTACATGAGCATTTCCACCCGGATCCACCGTAGCACAATAATACAAATAGTATTTTCCGTTATATCTTTTGATATGCGGATTGTGAACCGACTGTGCATCCCATGAACAGCTGTCCGGACGATATCCATCTTTGTTATAGACAATACCTATATCCTTATATCCCCCATAAGGAGAGTATGATACAGCTACTCCAATCATCGAACCTAGCAACCAAGCATCTATAAATCTAGGGTACTTCGGTCCTGATTTCATAGCGGAATAAAATAAATAATACTTTCCATCTTCCTCTGCCTGAATAGCCGAACCACACCAAATAAAACGATTTTTCAATGAGAAAGCGGAGAAACCGGAAGGGAACTCCGAATTGCCCCGTTGAATAAGTTCTAAATTGACCGGACCGGCCTGCCAGGTATGTTGCGCCCACCCTTGCAACAAAGCAAGGAAGGCGAGACAAACAAATAGTATTTTTCTTTTCATATTCATCACAAACAGATCATTCATTACTGATTTTCTTGCAATAATCTACTCCTAACACATCATAATGCCGTCGGATGCTCTCCAAACGGGTACAGAATCTTCCATAATCCTTATTTTCCTTTTTGCTCCACGCCACCTCGGACAAAGCTGCCACACGCGGATAAAGCATATACTCCATCTCATCGAGCGCAGACATATACTCCGTCCACAAATTGGCCTGTACTCCTTTAATATGTTTGGCCTCATCCGCACTCAGGACTTCGGGAACCGGATGATAATTATAAACTTTTTCCAAAGTAATCACCCGATTGGGATTTCCAATTTTCTTTTCATTGACTTTAGACTGAAGACAATTGAAATACATATAAATATTAGGAGACATAATGACATCATATCCGGCTTTTGCGGCATGAATTCCCCCTTTCTCTCCCCGCCATGACATCACGGTAGCACGTTGCAGAATACCTCCTTCCAAGATTTCATCCCAACCGATAATTTTCTTTCCTTTGGTATTCAGATAGTTCTCAATTCGATTGATGAAATAAGTCTGTAATTCAGCCTCTTTTGTCAAATGTTCCTGCTTCATCCGTTCCTGACAGTGTACACAATTTTTCCAACGGATACGAGGGGCCTCATCCCCACCTAAATGGATATAGCTGGAGGGGAAAAGTTCCACCACCTCATCCAGAATATCCTGCATAAAGGTAAAAGTAGATTCCTTAGTACAATAAATGTCATTGAAAACACCCCAACGGCCTTCCACCTCAAAAGGTCCTCCGGTACAGGAATATTCAGGATAAGCAGTCAGTGCCGCCACGCTATGTCCCGGCATTTCTATCTCAGGAATAATTTCCACAAAACGCTTCTTGGCATACGCCACCACTTCTTTGATATCTTCCTGTGTATAAAATCCACCATAGCGTTTGGTATTCCATTCAGTAGGATTGTCCCACATATATCCCACAATCGTTTTCTTACGGTAACCTCCGACGGTAGTCAGTTTGGGATATTTCTTGATTTCGATACGCCATCCCTGGTCATCAGTCAGATGCCAATGAAGGATGTTCAATTTATGAAAAGCAAGCAAGTCGATGTGACGCTTTACATCTTCCTTAGGAATGAAGTGGCGGGAAACATCAAGCATCACTCCGCGATAAGAGAATGCAGGCGAATCTTCTATCACCACACAAGGGATGTTCCATTTTATTTTTTCCGCCACCTGCTTGTCACTTTCAATGGCAGAAGGTAATAATTGGCGCAAAGTTTGAAAAGCATAGAAAATGCCTTTAGGGGTTTTGGCATCTATATGGATAGAAGATGAAGAGACTGTCAGCTTGTATGATTCCTCATTGGGAAGAGCTGTGTTAAGCCGGCAACGAATCACATTGGAAGAACGGGGAGTGGAAGAGACCTCCAATGAGAACCCGGCAGCCGTATCAAACAAATCATTCCAGAAAGATACGGCATTGCGCATCTCCTCGTTATCTACTGACAACGTAATTACAGTTTTGTCATTTACCGTAAAATTGCCTCTTTTTTCGATGCACTTTTGCGGCATCGGGATAATGGAAACCGATGCCTGCAAAGTGCCGAATAACAACACTAAAAATGAAAAGGTTAGAATTAATTTCTTCATGGTTTATTTTTTATTTGTTGGATAATTCGGACTATATAAAAGATTTTTATTGCGGATGACCAACTTGCCGTCTTTCACCCACTCTTCCCCTCTTTCCTGCAAATGTCCGGCCATCGCTTTCCGCATCTTTTCCAATGTCTTTCCGGAAGCTTTGGCTTTTGACAAATCATGCAATTCGTATGGGTCTTTTGACAAATCGAACAATTGTTCCTCACCTGTACGGAAAAACCAGATATACTTTATTTTCCCATCCGTCAAAGCACACCAATAATTATCCGCCCAATAAGCGGTGGAATGTTCTATATCAATATATTCACGCCAGGGAGCTTTCCCTTTTTCCAATAAAGGAAGTAAAGACAGACCGTCTATTTCTTCCGGAATCCGGCAGCCGTTCAATGCCAGAAAAGTAGGAAGCAAGTCGCGTAACTCCACCGGAGCCTCTATTTTTTCACCGGGTTTCAGGCTACTTTTCATGTTTTCGGGTAACTTTATAATAAAAGGAATAGCTGCCGAACCTTCATAAGCATACGTTTTACGCCACAAATGATGATCTCCCAACATATCGCCATGATCGGCAACAAAGCATATCAGCGCATTGTCATACATTCCTTTCTTTTTCAGTTCATCCACAATGCGCCCTACCTGCTCATCAATAAAAGTAACCGAAGCGTAATAATACTTACGGGAATTCCGGGCATATTCCACTCCATAGTTTCCTACAGCCGCTTCAGGATTTTTTTCGGGATGAGTATCTATTGCCAGATCTTTACACCAGTCACCTACAACGGGAGCGGGTATTTTTCTGCCCTCATACTTATCCACTATTCGCCGGGGAGGATCATACGGACTATGCGGACGGGCAAAAGACACTTTCAAAAACAAAGGCCGTTCAGAAGAATAACCTTTTATCGCCTCCACCGCCCTGTCTCCTGTCCATACGGTAGGATGCAAGCGCTCGGGCAAAGCATATGCTTTCGCTCCGTGGGCATTCCACTCCACCCCTGTACTGTCGGGATTCAGGCCGAAAGCCTGCGTATTGAACCATTTACGATAATCACTCATAAAATAAGGAGACTCCACACGTCCGCTTTCATCCAGAATAGTCACTTCGAATCCATGCAACACATTCTGCGGATGCCAATGCATCTTTCCTATTCCCAATGTGTGATAGCCCAAGTCTTTCAACATCTGCGGCATTTCATATGGATAATGCTCTGCCACCTGTCCATATCCTAACAAGCCATGATGCCAGGGAGACATACCCGTCAGCATACCCGCACGTGCCGGAGTACTGCTTGGAGCAGCCGTATAGGCATTACAAAACAAATGCCCATCGGCTGCCAAGCGATCCACATTTGGAGAAATCACAGCTTCATTTCCCGCACATCCCAATGCATCCCAACGTTGTTGGTCAGTCATTATCAAGATGATATGCGGTTGCTTTTTTTCCGGTTGTGCAGCCTGTCCGGACATAGCGGACAAACCAAGGCTACCGGCCATACACCATCCTACATAGTTATACTTTTTCATTACTTATCAGTTTTTAGAAAATAAAATGTCCAATTCCGCTACCCCCATGCTCTTTTGACCATCCACTGTTGACAAGGCATGGAAACGGATGTAGCGTCCTTTATGCGTCTGCCGGAAAATTACCTGCTGTTCTACAGGATTGTTCTGAATATTGGCAAACTCTCCACGGGCTGCCTCTTCCCATCGGATTCCATCCAAAGAGATCTCAATCATATATTTTACAACAATTCCATTAGCCCATCGTGCCTGATCAGGCAGATAGCTTATACCGGTCATTTCCTTTGCTGATTGCAAGTCAACCTCAAGCACATCTTTTCCAACCCAAGTTGTATGCTGGTTTTCATCAAAAACAAGCATACCGGCTTTATCAGGCAAGGTACTCCAATGAGCCTTACTGCCGGTAAAAGTACGCGTAGCAGTTGTTGACTTTTTCTTTCCGTCCACTGCTATCGCTTTAATAATCCGATCACCGTCTGCCGGAACAGGCGACTGGTAACGAGGGCTTACACCAGGTTGTGGCTCTTTACCATCTGTAGTATAATAGATAGAAGCATCCTTATTGCTGCATACCAACTTCACCTCTCCATTCTTATTTCTGGTAATCACAGGAGCATCCAGCGGAGTTTCCGCTTTAAAGACCTGTATTTCTGCCAGACAAGGTGCCTCCCATGCATCTGTTATCCGTATTCGCAGACGTGAAGCAGTGACTTCGGGAAAACGCAGAATCCGTTTATAACCGATAGTAGTCTGTTCATCCAATTTCTGCCAATTCCCATTATCAAAATATTCTACAACAAACTGCTTTACTCTTTGCCCTTTCTCAATAAACTCTTGCAATAACAAACGGTTGAAAGTTAATTCTTTTCCAAAATCCACTTCCAGTACAGGCGTTTTTGTATCAGCTTCCCAATATGTACCTCGATTACCATCCAAAGTATATTTCAACTTCTTACGGTTCTTGCCCGTTACTTTCATTTTCTGATTAACGAGATTCTTCTTTAGTTCAGAGGTATATCGCCGATACCATTCTACCAAACGCAAGGAATCCTGCTCAGGAATCAATCCTTCTTGATTGGGGGTCAGATTAAGCAATAACAAACTGTTACGTCCCACACTCTCATAATAAATGTCAGTCAATTGGGACAATGATTTCAGTTTATGGTCTTCCGAAGCATGATAATACCAACCGGGACGGATGGATACATCAGTTTCTGAAGGAATCCATAACGTACCATCCGCATGTCCGCGCATCCACTGTTTACCATTTGGTATCCCCTTATCATAGAATTCCGGCTTTCTCACTGTACTCCAATGCTCTTCCAAAGCGTACCCTTCCTCATTGCCTACCCAGCGGATGTTCTGTGCACTTCCACCATGCACCACACAGTTGGGTTGCAATTCATATACCATTTCTGTCAAAGATTCCCATGGATAGTAATCTGCGGTAATCTTTCGGGTATGTAAGGAATCCGTACTATAATAACCACGTCCCCCGTTGGCGCCGTCAAACCAAAACTCATACAATTTCCCATAATTAGTCAGCAATTCGCGCAACTGATTGCGGAAGTAAGTGATGTATTCCGGTTTTCCATAATCAGGATGGTTACAATCCCAAGGAGAAAGGTATAATCCCACTTTCATCCCATACTCATGGCAAGCATCCACAAATTCGCGTACCAAATCGCCTTTTCCGTTCTTCCATGGAGAATTCTTCACACTGTATTCCGTATAAGCCGACGGCCACAAACAAAACCCGTCATGATGCTTGGCAGTAAGGATCACTCCTTTCAGTCCCGCTTCTTTACAAGTCCGTATCCATTGACGACAGTCTAACTTAGTCGGATTAAAGATGGCAGGGGACTCGTTGCCATATCCCCACTCCATATCCGTATAAGTATTCACGCTAAAATGAACAAATGCCGTTGTTTCCATCTGCTGCCATTGCAATTGTACCGGTGTAGGTACAGGCAAGGTCTGTGCCTTTACCGGAAAGCATAAAACTCCCAGTATGACACTTAATAAGAATGTCTTATTCATTGTCTTTATTTTACAAAGTCTGTATCGTTATATTGGATTTGCAATTTCTTCAACTCCGCCTGCATATCAGCCAATACTTCACTATAAGCAGGATCATTGATTACATTGTGCATCTCGGCAGGGTCTTTTTCCAAGTCATAAAGTTCCCATGCATCAATGTCATTGTAGAAGTGAATCAATTTATAACGGTCTGTACGTACTCCATAGTGACGTTTCACCATGTGTTCGGCAGGATATTCATAAAAATGATAATATAATGATTTACGCCAGCCCGCAGGCTTCTTTCCTTTCAATAAAGGTAACAAAGACTCGCCTTGAATATCTTCGGGTACTTTTACACCTGCCAGTTCCAGGAAAGTAGGTGCATAGTCTATATTCTGTACCATTTCAGTTATATCACCTTTCCTGTCAAATCCTTTCGGCAAACGCATTATCAACGGAGTACGCATGGATTCCTCATACATGAAACGCTTGTCAAACCATCCGTGCTCTCCCATATAAAATCCTTGGTCTGATGTATAGACGACTAATGTATTATCCAGCAACCCGTTTTCTTCCAGATAATTGAGCACACGTCCTACATTATCATCCAGTGATTTGACTGTTTTCATATAGTCGCGCATATAACGTTGGAATTTCCAATTAGCCAAATCCTTTCCTTGCGGATTCTTCTGATAAAAATCATCGATCACAGGACCGTAGAATGCATCCCACGCGGCACGCTGTCTTTCGTCCATACGTCCGATAAAGCTTTCATACAATGATTTCAAACGGGATTCCTTGTCAGGGCGGAGCATCTTCAGATCATATATCATATCCATATCTTTCACAATACTCATCTCCTGAACCGCAGCTGCGGAACGACCCTCATAATCGTCAAAGAAATTATCGGGTAAAGCAAATTCTTTATCTTCGTATAAGGCCAGATTACAGGTATCCGCCATCCAATTACGATGAATAGCCTTATGATGAATAAGCAGACAGAAAGGTTTTTCTTTATCGCGCTTATTTTCCATCCAGTCTATGGCATCATCGGTAATCAGATTAGTGATGTACCCATGTCTCTGAATGGTATCATTGGTTTGTGTGATGAAATCCGGATTATAATAATCACCTTGTCCGGGAACTATCTCCCAATAAGTAAAGCCTGTCGGCAAACTTTCCAAATGCCATTTCCCAATTAATGCAGTCTGATAACCCGCTTTCTGCAATAGTTTCGGAAAAGTTTGCTGCGATGAATCAAATACGCAGGTAGAGTTATCATAGAATTTATTCTCACAACTATGTTTGCCCGTAAGCATACAAGCACGACTAGGGCCACTCAGAGAGTTTGCGACAAAACTGTTTGTAAAACGTACCCCCTCATTGGCTATCCGATCCAAATTGGGTGTATCCATATAACGTTTGTCATAGCAACTCATCATTTGAGCTGTATGATCGTCCGTCATAATATAGACAATATTCAAAGGTTTTTCTGTTACCGGCTCCGTACAGCCGGTCAGAGCGGATATCGCCAATAGTCCGCCATAAATCAATTTGTTTTGATGTTCCATTTAATGGTAATGACTTAAAGTTTAAAAATAAGTTGATCCTTTGTCGCCAAACAAAGGTACTCTCTATTTATATGGCAATCGGGAAAGGAATGTTCCTAAAGAAATAAGATATTTTTTTATAAGGTTTGAAAGTTTATCATCACACTCTTTCATTTGGATAAATCGCATCCGATTTTCTCAAATGGAAGCCGGGGGAATCCATTGATCCGTTGATAAATGAGCGCATCATCCTTAAATCCCTTCAACGGATCAGCAGCATCCACAAACCCTGGATCCGAACCGGTAGCCCAATTGTTATACAATTCCAGCCATTCGCTCTGTCCGTGCACCACATTTCCTATCTTATAAAACAAGTTTTCTTCTATCACATTGCCTTTTGGATAAGAAGTGTCATTGTCCCAATATGCAGCGAGCAAAGGATAGGCCGTACTGTAAGGAGGATTTTTATAATTGACTGTTTGCAAACGCTGATCAATTATCGCACCTTTCTCTATCATGAATTTGCCCCAGCCCTGCATACGCGCATCTATATGAATGGCAACAGGAGAATCTATAAATATATTATGCCGGTAATGATTATTATGTCCCCCACCGATTAGTACCGGCAAAGACCCTGCTTTGTGATAAATATTACCATAAACTTCCGCTCCGCAAGCTCCGTCATCATGATAAGTAGCCGTTACACGATGGCGCGGACTCAATTCATGAAAATAACAATAACGGATAACATTTCCCTGCTCCGAAGGATCACGACCATAATAAACAGCTCCCTGATCATCGACTTCAGAACACACATTCGTTATGTCACACAGTTCTATCACATGGTTATTTCCATGAAACAGGATAGCCATGCTGGGCGCATCATAGATGTCACATTTAGAGATGCGGTTACCCACACCATCCATCCATATTCCGGGACGATAGGATTTCTCAATCCGGTTATAATCATGTATCCGGCAATTCTCCACATAGTTTCCGGCAGGGGTCAATGAGGCTCTGTCTCCTCCTCCCAGACTGATACCTCCGGCACCTACATTATAAATATGACAATCCACGACTCCGTTTTCCGTTCCTCCTTCGCGGTTGAACAGGATGTTCTGATAAACCGTTCCCATCAAATCACCCACGACACGCGAAGCTAGGTTGCCTCCCGACTCGTGCCCTCTTTGGTTACCAGCCTTCAACGTTCCCTTTCCGATGGATACGCCCACTCCGCCCATATTGCGTATAATGCAATTCTTAATTAAAGCACGATGGGTATTCTCCATATAGACACCGATATGCCTGCCATACTCGAAAGTGATGCCTTGTACCTTCACATCTTTGCAATGCTCTATAGCCAGCAAGGGCCCTTCCAATAAAGAAACACTCCAATTTTCCATCTTTCCGGCAAGCGGATATACATACATCTTCCCTCTCCCGGCATCAATCACGTATTCGCCCGGCACATCCAGTTCCTCCAGCAGGTTCAAGGCAAACCATTGACGCCAAGGCGCACCTGTCATAAATCCATATACCGTATGCTGCCCTGTATGAATCATTTTATGTATCGTGTCGATGCTTTCCACACAAATCATGTCATCGGCATAACCGTGCGCAAAGTATCCGCTTATCCACATATTCTCTACCGATTTCCAACTCGAAGGGCGCTCTTCCTGATATCCGAATACAGGGAAAGGAGCCTCTTTCCCTTCCTTAGCCATCCCCGATTCCTGTATTTTTCCAATCATAACCGTAGAGTCATTCGGCCAACGGGCTATTCGCAGAGGCTGGCCATCCGCAAAGATTTCCGTCCATGCCGCCTGGCTGGGCCTTCCGAAACCTGTAGCGTGCAGGGCCACCAGCTCCATCCGGTTTTTCTTGAAGTCAAACTCTCTTATCAGACTTGCGGGCAGAAGCGGATCGCCCAAGCGGAAGTCACTGGGAAAATAACGGATAGGATCCCCTTCCTTCCGTTCCTCCGGAATAATTTTATATGATTTCTCCGGCGCATTCGGATTATGGGGATCCGCATCCTCGCCTATCGTCCAGTTAATTCCGATCTAGCATTGCGGCTCACGGCTTTTGATGGTTCTGTATATGCCTTCTACCGGCCAGCGATAACCGGGTTTCACCCAACTTCCATCAAACCAGAACTCCACTATTTTAGTATATTTTTCCGTGATGTCCATCAGTTCGTCCAATTGCTTCAACATGTATGTATTGTACTTCCTGTCCGACTCCACATTGTCAACATCCGCATTGACTTTCCTGTCCCACAACGAGTAATACAGTCCCAGCCTTCATGCCTTGTCTCTTACATTCCCTAGCTACGGCTTCAATCACATTCGTTTTATTTCCCGAACTTGCCACGTCATAATCAGTATATTTACTGTCCCAAAGACAAAAGCCCTCATGATGTTTTGCCACCAAGATGATATACTTCATACCGGCATCTTTCGCTGTCTTCACCCATTGACAGGCGTCAATCTCCGCAGGGGCATAAGTTTCCACCGGAAAAGATCCGTCTGACCATTCCACATCATGGAATGTATTGATACCAAAATGAATGAACATACCATACTTGCGCTTGATCTGATCTTTCTGGTATTTTGAAGGTTTTTCAGAAGGTATTGCAGTTGAGATACCCGGTTGTGCCTGTGCTACTTCCAACGAGCACAAGAATAAAAATAATAATAACAGTTTTTTCATATTGATTTATTTTTAGAATAAGTCTTGCTTTTTATCTCCATTCATCCGATTTATACACACCGATGACAGCATAACCTCATGCCTTATCCCTCACCTTGCGCACGTTGCTTTCAGACCGGAAACAGAATAGAGATTATAGTCCATATCCACTTTGCTTTCAATAACAGCAAAACAAAAAGTCTTTTATTTAATGGCAATTGTGCGGGGGATATTCCTAAATCAAGGAATCTCTTTATTGTGAACTTTCCGCATAATTTAACGAATAAAGTTCGCTTTTTCACGAACTTTCAAGAAAGGACTTCTAATTCTCCTATCCCATGTGGTAATTAAGGGTATCTAGCATTCCACTACCCTATATACATTCCCTTTGACAGTATGCACCCGCCCAACAGAGGCAGAATGCGGCTCAGACTGTAAGCGGTCATGCTCCTTATGACCGAAGGATGAATGGATTTCATACGCCCGAACAACTGGGTGACGGAAAAGGTCAGTACCTTCTGCAGATCATCCTCTACCATAGCGAAGCGGAAGCAGAGGCGGAATACTCCTCTTCGGGTACGTGTTTGTAGAACTTTAGCATAGTGCAGATGGGGGTCGGGCACATCGTTTTCCAGACATGCCACTTCGGTTACCTCGGTCAGTACATTGAAACAGAAGTGGTAGTGGGAGGTGAGAAAGGTGGTCACTTCCTGCATCAAGGAATGCGGCTTAGCCTTCTTCTGCACGTCTTTCAAGTGAGCAGAATTCTCCTCTGCTTTTCTGGCTGAAGCTGTCGAAAGGACTGATTCCACTTTTTTGCCGGGATTTCTCCTGAAAAACTATTCTTGTTATCCTGCAAGTTGCCTTTACCATTTTCAGCAAAGGTAGCGGAACTTGGCACAAGTTATGGCGAATCTTGGTACAGGATATAGTGCATCTTAGTACAAGTTGCGGTAGAACTTGATACACAGTACATACGTATATATAGGCATACGCTACCGTATGTAC
>PPYE01759478.1_pt1 | contig 11675 bp, 10 predicted proteins | sample 1559881 | NCBI WGS metagenome assembly PPYE01 (sample SAMN08240022, study PRJNA423297) | Human gut metagenome, whole genome shotgun sequencing project.
ATATGCCAAAATCCCGAGACATACAAGCCAAAATTCCATTGCCGCAGGCAATCTGGAATGAATTTTGGCTATGTTACTGAGAACGGAGTGAACAGTAACATTTTAGTTACTACAAGCAGTAGCATTTTTTTACTTTCTTTACTTTCCCGCAAAAATCCGCTATACTGGGAATCACTTAGAAAATGAGATTTCTGCCGCCTGTGGCAGTTCTGACAGGGAGGTATTACCGATATGTTCCGTTTATGGGGAAAAATATGGAAAGATAATCATTTACTGAAAGATACTGTAATCTGCGATGACTCCGAAGATACGCGGACCCACAAGATTTTTCGTGGTCTGGAAAGTATCTGTTATGAAATGGATCTGGGAAACCCAATCTGGCTGGAATCTACAGTCAGACATTTTAAGAAACATGGAAAAGCCAGATTTTATCAGGATAATTTTATAGAGCAGATTGATTTTGATTATCTGGAGATCCAGGTAATTGAAGAGGATGACGAATAATAAATTATTCTGTCTTAAAATGTGTACAGGATCAGAAACTTTACATTGCCATATTGTTTCTGATCCTGTGTATCTCATTTGCAGTGAATTTTCATGTCTTTATTTCATAAATTCTCTTATGATTTCTCTCATAATCTCATCTTCCTCGGGTGTAAGCATTCCGCTGAAATGGCTTCCTGCTGCTGCAGTCTGGCGGATACTGTCCGCAATATGTTCAACGATTTCCTCTTTTACAGCTTCGTCAGCCTTCTCCGGCACCGGCACTTCTTCTACCCATGTGCGGGCATGTTCCACATAATCAGAAAAAGAATTCATCAGAAGTTCTTCTCTGTATGTAAAATCCAGCGCCTGTCTCAGCAAAAGCAATGCTGTCGGAATGATCGCAGCCACATAAAGATATGCCAGCGGCATTCCGTCCCATCGTGCATCTTTGGAATACAGAAAAAAAGCCAGTCCAAGAAAAGCGATACAGAAAAGTGACGGATACCAGACAAACCGGTTCATACGGTTCAACAGCCTGTCTCTTGTTTTCCAAAGATTTGTCCATTTCTCTTTGAGATTTGATTTAACCTCTGTATTTTTTCTGATCATTCTTCGGTAGGTAAGATGTGTGGTCAGCATCCCCAGTGCTCCCAGTCCGCCCATTAACATCATGGCATACAGCAGGAAATGCAGTTCCATAACTTTCTCCAGCATAACATCCTCCTCACTTGAACACGCTGCCTGCTCATAAACTGACAGGATTATTATACTGCTGTTTCCGGTATCATGGAACTAAAATCGCTCATCAAATTCTCTCATAAAAAGACAAAAGTGTTTACATATTTTCCAGTTTCGTAACTACCTCTTCAAACTTCATAAAATGGGAAGCTTTCACAAGAATAGTGTCACCATCCTGTACATAACCTTCCAGATGCTCCAGCAGACTTTCTCTGTCCGGCTCATAGATTACTTTCAGGTCCGGATTTGTCCGCTGTGCTCTCTCTGCCATATTTCTGCACAGTTTACCTGTACAGATAAGAACATCAATATCACATTTTCCGGCATGCTCTCCTACTTCCTCATGAAGCAGAACTTCATTCTCTCCAAGTTCACCCATATCGCCAAGGACTGCTATTCTGCGTCCTGCACCATCCTGCAGAACATCCAGAGAGGCTTTCATGGACATGGGATTTGCATTATAGCAGTCATCTACGATCAGAAATTTATCTGTTTCGATCATTCTGAAACGACCGCTGATCGGTTCCAGGCTCTCGATTCCGGCTTTGATCTGCTCAGTTGTAAGTCCATAAATATTTCCAACTGCAGCTGCTGCCAGCGCATTATATACCATATGGCGCCCCGGCATCGGGATATCAACTGTAAATGCCGTATCCCCCAGATGAATGGTGCAGGTCATTCCCTTTAAACCTCTGCTTACAATCTTATCACCGTAAACCTGACATTCATTACTCATTCCGAAAAATACAGGTTTTATCTTTTCATATTCTTTTACTGTGATAAGCTTGTCATCATCGCCATTTAATACAATATGTCCCTCCGGTCTGAGGAATTTAAAAATCTCTGTCTTTGCTTTCAGAACACCATTTCTGTCTCCCAGATTCTCCAGATGGCAGGTACCGATATTCGTGATCACGCAGGTGTCCGGTCTTGCAATCTGCGCAAGTCTGGTCATCTCACCGAAATCACTGATCCCCATTTCCAGAACTGCAATTTCATCTTCATCACGCAGACGAAAAACTGTGAGAGGCAGACCAAGTTCATTGTTAAAGTTGCCCTGTGTTTTCAGAGTATGGTATTTCTGGTTCAGAACAGATGCGATCACTTCTTTTGTACTTGTCTTACCAACACTTCCTGTAATTCCCACAACCGGGATCTGAAGCTGCTTTAAATAAAACTCTGCAATATCTTTCACTGCCTGAAGAGAAGATTCTACTACGATATAAGGAAAATCAGCGTTATCAAGCACCCGTTCCGACAAGGTTGCCAGTGCCCCTGCTTCCATTACCTGTGGGATAAATTTATGGGCATCTACACGTTCCCCCACAATAGGTACAAACAGACATCCTTCTTCTGCTTTTCTGCTGTCTGTAATAACAGACATTACTTCTTCCTGTAATTTATCAGCCGGACCATAATAAGTACCGCCGCATACGCGGGCGATATTTTCAAGAGTTAAGTTTTTCATAATATTTTTTATATCTTCTTTCCTGTTATAGCAATTTTCTTAATAATGCATCTATAACAATTCTATAAATTACTGCAGACACGCTCTATAGTGTGAAATCCTGCGCCAGATATTTTTTCATGGAAACTTCAATCAGTTTCTCACATAAAGTCGGATAGTCGATTCCCAGAACTTTTGCCTCCTGCGGAATCAGACTGGTTGGTGTCATTCCGGGAAGAGTATTTGCTTCCAGACAATACATATCTCCATTCTCCTTCATCATGAAATCAAGACGGCAGTATCCTTCCATAAACAGAGCTTTGGCTCCTGCTTCCGCATAATGCTGCATTTTCTCTGTGAGTTCCGGTGAAATTTCGGCAGGACAGGTCTCAATCGTAGAGCCGGCCTGATATTTATTCTTATAATCATAGAATCCCTGAAGCGGAGCAATTTCGATGATCGGATAAGCTTTTCCGTCCACAACCGCTACTGAAAATTCACGTCCTTTTATATATTCTTCGACCACGACTTCATTTTCATAAGAATAAGCGTCTTTGAGAGCCTGCTCATATTCGGCCTGATCATTCACAATATAAACACCTACACTGGAACCGCCACAGCAGGTTTTTACAACTACAGGAAATTCCATTCCAAGTGCTTTCAGATCTGTGGTCATTTCTTCTTTTACCATAGACACTCCCCGCGGTGTTGGTACATTATTCATCAGGAACATCTGCTTGGTGATTCCCTTATCCATTGCCAGGGCACTGCTTAAATATCCGGTTCCTGTATATTTGATTCCCATCAGGTCAAATGTTGCCTGTACTTTTCCATCTTCTCCGTTCGCACCATGAAGTCCCAGGAAAACAATGTCAGCCGCCTCGCAGAGTTTCAGCACGTTTGGTCCGAAGAAGCTTCTTCTCTCTTTTTTCATCTGTTCAATCCTGTCGTTAAATGCTGACATATATTCTGATGCTGCGTCCACATCATACTCTGACGGAAACGGATTCTCCCGGTCCACATTCTCAATGCCGCAAAAAATATCCACAAGAATCGCCTGATGTCCTTTCTGTCGTAATGCCTTACATATTCCTGTTCCTGATGTAATGGAGACAGTACGTTCTGTACTTGTTCCCCCCGCTAATACTACAATCTTCATCATTTTTCTCCTTTATTCATAAATAACAACCGGTGTGTTCTTCTCAACATTGCTGAAAATGATCTGCACCTGATCGGATGGTGCACAGATGCTTCCATGTGTGCCTTCAAATTCATAAAGCTGTCCTCCGAAATCCATTCTCCATGGAGCATCACTGATCCCCAGATTTCCATCGAATGGGATCCAGTAATTTACAGCAGAAGGATAGTCCTCTCCGTTCACTGTACATCCGCTCTTCATTTCACCTGTTGTATAACATCCCACAGGAGTTGCACAGTTGGGCACGAATGGATTTCCGGATACGATCTGCGCATCCGCAGTCGGCGTTCCATCTTTATAGAATACCATTCTCTGGGCCGTCAGGTCAATCTCTATATACGTATATCCGATATCATTTGTTTTCCTGACCAGACCTTCATGGGAATAAACAGGTTCTCTGACCTGGGTTTCTCCGTTTTTTATCAGTTCTGTAAGTTCTTTCAGCTCCGCTTTCTGATTGATCTGCCAGCCATAATTCCCTCCGCTGACAGTAATCTCACGACCATCATATGTATTAAATGTTCTCTCTGTTCCAACCGTATCATATTTAGCCGCCAGTTCACTGATATATGCTTCTATCTGTTTTTTGTCAAGTGTATAAAGACCGTTTTCATCTGTTGTGAGCCAGTTTTTGATCATATCTCTGTCTACTGTCTCTGTGCAATCGTCAAAATCATAGGTTATCACTACATCCGTAAGTTTGTTTATCAGTTCACAGTTCTTCGTCAGAGTTTCATCACTCTGATAAACTTTCGGTTCTTTGTAGCATCCATCTGCTTCCAGATCAACCGGCGTTCGTCCTGTGACAAGAGCATCTATAATATCCTGACTTGTTTTTTCTGGTTTCAGTGCAGTTCCCTCCTGCTCAGGAACAATTACAAACTTATCGTCTTTCTCTTCTATATGAGCATCCGAAGGTTCTGTCATATTCTCCTGTTGCATACATTTCAGTTCGGAAATGGCAGCCTCTGTCTTCTGCTCATCATATTTAATGGAGGAGGACACTTCATAATTCCTGTGCTGATTAAAAGCAAGAAACCATGTAAAACGATCCTGATTCCTGATCAGTTTATCAACACTTCCATCTGAGTCATAGGAAAGTCCCGCCTGTTTTGCTGTGATACTTTCCTGTCCGTTATTTCTGGTGTCAATAGTAAGAACATATGCTCCCACCTTCTGCGTAAGCAATTCTTCTGACTGGGATACTGTCATATAGGAACAGTTGAATCCGTTTACCATTGATCCCGGTAAGAAATGCTCTGTGAAATAGTATACACCATATCCATATACTCCGACAGTCAGCAGGAGCAAGATTACGATCAGGGTGATCATGATTTTCTTTCTGCTGCTCACGACATCCTCTCCTTTCTTTTTTATAAACAGCAACCGCCCGGCAAGAAGTTATGCCGGGCAGTTTTATTATCACATTATTTATCCAGAAAGTAAATACGATTATTCTCTTTTATGCGTTTTCCAGTAATTTCTCTACACTTGTAAGTTTAACACAGAGTACGAACACTTCTGCTGCTTTTCCAAGATCCTCAGGAGTCGGGAAGCTTGGTGCAATACGGATATTGGAGTCTTTCGGATCTTTTCCATATGGATAAGTTGCGCCTGCTCCTGTAAGTACAACACCTGCTTCTTTTGCCTTGGCAACAATAGCTTTTGCACATCCTTCCATTGAATCAAAGGAAATGAAGTATCCACCATGTGGTTTTGTCCACTCGCCGATTCCAAGACCGCCAAGTTCTCTGTCCAGTGTGTTAAGGACCATTTCAAATTTCGGACGGAGAATTGCCGCATGCTTTCTCATGTGTTCATGAAGACCGTCGATATTTTTGAAGAATTTTACATGACGTAACTGGTTTAATTTGTCATGTCCGATTGTCTGGATCTGCATGTAGCTGCGGAAATCTTCCAGGTTTGCTTTGGAAGCTGCAACTGCTGCAATACCGGAACCCGGGAAGCTGACTTTTGATGTTGATGTAAATTTATATACAAGGTCAGGGTTTCCTGCTTTTGCACATGCTTCAAGGATTTCTACAAGGAAGTCCTGATTGTCATCATAGAGATGATGAATGCTGTATGCGTTATCCCAGTAGATACGGAAATCAGGTGCTGCCGGTTTCAGGTGTGCAAAACGGTCTACTGTCTCTGCTGAGTAAGTGTATCCCTGTGGGTTGGAGTATTTCGGTACGCACCAGATTCCTTTGATGGATGCGTCTTCACTGACAAGCTTCTCTACCATATCCATGTCCGGTCCCTGTGGTGTCATTGGCACGTTGATCATTTCGATTCCGAAGAATTCTGTGATCTTGAAATGGCGGTCATATCCCGGTACAGGACAGAGGAATTTTACCTTATCAAGCTTACACCATGGGGTATTTCCCATTACACCCTGAGTCATGGAACGGGCAATGCTGTCAAACATAACGTTTAAGCTTGAGTTTCCGTAGATGATAATATGATCAGGATCTACTTCTGACATTTCTCCAAGGAGGCGTTTAGCTTCCGGGATTCCGTCGATAACACCGTAGTTACGGCAGTCTACTCCTGTTTCGCACTTGAGGTCTGAATCGCTGCTTAATACGTTCATTAATCCCATTGAGAGATCGAGCTGGTCTGCTGACGGTTTTCCACGTGACATATCGAGAGCTAAGCCCTTTGCTTTGATATCTGCGTATTCTTTATCCAGCTGTGCTTTGAGTGTAAGCAGTTCTTCTTTGCTCATGTCGCTGTATTTTTTCATAATATTCCTCCTTGTTCTGCCATGGAAGGATGTCCCTTTTTCCGTATAGGGCAATCATTTGTTTTTCCTACGGCAACAGTTTTTTTGCTTTTTACATTTTAGTATGGTAAAGTAGGGTTGTCAAGTGTTTTTATGGAATTGTTAATATTTTACCAAAACAATCGTTACTGTTCCCTCTGTTCTCAGTAACGTAACCCAAATTCATTCTGGATTGCCGCAACATCTTTCTCTGATACTTATAACAAGCCTCGTAAATAATCAGCCAAAAAGCAAGTCGAAATCCCTCGAAAGTTTCGGCTTGCTTTTTTGAGTGTGACAGCGTATATTTAAATCAGTTAACAGATCTTTTAACTGTCTTAATTGTTCTTGTCAGGTCATCCTGATATCTTTTTATTACTTCTTATACAACATCCATTTTTATCCAAGTCAGTGAATGAGACAAGTCAGGCGGATAAAATCATCTGCTTCGCTGCTCAGTTCATAACCGAATGACTGTGAAAGGAGGTCATCCATGTCTATGTTTATCCACGCAATTATCGTAATCCTGCTTGCTGTGCTGGCTATGGGAATCGGGCTACTGATTCTTGTGTGCTGGGCTTTGGCAGCATGTGCAAGCAGGCGGGATTCTTATCTGGAAAAGGATTATCGGGTGAAATAAAGGAAGTCTGCGCATGGACGCTGAGTATTGCCGATAAGTTTATTCATTACTTTTCCATTAAAGTACAGGGTTGCAGAACCGCCTCCATCTAGGTTGTAAGCATAAGTACAGCCGTAGGATTTGAAAATATTCACCATATCCCAGTGATTAAGACCATTATAGCTGCCGGTATCTGTTACAAGGAGTACATAATCGTTGGGCTTTACCATTCCTACCGCTGTACGTGGATAATATTTTTCTGTTTCAGCCCATGGAAGCTGGGCTTCGCCATCTTTAATAAGAACCGGACCAAAATTATATGTATCTTTTACACCGGCTGCAAGAAGATTTTTTCCCATAAGTCCCTGTGCCGGAGTATAGATGGTTCCGTCTTTCTTTACTGCCATGACTGAATAACTGGTCATGTAATCACCATAGATAATCCCGTTTTTGATGCACATGCCAAGGGGGGATGGTTTTCCTGTACCATAGTCGAAAGCACTGCCGTTTACTCCGATAATGCCTCCATTTGAGGATACTGCATCAGAGGTTGTCTGTCGGGATCCGCCATAAGTTCCGTTGGAGAGGGCGGATTTCAGCTGTTTGGCATTGGATGTCTTTATATGCGCTACCCAGTAGGAAATTCCATGGACTGATTTGCGTTTAAGTTTAATATTAAGAGTACTGCTTTTGTATTCGTAAGTATTGCCGTTTTGAGTAACTGTTGGTTTAGTATCTGAAGATTTTACACGCTGCCCTTTGCTGTTTACATAATATTTACCTATCCAGGTATTTTTTGCCATCACTCCTGTTTTCTTGCTGAAATAGTAATAATATTTTCCTATCTTCTGCCAGCCCTTTGCCATGGTGGAATTGCTGAGGAAATAGTATTTTTTTCCATCCTGAGTAAGCCACTGCCTGGCAATTGCCACGCCGGATTCATTGAAATAATAGGTATATTTATCACCTGTTGCCCAGCGATTGCGGAACATGGCACCATTTTTACGATTGTAATAGTATTTATTACCGGAACGCTTCATCCACCCGGTGAAACGTTTGCCGTTGGCAATACTGTAGTAATAATAACCTTTATACTTAAAAGAACCGCAGATCAGACGCCCCTTTGAATTATAAAAATAGTAATCTCCGTTTATTTTCTGCCATCCCGTTTTCTTCGATGTGATGCTGACGGAGGTTCTGTCCTGTTTCACATATGTAGCTGCATTTACGGTAACTGCACGCATACTGATGCCTGCTGTCAGAAATAATGCCAGTATCAGAAATACCGCCACTTTTCTGAATGGTAATTTTCTTTTCATGTCTTTCATCTGCCTTTCCATGATGTCTGATATGCCCATATAAGGGAATTGCTATAAATATATTACCGATATGTCCCCTGCGATTTCTTTACCCGACAATTCGACAGACCGAGCGTTGTCAGATAATATTCCATGTCTCTCTCTGACATCAGACACTTTGGCCCTATAACGAGTTCCTTTATCAGCTGGTCAAGGCAATCTGAAAAATCAAAATCCACATAAGATATCAGCTGACTTTCTTTTACATAGTAGGAATAGTTATATAAACGTGCACCGAGAGAAAGTTCAACTTCTCTTCCCATCAGAAACTGTTTCGGCGAAAACTCGCACAATCGGATTTCGCTTTCCTCTCTGAAAAACGGATTTTTCATGTAAACAGATTCCTGAAATAATTTCAAAAACTTTTTCTCAAAACAGTTCATGACTTTATCCAGTACTTCTATTTCATAATCCTGCCTCTCCTCAATGCTTTCCCGACATTGTTCTTCTTTCTGTAATATCTTCTCGATTTCATCAACCAATTCTTGCACTATCTGATGTACAACTTCTCTCTGCTCTGCTTCAGAATAACTAATCTTATGTAATGACACAATTGACGGCTTTGAAATCTCCGGAGAAACCGTTACAACTTCTTTTAATACATCCAGGTCAAATCCGATGGCAGCTCCGCGCCCGTCATCCGCATATCCCCGCCACTGACTGAGCAGATCATTCTGATACGAAAAACAGGTTACATAATATCTGAAGTCTGCATGATTTTCATTGAAAAATTCATCTGTAAACAGTTTCACATATCCCATCAATCTCTCTGATGAAATCTTTGATCTGAATAAATCTGAAGCATTTTCATAAGCTCTTTTAAATTCTGCGTCATAATACCTGCAGATCCAGCTGATCTCCATGGAATCATTGGATTTCAGGATATTTGTCAGACGGAGGGAACGATTTTTCAAAATAGAATTCAATGATTCTAAACTGCAATAGTGATATACGATCATATTTTTTTCTTCTCCTGTAAATAATTGTTCTTTTGTAACCATTCAACATTCTGCCATCCCCCAAAAAATTCTATAGCAAAGTTCATCAGCAAAAGAACTTACGGAAAGTTTATATCAGTAAGTAACAGAATTATTATATCAGATACATCTTATGAATCTGTAAACTTATAGCAACCCTCGTAAATAATGCATATTGATTAAGAGGCTTGCTATAGAAAAACATTGCTTATACTTATAATATAATAACTGTTTTTTATAAAGAAATCCCCATCCACTGTTTATTATTTTGCAGCAGATAGGGATATGTTGAGGTTAATAGTTATATGCCCCCTCGTAAGCATTGCACCTGTCTAATTTCCGTGACTGATTCTGACAGGAACTGCATCTGTCGCAGAACTCCTGCTCATAACAGGTGGAACAGGCGCATGTCCTGCAGGCTTTGCGGTCATAGCCTGAGGTATTGCCGTGAGGAAGTGTGCTTTCTGTTGCATTACCCATATACATCGCCCTCCTTGTGTGCTGGTTACTGTTCGTCCAATCTTAAGTAAAAGTCCCGTGAACGAGCAGAGTTCCTTGTACCTTATATTATACGCTCACAGGAGGGGAATACAAGTAATTAATAATCGGTTTTCTGGTAAAATCTTCCGTTTATGTAATCGGTTTTGATAATATTTACAAAAGCCTTCGGATCGATCTCATGTACCTTCTTTACCAGATATTTTGCTTCTTCTGTAGAGACTACAGAATAGATCATACTGGTCTTCTCGTCTGTGTAACATCCGGTACCTTCAAAACGTGTCGCCGTATGATTGGTAAGTTTGAAAATCTCCTCATAAATCTGATACGGCTCCTTCGTGATAATGAACAGCGTATGCTTCTTATATCTCTGATGCAGCATCTGAATCACCTGAGTAGAGGTAAACTGAAAGATAATAGAGTAAAGTGCCCTGTCCCATCCAAAAAGCAAACCTGCCACAGTCAGGATCACTGCGTTTCCACACAGGATATAATTCCAGATATCCCTGCCATTTTTCTCGGAGAAATAAATTGCAATAAAGTCAGTTCCACCTGTACTGGTATTACCGATCAGACAGAGACTGATACAGAATCCATTGATCAGACCACCAAAGATACTGATCAACAATGTGTCATAAGTGATCGGCTGACTGGGAATTATATCCGTAAGCAAACCGGAAAGCACGATCACACAGACAGAACTTATCGTAAATTTCTTTCCAATAAACTTCAGACCAATAAATACAGGAATAGAGTTCAGCAGTACATTAATCAGCGTATATGGAACTGCAATCCCCATAAATGTCTGAAAAATGTTCTGGATCAGCAGAGTAAGTCCTGTAAATCCTCCCGGAAAAAGACCGCCTGCACGAACAAATGTCTTAATATTCAACGCCATGATCGTTGCAGCCAGAACCGCACAGCCGTAACGCTTGGCTTCATGTTTTAAATTAAGTTCCTTCATAATCACGTTTCCTCCCATCTCGCCAAACAGTTCAAATTGAACTCATGTGAAATTGCTTTTCACAATCTCTGCAGGAGACTTAACTGATTCGGCTAAAAAGCAGTTTTCCGTCAATGACAAACAAAAGGAAACAAACTTACGCCTCCCATCTTCCAGAAGCACCACAAGGCAGAACCAGCCCGTTAGAACTTACCGGAAGCCCGATTTCCTGAGAATCCACATACCCGCCGAACTTCTTAAGCTCAGTAGAAAGCATATAAGTAAGAACTGCCGGTGCCAGACCTGTTGTATAAGAATTTATCAGGAAAAACAAAGGCTCATCACTGAGGATCTTTGTGCACAGCTTGATCAGATCATGGATACAATCCTCAATCTTCCAGATCTCCCCCTTCGGTCCACGTCCATAAGAAGGCGGATCCATAATGATCGCATCATAATGATTCCCTCTGCGGATCTCACGCTCAACAAACTTCACACAGTCATCCACCAGCCAGCGGATCGGAGCATCTCCCAGACCGGAAGCAACCGCATTCTCCTTTGCCCAGGTGACCATACCCTTAGAAGCATCCACATGAGTAACAGAAGCCCCCGCAGCCGCTGCCGCCAGAGTCGCACCACCTGTA
>PPYE01644161.1_pt1 | contig 11674 bp, 10 predicted proteins | sample 1559881 | NCBI WGS metagenome assembly PPYE01 (sample SAMN08240022, study PRJNA423297) | Human gut metagenome, whole genome shotgun sequencing project.
ATGTAAAGACTGACTAAGCATGTAGTGCCGAGGATGTAGGAATTTCGGACGCGGGTTCAACTCCCGCCAGCTCCACCAAAATTCTCCATCGGTGATTACCAGAGTCATCCGATGTAGTCCTAAGAGCCCGCACGGCGCAAGCCCTGCGGGCTTTTTTGTGCCCTCAATTTATCCCGCGAAGTCCGAAGAGAACTCATTAAATCCGAACCTTTTAGGCCCATTGATAGACCAAACGAAAAGCTCTGTTGTTTTCGTTGGGCCTAAACGCATGGAGACTCCCCATAGCAAGAAAAACCAAGCCGTTAACCGATACGGAAATCAAAGCCGCCAAACCTAAAGATGCCGATTACCAGCTGTATGATGGTGATGGGTTAACTTTACTTATCAAATCCAGCGGCAGTAAGCTCTGGCAATTCCGTTACTATCGTCCTCTTTCAAAGCAGCGAACCAAACAAAGCTTTGGTGCCTCCCCTACCGTCTCACTTTCTGATGCGCGTAAACTCAGAGCTGAATCTCGAGTTTTATTGGCGAAAGACATTGATCCTCAGGAACATCAGAAAGAACAGGTGAGAAATTCTCAAGAGGCAAAAACCAATACCTTCTTGTTAGTTGCCGAGCGTTGGTTGAATGTAAAGAAAGCCAGCGTAACAGAGGACTATGCCGACGATATCTGGCGCTCGCTTGAGAGAGATATTTTCCCAGCAATCGGTGATATCAGTGTCACTGAGATTAAGGCTCATACTCTGGTTAAAGCAGTTCAGCCGGTTCAGGCAAGAGGTGCATTAGAGACTGTTCGCCGCCTCTGTCAGCGTATTGACGAAGTCATGATTTATGCGCAGAACACAGGCTTGATTGATGCAGTTCCCAGCGTAAACATCGGGAAAGCGTTCGAGAAACCGTAGAAGAAAAACATGCCTAGTATCCGCCGGGATCAACTATCACAACTAATGCAGACTATGCGCACGGCAAGTATCAGCCTATCCACACGATGCCTGTTCATGTGGCAGCTTCTCACTGCCGAAGCCGCTGAAGCTCGATGGGATGAGATCGATTTTGATGCTAGCGAATGGAAAATTCCAGCAGCTCGAATGAAGATGAATCGGGACCATACAGTTCCATTATCTGATGGAGCTCTCACTATTCTGGAAATGATGAAGTCTCTCAGTGGTGGCCGGGAGTTTATCTTTCCCAGTCGCATCAAACCAACCCAGCCGATGGACAGCCAAACAGTGAATGCAGCGATCAAGCGTGCTGGTTTAGGAGGAGTACTTGTTTCACACGGCTTACGTTCTATCGCCAGTACGGCACTCAATGAGCAAGGGTTTCCACCTGATGTCATTGAAGCCGCACTGGCTCATGTGGACAAAAATGAAGTACGTCGCGCTTACAATCGCAGCGATTATCTTGAACAATGACGCCCAATGCTGCAATGGTGGGCTGATTTGGTAATGGCTGCGGATCGTGGAAGTAACATTGATGGCGGTATAAAAGAGATGTGGTTGGTCGGGTGACTTGTCTGAACGAAGACTAACTCAGTCTTTAGGTTTGAGCTGGGGGAAGATTTAATTTTTTGTGCGGAAGGGTGCAGTAAGCATACGTTTTAACAACTGTGCAAGAGGCATCCCGCATAATACTTCAATTCGCTTCCATGAAGCTTCTGGGAACTAGCATTACCAAAAAGTTGAGTACTATGACCAGCGGCAGTTCTATGCAGTACGGATAGTTGCCGTTCTTAAGCCCGTGCCTTCAGGCAAGGCCGTCAAATGATGCTGATTAAAATCGAACTGATCAACTAACATGGGGGGCAATATCTAAGCCAAATCAACTCGATCTCCCCAAAAATTGAAAAGGACAATGGCACGAAGGCCACACCGTGATGTAGGATTTATTAAAAATATCAGACTTACGTACGATGCTTCAATGAAGCATCGATTAGGATAACGTATTCTTCAATATAGAATTTCCTCGAAATTGCTGTGCTAACTCTTAAAGCACATAGCACTTTTCTATACACGAGTGATCTGATGGAGGTTGCATTGATCGTTCCTCTTCAAAAAAAAACCGAGGCTGGAAAGCCTTACACACGTATACCTATGATTGAAACTAGGCTAACGGAACTTAGCTCTCTTTCAGATGGAGAGCTGGTAGATCTTTGTAAACAAAGTAGGGCACATCCGAAATACGTTCCCAGCGAATGCCTTCTTTACTTCGTTCGACGCTGCACATCAACTAAACCATCCCTTTTTGAACAGCTCTTCAAGGTTCTTTCCGAACGAATTCTTAGGAAACTTCCGAGGCCAGCAAGCCAAGGCGGAAAGACCATATCAATGACGAATAGCGACATCCGAGAGGGTGTGTATGACCGCTTCATTGAGATGCTTATGATCGACAAAGCAGACTACGAGGAACGATTGGACATGTTCGAAGTACGTTTTGATCTGGCTTTATCGAGATTAAAAACAGACGCTCAAAGGAAATCTTATCGGGCTGAGAATAGAAATGCCGATTTGGGGTTTGATGATGATTCAGCCGATCTTAATCCAGAAGTTGAGGCTGCATCTGAGGGATATGATCCTTTCGCGGCAATAGATATCGATAATTATCGTTACCGTTGTAGGCTTGATGCGGCGATTGAGACTCTACCTCAACTACAGAAAAGAATCATTGAAATGACCCGATTAGATATTCCAATAGACTCGATAGACCCAAATGAGGTGACTATTTCCCAAGTACTCAATAAGGTTGAAAAGACCGTTCGTAATCAAAAAAAGAAGGCACTCGCAAGTCTTCGTATACTGCTTCAAGGGGACCTATGATGACAGGACTTTCACCTCAAGCATCCCTGGAAGAGGTACTGGAGTCATTCTCTATAGAGCATGATGTAGGTACAGCTACCTTGCAAAAATACCTTACTGCATATCCAGAATTTTGCAATGAAATCATAGATTTATCTAGGGAAATAGCAAGAACATTCGCAGAGGATGAGGAACCACTATCCGAATATGATCTCCGCTTGATCAGTTCAGCCGTAACACGCATCCAAAATGCTCCAGGAAAAAAGATAATAGATCCATTCGCTGATCTTTCAGCTCAAAAAATGCGTGATATATCCAAAGCACTAAGCTTACCTCGACAGGTACTCATGGCATTTAAGGAACGAACCGTAGTTGTCGGATCTATTCCTCAGCGATTTTTGAGCAGATTAGCTGAACTTCTGCAAAGCAGTGTACAGCAGCTCACTACCTCACTTGAACAGCAGCCCATGGCGGTTGCAGGCAGTTATAAGTCCGACGGAAAACCGAGTAATGTCGAGAAGATTTCTTTCGAACAAACTCTTCGAGATGCTGATCTGTCTGAAGAGGATATCGCTACATTAATGGAAGAGGACATTTAACGTGCAAGCCGTGGAATTGGCCCGCGAGGCCGCTGCTGTTCTACATAATCAAGCTGTAGCTGCCGGACATGATCCGTGGAAACCATACGAGTTTGCTGTTGCAGAGGCAGTTAGAAGAGGATTTGACGTAGAGAGCACAAAGAAAGGCTCACCTAGTCTGAGAGGCGCGCGAGCACGTTTTTTTCCACAGGAGAAGTTCATTCTCCACGAAAAATGCACAACCCTTTTTGAACAAGCGTTCCTCGTTGCTCATGAAATCGGTCACGCTGAACTTGGCGACGGTATTGAAGAGGATGACCAAGGCTATACGATAGATCCAGCAAGAACCGCAGAAGCTTCTCCAATGGGAGCTGAACGGGTTGTAGACTATAGTCGCAGGCAGCGTCGAGAGGTCCAAATGGATCTATTTGCGCGTGAGTTTCTGCTTCCCCGGCATGTAGTAAAAGCGCTTTATCTGGATGGGATGAGTGCGTTAAGTATTGCAGAGAAGCTTGGTGCTCCATTCGATGTGGTTGCGCAACAGATCTTTGATGCATTGTTACTACCACCACCTTTACCTGAAGATACAGAACCCGCGATTGAATACCCATTGAACGCAGAGCAGGAGAAAGCCGCCGCCCATCGAGGCCCGGCCTTTCTGCTTGAGGCCGGGCCTGGTACGGGCAAGACTCAGACTCTAGTGGGACGGGTAAAAGGATTGCTCTCCGATGGCGTAGATCCACGAAAAATTCTTTTGCTGACGTTCTCTAACAAAGCTGCGGGAGAAATGGCTGAAAGGATCGCTCGCGTTGACACGGAAGCCGCAGCTGCAATGTGGATTGGCACTTTCCACTCATTCGGCCTCGATCTGGTTCGTCGATTTCACGACGAACTGAATTTGCCGCTCGACCCTCGCCTGCTGGACCGGACGGAAGCAGTAGAACTGCTGGAACATGAGTTTCCTGTATTAGATCTGGTTCATTATCGCAATCTTTACGATCCAACCCGGGTGATTGCAGACATCCTCACCGGCATCTCTCGTGCCAAGGACGAGGTAGTCGATGCAAATACCTACCTCGCGTTGGCACAGGCCATGCGCGATAGAGCTGTTGGTATTGAAGATATAGCAACGGCAGAAAAAGCCATTGAAGTCGCCAAAGTATACGCCACTTACGAGACCCTCAAAAAGCAGGCTCGATGCATTGACTTTGGGGACTTGGTTTCATTGCCAGTGACGCTTCTTGAAGAAAATGAAGCCATTCGATCTCACATCCAATCCACTTATGAGCACGTTCTAGTCGATGAATATCAGGATGTGAACCATAGTAGCGTACGACTGCTAAAAGCCCTTTGTGGCGATGGCGAAAACTTGTGGGTGGTTGGAGACGCTAAGCAGTCAATCTATCGCTTCAGAGGCGCTTCGTCATTCAACATGACTCGTTTTGGGAATGAGGATTTCCCAGGCGGGTTGCGATATCGTTTAAAAACGAACTACCGGTCTGTACCCGAAATAGTGTCGGCATTTTCAAATTTTGCGCTGAATATGGCTGTAGGGGATGCTGACAGTGGCTTAAACGCAGAACGGACAAGTGATGCCCAGAAACCTGAGCTGCGCTGCGTAGATCAAGGATTTCTTCAAACACCTTCTATTGCGGACGCGATAAAGGAAATGCAGAACTCCGGTTACAAATACAGTGATCAGGCAATCCTGTGCACAGGCAATGAGAAGCTTTCAGAAATCGGGCAACAACTCGAGCTCTTAGGCATCCCTGTACTTTACTTAGGAAGTGTATTTGAGCGCCCCGAGATTAAGGATTGGCTGACACTGCTCTCACTCTTAGTAGATCGTCGTGCAATGGGCTTGGTGCGAATAGCTTGCTTACCTGAGTTTACGATGTCACTAGATGATGTTGGCAGTATTCTTACACATCTGCGTGAAGATGAAACCGGAAGTGACTGGAGAACCAAAATCGATGACTTCCAGCTCTCAGACGATGGGCGCATAGGTTTAGTTCGGCTTGTCAAAACACTGAGCGGCTTTAGCGCCAATGACTCTCCCTGGAACGTCCTGGCAACGGTACTTTTAGACAGGACGCGAATCGCAGCCCGTATGGCAACAGCAACGGATTGCAATATCCGCTCCCAATGTATAGCAACTTGGCAATTGCTCAATTTTTTACGAGCACAACCCTCCAGTGGTGAAGGGGTATTTATCACTCGTACATTAGATCGTATCCGCCGTTTGGTTCGGCTAGGAGATGATCGCGATCTTCGGCAGCTTCCGGCGGCAGCACAAAGCATAGATGCAGTGCGCCTCATGACCATTCATGGAGCAAAGGGGCTCGAATTCCCTGTAATTCATGTACCCGGCATGAACGCTGACACTTTACCAGGTAATCCGCAGAAGCAAGTTTGTCCGCCACCCAATGGCATGATTGCGGGGAGTGGATCCAACTCCAAGGAGCAATTTAATCTGGAGTATAAGGCGGAGAGAGAATGCTTATTCTACGTTGCCTTATCCAGAGCTGAAGATCGGCTATTTCTCTATGCTACTACGCGGAACGCTGCTGGTAGCGCCCGAAAGTTATCCGACTTTTTAAACCGTATTGGGCCCAGCCCGGTTCAAAATAACGTGAAACCTCAACATGCAGTAATCGAAAAGCCCGAATCATTACCAGTGGACTGGGTTGTCAGCGGAGACCTAGTTCTAAGTGGTGCTCAGATTTCCCTATATGAGTCCTGCCCTCGCCGTTTCTTCTATACACATATTCTCCAAATCGGAGGACGACGAACTCCAACTCCATTCCTAAAGATGCACGATGCAGTTCGTAATGTATTCCAAGAGTTGGTCAACACCGCTCCCATAAAAATAACTGACATAGAAGACAGAGTCACACTGGCATTTGCTGTCGAAGGCCTAGCTGAACACGGTTACGCTTCTGAATTTAAGTCACTGGCTATTGGTATGGTTAGTTATTTCGCTTCGATTAGGGAAGGCCACAGCTCTGAAGCAACTTGTGCCTTTACAATGAAGTTTGGGAAAACCGCCATCACCGTACAACCTGACGATGTATTGGTTTATCCAGATGGACGCAAAACATTTCGCCGTGTGAGAACAGGACATAAAAGAGATAAAGAAGAATTTGACTTAGGCGCGGCTGCCTTTGTACTCGCAGCACGACAGGCTTTTCCTGATGCAATAGTGGAGCTAGTACATCTTTCTGACCAAACAGTGACCCCAATCATTCTGACCGCTAAGCAGTTGGATAATAGGCATAAAAAAATCCTTAACACCCTTGACTCAATAGCTAAAGGAGTATTTCCAGCAGAATCATCATCTCGAGTATGCCCCTCCTGCCCGGCATTTTTCATCTGCGGATTGCTTCCTGCAGGCGTGCTAAAAAAATCTTAAAAAAATTTACCGGTCTGATTGACCTGCATCGATTGAGTAGTAGAGCCAGACATCGTCTGGCCAAACTCAAAAGGTGATGCAAAATGAATACTGAAAATATAAACGATATTGACAATGTAGGAGAGGCAATTCGCGAAGGCCGCGATCTGCGTTCGGCACGCGCCTACCAAATCCTCTTCGCACAGGAAAATCTGGATTTTCGCGCAATCGAAGTCAATGATCCTGTACCACTGGGTCGTCAGATCCTGATTGCTGCTGGCCTACGTGCGAATGATGATTTTAGCCTGTTTGCTATTCTTGAAACGGGGGATTTCGAAGACTTACGCCTTGATGAGCCCTTCGATTTACGTGGTCGTGGCGCAGAGCGCTTTGTGGCCTTCCAGACCGATCGCGATTTCAAACTGACAATTAATGAGAGTCAAGTATCATGGGGCAAACCCGCGATTTCGGGCTCCGCGTTATACGACCTGGCGAAACCCAATGACGGAGATGCCGTTTTCATGGTTATTCGTGGCGGAAACGATCGCCAGATTGAACCAAACGAGGCCGTAGACCTTACCCCTCCTGGAGTTGAGCACTTCATCACTGCGCCAAAGCGCAAACCAAAGATTGACATCGTAGTAAATGGTCGCGAAGTCCAGGTATGTGATAGTCACCAAACTTTCGAGCAGTTAGTCGCTATCGCTTACCCGGGTGAAGCTCCAGCACCTGAGATTGTGTACTCAATTACATATCGCTGCGTGGCCTCAAAACCACATAGTGGTGAATTGGCCTCTGGTGGTTTTGTTGAAGTAAAAAATGGGAGCGTGATCAATGTCAGCCGCACCATTCAATCTTAATAGCGACCTTAAGCGCTTGCGTGAGGAAGGATACTACGTACAAATCGTGGGTGGCTTCTTGGTGATGCGTGAAGTGCCGTATGTTAACGCGCAGTTAGAAATTAAGACCGGCACACTCATCTCAAGCCTTTGCATGTCTGGAAACGTAACTCAAAAGCCAGAGCCGCACACGATTCACTTCGATGGAGACTATCCGTGCACATCTCAGGGTACGCCCATCCAAGCTATTGCACATCAGAGCGTAGCGGTGGATCTGGGACATGGGTTGAGTGCTCAGCACATGTTCTCCAGTAAACCCGGGCCTGAGGGTTACAGCGATTATCATCAGAAGATGATGACGTACGCGACAATCATTTCTGGCCATGCAGCTAATCTCAGACCTGACGCTACTCCGCGTGTGTTTAAAAAACCCGACGATGAGGATGGCTGTGTATTTAACTATCTGGAAACTGCTTCGGACCGGGTGGGAATAGGGGCGTTGACCGCACGACTTGAAGGTCAGCGTATCGCTATTCTTGGTACTGGTGGAACAGGATCCTATGTGCTGGACCAGTTGGCGAAAACGCCAGTGAGCGAGATACGTCTCATCGACGGTGATGATTTCCTTCAACACAATGCTTTTCGTGCCCCAGGCGCACCGTCGATCGATATTCTCCGTGAGGTACCAAAGAAGGTGGATTACCTGGCGGGTATCTACAGTAAGATGCACCGCCATATCGTGCCACATGCGGTGCAGATGAACACAGATAACCTCCACCTTTTGGATGGAATCAACTTTGCTTTCCTTTGCATGGACGCAGGCGAGCCGAAGCGCCTGGCGGTGCAGAAGCTAGAGGATATGGGAGTATCCTTCGTAGACGTGGGAATGGGCCTTGAGCTTGTAAACGGCTCGCTTGGTGGTATTCTCCGTGTGACGGCAAGTACCCCCAATAAGCGCGATCACATTCGCAAGCGCGTGTCTTTCGAAGGTGGGGGAGCAGAAAATCTTTACGCGTCAAATATTCAAGTCGCTGAACTAAATATGATGAACGCGGCACTTGCCGTAATTAAATGGAAGAAACTCCTCGGCTTTTATCGTGACTTAGAAAACGAACATCACTGTTCCTATACGACCGACGGCAATATGCTGCTGAATGGTGACTCGCTATGATTCGTCATAACCAGCTTACCCCCTGCTTTGTGAAGGGGGTACCGCGTATACTTGAACCTGGCATTTTGTACGTTTCAATGGAATACGGTACTGTGGTTCATAGTTGCTGCTGTGGCTGTGGCCTTGAAGTAGTCACACCTCTGACCCCAACAGACTGGAGACTAACCTTTGATGGCGAAGCAATTTCGCTTTGGCCATCGGTCGGCAACTGGAATCTGCCCTGCCGCTCACACTATGTGATTAAAAGTAATCAAGTTATCGAGGCAGGCCCTTGGAACAAATCTCAGATTGATGCGGAGAAGCGTCGTGACAAAGCAGCGAAGGCGCGCTACTACTCACAAACTGAATCGACTGCTGCAGCTGAAGAGTTGAAACAGAAATCTATCAATGTGCCCACAGGGATGATGACCAATAAGGAGACTATTTGGGCTAAGTTACGCCGGTGGTTGGGTTAGGGCTTTAAAATCCGTTCAGTTTCCAGCACTGTATATTCGGCACTGTTCGATTACCGCATTCGACAGGTGGTAATAATTGCGAAAATTAATTTTATCTATCATCAACCACAATAATGAAACGTGCTAAATAACTTAAAACCTGGGGCGGGTAACACGCCCCCAAATAAATAAATTAATAGTCAATTATGACTGTTACCTCACTTCTTTTTTCCTCTGATAATCGCTCGTAAAAATGCAGTTTTAACTCTTTCATCATTTCTGGGCCAGTCTGCAATAGTTCTATGTAAGTTATTGAAAATTAATCCAACTGGCTGCCTTTTCCTGCTTACCTCTTGGTATATTTTCGTTCTCTTGCCTTATTTTTTTATCTTCACGACTGATGAATGCTTTTGTAAGCAGACCCGTTTTAGTTCCACGCACTTTTGAGAGTACCGGCTTTTCAGCCATCAGCCGGTATTCTTCCGGAGTCAGGTTATTCAGGGATTCATGAGGGCGCTAGCTGTTATATTCAGCCAGCCAGCGCACTGTAATTTCACGTGCTTCGTTCAGTGTTCTGAACAGATAAAAATCCAGTATTTCTGTCCGGTACGTCCGGTTGAATCGTTCGATAAAGGCATTCTGTGTTGGCTTGCCGGGCCTGATAAATTCCAGCATCACACCATGCTCTTCTGCCCATTGTGCCAGCGTCAGCGAGACCAGTTCCGGACCGTTATCCATCCGCATCTTTAGCGGATATCCGCGGTTTGCCACGATCCTGTCCAGCACTCTCACGACCCGCTGCGCCGGGATATTCAGGTCAATTTCGATCGCCAGTGCTTCCCGGTTACAATCATCTACCACGTTGAAGGTCCTGAAACGTCTGCCACACACCAGCGCATCGTGCATAAAATCGATGGACCAGCTCTGGTTCATCGCCTCTGGTGTTGCCAGCGGAGCCGGATTGCGCACTGGCAGGCGCTGTTTTCCCTTACGGCGAAAATTCAGTTTCAGCAGGGAGTAAATCCGGTGAACGCGCTTATGGTTCCAGGCGTTGCCCTGCCTGCAAAGGACCTGAAAAAGCGTTTTAAATCCGTATCGCGGATAGCGTTCAGCCGCCACGGTCAGCGCCATCATTACCGGCTCATCCCGTCGCGTATCCAGCTGATAACGAAATACCGTCCTGCCCAGCGACAATGTCCTGCATGCCTGACGTAAGCTCATGGCAAACTGTGCGGTCAGATAGCTGACCAGCTCACGCTTTATCGCTGGTTTTAAAGCTTTTTTCAATAACGTCTTTCAGGGCGCGGCATTCGAGGCTCAGGTCCGCAAACATCTGTTTCAGCCGGCGGTTTTCATCCTCAAGGTCCTTCATCTTTTCGATATCCGAGGCTTCCATACCGCCGAACTTCGCTTTCCAGTTGTAATAGCTGGCTTCGGAAATACTGGCTTCGCGGCAGACATCCTTAACGGTACGTCCGGCTTCGACAGACTTCATAACAGCGATGATCTGGTGTTCGGTGAATCGGGCTTTGCGCATGGCGCTCTCCTCCAGAGATATATTCAGTATGCCGGAAGATCTCTAAATGTGAATGGTCCGGTTTACCGGGATGCTTACACCAGCTTGCTGATGATTGCAAAAATATGCCTCGCTACCGGCGCGCGATGGAGTGAAGCCGAAAACCTGCAGGGCCATCAGTTATATAAATACCGGATCACATAAACAAAAACCAAAGGCAAGAAAAACCGGACTGTACCAATATCTCCTGATCTATATAACGAACTCCCAAAAAATAGAGGGAAGTTATTTACACCATGCAGAAAAGCCTTTGAACGGGCAGTTAAGCGAGCCGGTATCGATTTGCCAGAGGGGCAATGTACTCATGTGTTACGTCATACTTTCGCTAGTCATTTTATGATGAACGGTGGAAACATCCTTGTCTTGCGAGATATTCTGGGTCATGCCGATATAAAAATGACAATGATTTATGCACATTTCTCACCAGATCATTTAGAATGATGCTGTTACAAAAAATCCGTTAAACTTCATATGAAATACGTTATTCTATAGGTATCATCTTTAATGATACATCAAATCTATTATTGAAATCCGCATGAACACAAAAATAACATCACTTCAACAATACAAAGACATTAAAAAAGAGTTACACAAATTAGAAAGTTTACCTTACAGGCGTGGGGACTATTCAACCGCCTTAAAAATTTCAAACCTACGTAATAAATTAGGACAATACTCACCTGATACAAAAAGAAAAAAAACAATAAAAAAAATAACAAAAATAAAAACAAAATCATCCAAAAATGTCTGTTGTATTCTTTGTAAAAAACCTGTTCATGACGATAAAGGACTTCTTACGCATATTAAACATAAACATTGTTCTGCTTCTGATATACAAACATTGTTATCGTTAATAAAAATGGTTGACGCTCCTGCTCCTGCTCCTGCTC
>PPYE01644162.1_pt1 | contig 11672 bp, 6 predicted proteins | sample 1559881 | NCBI WGS metagenome assembly PPYE01 (sample SAMN08240022, study PRJNA423297) | Human gut metagenome, whole genome shotgun sequencing project.
GACGCATAGTCGCGACGAGTTGTTGGTCGATTTCGCGACCACTGTCGGTGAGGAGGAGACTTTTCTGACGGCGGTCACTCGCATTGGCTTGCTGCTGAACGTAACCATAACTAAGTAACGCACTAATTTGGCGTGAGATGGCACTGCGTGAGACGTGGTGCCGGTGTGCAATATCCATTAAGAGCAGCGGCGCCTGGCTTTTGCCAATCTCATGCATAATTAAAAATGCGTCTAAGGTGAGGTGGTAGGTTGTCAGTAAAGCACTCAGCTCGGTGCTAAGGTAACGAGAAACGTTGGCGTAATCGCTGAGGAAGATGTCGAAAGAATCAGCGCTGGTCATCAATAAGGACCTCCTTTTGATCTGGATAATTGGTAAACGAAAATCAACTTGATGTCGTAATAATCATAACGCCAAATAGCCGAAAAGTGTTAAATTGTGAGTCGCAAATTGATTGGCACAAATTCAATTTGAGTTGTAATTGAAATTGGTTGCGTGGAGTGTCAGTTGATTGGTGGTGAACAGAAAATCCCAGTACTGGTCATTGTTGTGGACCATTACTGGGATTTTGATGGATTAATTATATGATGAAACGACGAATTACTGAGCATGTTAGTCGATAGAACGAGGCCTCATTTGGACCTGATAATCAATCAGATATTGACTGTCAGTTAAGCTTGGGTCCGGTGCCGCCGAGCAATCATCGGCAGGATCATGCCGAGCGCCACGAAGATGATTGGCGTCAAAATATTGAGGGTCAACTGGAACAGCCAACTGCTGGGGTTGCTAGCATAGGAAGTCTTGGGAACCATCCCTAAGATACAAGCAAACGCGGTGAACAGGAAGCACCAGGCACCGACTAGTCTACCGGCAACCGGGTTCTTGAGAAACTTGTAGTCACTCTTGAACTTGCTCAGTTGCTTGTTGAGCAACATGTAGGCCAGGAAGACCCACAGATAGCGCATAGGCATGACGACTGAGTTGAGGTTCAGTAGCCAGTTGAACAATTCGTTCATGTTACCGATACCCAGGGCTGGAATAATAATCAGAATGCTGACGAGGACCCCAGTTAGAATGTAACCATTGACTGGCACGTCCTTTTTATTCATTTTGCTCAATTTCTTAGGAATAAATTCTGGATCGGCATCGCCAAGCAAAATCTTCAGTGGTGCGTCGATCGAGAAGGCTAACGCAGAAATCTGAGCCAGTACATTGGCAATCGCATAGAGAATCAAAAATAAGTTTCCAACGTGGTAGAAGGCACCCAACCGTTGAAAGGCGTAGTAGGCACCGTTGGCCATTAAGTCAGCTGGAATGTGCTTGGAGTTGAATAAAATTCCCATCGCAAACGACCCCAGTAGGGCACAAACGGCCACCATGCCAGCGAGCACTAACATACCGAGTGGAAATTCCCGTCCCGGATTTTTCGTCTTGTTGACGTAGGGTGAAATCTTTTCAGAACCACCGACGGCAAAGACTAACATTGAAACGGTCGTGAAATACGTAAAGTCAAATTTAGGCAAGTAAGACTTGATTGAAAACATGTTCGGCGTTTGCACGGTTGCTTTGGTCATAAAGGGCGCTGACACGGCTAAAATAATGAACAGAATCGACATGATGAACATCCCGGTCCCAGCAACGCTCCCAATCCGTTTAAGCGTCGTTAAGCCTAATGAAGCAATCCAGAGGAAGAATAAAAAGAGCACTAAACAGATGGCTTGAACGACTAACGCGGGTGTCGTATTGACAAAATTCCCGTTGCCACGGAATAGCCAGCTAAAGGCGATTAAGATGCCTTGGGGCTTTTGTGCCAAATATGGAATATGAACGATCCAATAAGTCCAGGCGGCATAGTACGCGAGCCGTTTGGTACTAGTCGCACGAATCCATGACGAAACGCCCCCCTCGGCGTCTTTGAAAGTTGAACCGAGTTGGCCCACAATCAAGGTATACGGAATAAAATAAATAATCATGATCAGAATCCAAGACGTGACGACTGAAAGTCCTTGTAAGGCGAAGTTATTGACAACGTTTCCAAGACCCCAGACCGCCACAAATGCAATTAGTGCAATGTTGGACCAACGAAGCTGTTTTTCATTTTCCATGATGAAACTCCTTTGCGGCTAAAGTATGCTTAATTGTAAGGCCAAATTGAAAACGATACCAGTATTAGTGAGTTAATATTAAAAGCGCTTTACATTTTGCAATAAAAAATGAATTTTAGGTGTCAAAACGGGGAAAATTTGCTATTGTTAAGAGTGGATAATAAACTATTAATGACGGATGGCTCGGGCGGTCCGGATGATGATGAAAGCAGGAATAATCTTGAAAGAAGTTACGATTGGTGAGTTAGCGTTAACGACAGGCATGCCGAAAATTGGCGTAGTCCTGGCGGGTGCGACGCGGGAGGACTTGATTCGCAAGGCGGGGCAGATTTTGACATCGGCCGCGCAAATCGTGGTGTGGCGATTGAATCCATATCAAGAGTTAGATAATCGGGCGGAACTCGTCAATACCGCCTCCCAATTGCAACAAGTCTTAGGGACGATTCCACTAGTGGCGACATTTACGATGGCAGCGGACGCGGATGAATTGGCTGAATATTATCAGACTTATCAAACGCTGGTCAATAATCGGAGCGTGGCAGCCGTAGATGTCGACATTGCGATGGTCAACCAACCTGATTTTATGACGCTGACTCAGCAGATGCGAGCCAATAAGATTCGCTTGATTACTAGCCAGACGGTAACGCGCGCATCGACTACGGAATTAGTGACGACTTATCAAACATTGGCGGCCACTGGTGCGGATGTCGTCCGCGTCACCGTTGAAAGTCAGGATGCGCAGGACGTTTTGGCTTTGATGGCAGCGACTGAACAAGCGCATCGCCAGTTGGCCGTACCCGTGATTGCCACGGCGAGCGGGAAAATGGGCCGTTATAACGGCATCTGTGGCCAGTTGACGGGTTCAGCGGTGACATTTGGACACGTCGGGCACGTCGGTGACCAGAATCAGTTGACGGTCAGTCAAATCAAGCAAGCATTACAAATACTAGTCCCAATTGAAGGAGCGTGAAAGGCATGCAGTGGCGGTCATTTTGGCGACATACGCGTACAATTGTTGAAACCTTACTGATTTATTTCTTATTGATTCAGGGGCCGTATGATTTGTGGATCGGCAAAATTGGCTACCGGATTGGGTCCTATTTAATCGACATTGTCGGCATCACCGTGCTATTCATGGTGGTGGAACTCGGTTATAACGCGATTCGACAACACGTTTTGAAACGACGGTCGCAGAAGAAATAGCTGAGATTTGTGTTCAGTAGATGAAAAAACGTCGTCACCAGCAGTGATCAAACTTGTTGGTGGCGGCGTTTTTGTGTGCCTTTTGATAGGAAACCAGTTGAGGTTATTTCGGGAGAAATCTAGGTCAATCGAGACTTGTTGTTGGATTTTTGTTAAGCGATAGATGAGTGACACAAACGAATCGTTGCACGATGCAAAAATTGTTCAGGTGAACAAAATAGTGGGGATATTAGCAATGGTGGGTGGAAAGTTAGTGTTCGGCTGGTTTTTGAGCCTGTCATTCTGTTGGCGAGATATTAAAATAGTTTTGCGATAAACAACAATATTAATCAAGTTAGTAACAGCTTAATTAGAAATCTAATAATTAGTTGAGCTTTCTGAGGACGCCATGCTATAGTTAAAAACCGTAAATCGTGTATTGATTAAACACGATAATTAAATACAGTAAAAACACTTTATTTAATGCGATTAATGGTTATGTCAGTCAGGTTTTTAACAGAGAAATGGGGAATTCCTATCAATCGTCGTGAAATGAAAGTTAGTCGTTATAAAATGTATAAAAGTGGTAAATTGTGGTTATTTGCTGGTGTGACCTTATTGGCCGTCAATGTTCAGCTAGTCAGTGTCCATGCGGATGAGGCAGTTGTTCAGTCAATCACTGAACAGGTCACTACGGAAGTCGCGCACACTAATTCGAACGCTGAACAGCCGGCTTTAGCTGTGGTGAACCCCCAAGCGGCCAAAGATGATAACGCTGACATGCGCGTTAGCGAAGTCGCGGATGTCGAGGGCGGTACTGCAGATAATACCGCAGTTGTTGAGAACACAGCTGTGAATGACGAGGCGGCTGTCAGTGCTCCTACTGATGTGGTGGCCAGTACCGACAGTAGTGCCGAAAATGCCGCGACTAGCGAGTCAAACGCTGACATTGTTGATAAGCCAGATGTGAATGGGACAGACAACATGAGCGATGTGGCTAGTCGCGATATTGATGAAAATTCGGTTGCTGAGCGTGAACAGGTCGAAAACGTCCTGACTCCGGAAATAGATTCGCCGGTCAATCACCATCCTGAAGTGGTTGCTGAGACTGAACAAGTTCGAACGGACGCAGATGTCAACGATATGGCGACTGAACAACAAGCGGCGTTGACGATTGCCGATGCCGGACGAGCGGATAATCCAACGACTACCGGTAACTTTGGCGTCGATTGGGAGTTTGATGTGGCGACAGGCACGCTGACTCTGCACGGCGGCACGTTGAAGAACAGTTACGGGGACAATCCTTGGAAGCGACAGACTTGGGCCTCGTCGATTAAAAAAATCTTCATTGCCGATCGGATTATCGCCGGAACGAATATGAACGGCCTGTTTTCCGAACTGACAACGGTTGAAAGCTATGAAGGTTTAGAAAAAATCGACACTAGTGCCGTGACGAATATGCAGTCGGTATTTAAGGGTAACTATGCAGTCAAATGGCTAGATCTCACTGCTTGGGATGTGAGCAATGTCACCACGATGGCCAACATGTTTATGGGTAGTTTCATGGGTACTGAACTTAATTATCTCAATTTAAGTGGTTGGAAGACCCATAACGTGACTGATATGCAAAATATGTTTTGGCACAACAAACAACTGCGTCTAATCCACGGCTTAACTGATTGGGATACCAGTCAAGTTGTCACGATGACCAATATGTTCGCTCACAGCGGTGTTCAGCACTTGGATCTATCTAATTTTGATTCGAGCAGTCTGGTTGAAATGGATGGCGCCTTTGGACAAATGGCCAACTTAGAAAGTATTGAGTTCGGAAGTAAGTTCACCACTGAACACGTCACCGATATGAACGGGCTGTTTGCGGACGATGAAAAGCTCAAATCGTTGGACCTATCTTATTTTAATATGAAAAACGTCGAAGCTAATTGGCAAATGTTAGCTGGTTTGACAAGTTTACAAACACTGGTGCTCGGACCGGGACTTGATTTCAGTCGCCACGGCAATCAACCGCTCGTCGATTTACCGGATGTTCCCAAGAATAACACCTATACGGGAAAGTGGGTCAATATTGATGATCCATCGCAAACACTAACGAGTACTGAATTGTTGGCTTTGTACGCTGGTAAATCAGCGCCAAAAGCGACCTTTGTTTGGGAGACGAAATCCGCAGCGTCGATTACGGCCAAAGATAGCGAAATTTTTGTTAATCAGTCCTGGGATTGGTCGCAAAATGTGACACAGCTAATCGATGCGAATGGTCAAACTGTCGATGTTAGCACGTTATTGAGCACCAATCCACAGGCGGTGTCAGTTAGTGGCGATACCGTCGACACGAGCAAACCAGGGACTTATCAGGTGACGCTGACCTATGCTGGCCATCAAACGACTGTAACTGTCACCGTTAAAGAGAATCAAAGTCAACTGAATCTTCAAGCGAGTGACGTGACGGTTGAAATCGATTCGTCAACGGGAACCGCCGTGTGGCAACCACAAGATAATTTTACCAATGCCACCGATTCGGATGGCCAGTCAGTTGATTGGTCAGGCATCACGGTCATTGGAACCCCAGACTTAACCACAGCCGGCAGCTATGAAGTGGTCTATCAATTCACGGATATGACTGGGCAATTGGTCAGTACCACGGTGACCGTGACGGTGGTTGAAAATGAGGCTGATACGGGTGACGGGGAGGGCGAGGAGCCTGGTGAACCAGAAGTGCCAGGAGAACCCGAGGAGCCAGAAGTACCTGGTGAACCCGAGGAACCAGAAGTACCGGGAGAACCAGAAGAGCCAGAAACGCCGGGAGAACCGGAAGAACCGGAAGTACCGGGGGAACCAGAAGAGCCAGAAACGCCGGGAGAACCTGGAGAACCAGAGCAACCAGGGCAACCGGAAGAACCGAAAGAACCGAAAGAACCGAAAGAACCGGAAGAGCCAGAAGTACCTGGAAAACCAGAGCAACCGGGAGAACCAGGAACACCAGAACATCCCGAAGCTCCGGAACGCCCGGAAGTACCAGAGCGCCCTGAAATGCCAGAACATCCAGAAGTTCCAGAACGCCCAGAAGCACCAACGCAGCCGTCCCAACCAAGTGGCCCAACTGCTGACACCGATGCGGGACATCAAGAATCAATACGGCAACGACCGAACGTTACCGGACCTAGTTTAGCGACTACAAGCGGTCTGAACAGGGATGCTAGTCAGAAGATTTCGTCCGAACAAGTTGATCAGCAACGGGAAAAATCTGCTTTGGTGCGTTCAGACCAGGAGACTGCAGTCGTAACCCCGCTACAGGAACGGGTTACAACGGATGCAATTCGAACAACTACGAGTGAAACCTTGCCGCAAACAGGTGAACAGTCTAACCACCTTGGATTGATGGGGCTCATGATCTTGATGGCGACGGGTTTGGCGAGTGTACTGGGAATTAAACGTCGGCGAGGCTAATTAGATTAAGGAGTGAATGACAAATGAGAGAACAAGCAAAACGGTATAAAATGTACAAAAGTGGTAAAACGTGGGTATTTGCTGGAATAACGCTGATGACCTTAAACCTGACCATGATTAATGGGCGCGCGGATGACACTGATGCGGCCCCGGTGACGGATTCTGCAGCCCAAGTTTTACCAGCGAATCAGCAACCCGAGCTGGCACTGAACGTAACTGAACAAGTATCTGGCGATAATGCACCCCAAGTTGAAATCAGTGATGCACCGGCAAGTGCTGAAGCGGTGGCAACCGACTCACAAGCGGCAGACACTGTCCAGGAATCCATGGTGGCAGTGCCCACTGAAAGTCATGCTGATGCTTCAGTGAAAGTTTCTACTGAACAACCAAATCAGTCAGTGGTTTCCAACCAAGGTGCTGAAAACCCGATTGCAGATGGACAACTGCCTGTTGAGCCAGCGCCGGATGTTGTGGTCGATCATGATAGTTCATCAGTACACTCTGATTCAGGACAAGTTGCGGATCATGAGGCTGATGAAGCGACTGAGATACCAGAGAGTTTGCTTGTTGGCCCCGATGTCACTGCAACGGCCAATGAACAACCTGTGTTAACGGAATCAAAAGACATGGTGCGTCGCCAGGAACCACGTGCTAACGAATTAGAACGTGGCATTCAAGACACGCGAAGAACAGAAGTAACAGGTAACATTGGTGTTAACTGGTGGTTTGATGGTGAAACCGGCGTGTTATCACTAGGTGGGGGAAAACTAAAGCCGTGGCATAGTATGAGCAGCCCTTGGGAATGGTATACGTGGTTTGAACAAGTAACTAAAGTGGTTATCACGGATACGATAGTTGCGGATAAAAATATGGCTGGACTGTTTTCCGACTTAAAAAATGTGAAAAGCTATGTTGGCTTGGATAAAATTGATACCAGTGAGGTTGTCAGCATGCGGGGACTCTTTATGGACAATCTAAATTTGACGACCTTAGACCTGAGCAGCTGGAATACAAGCAAACTTGAAGAGATGAGACTGATATTTGGAGTCGCAATTTATGATAGGCCTAAATTTTCTAAGTTGACGAGTATCAACTTAGCTGGTTGGGATACGAGCCATGTGACTGATCTATCCGGTGCGTTTTTATACTGCGGTAGCCTCAGAACAGTGATTGGATTGGAACAATTTAATACTGAAAAAGTCACAGATATGACCGCCGTGTTTTATGGTACAGCATTCAGCAGTTTGGATGTCTCTAATTTTTCTAGTGAAAGTTTGACAGAAATGTTGTGGATGTTCGGTGGAATGCGTAATGTGACAAGTATCAAACTTGGTTCCAAGTTTGACGCAGCATTAGTTCAGAATTTCCGTGCTTTATTTGTGTATAGTCCCAAATTAGAAGTGTTGGATATTTCCGGTCTAGACATGTCACGGGTTACAGAGAACAATGGTATGTTTCTGGGTGATTTTAGTCTTAAAAAGCTAACGCTAGGTCCCAACACTAATTTATCTAAACTTCTCGAGGCGCCTTCAGTTGGTTTACCCGGTCCCTATCTGTCCGAAAAATATAGCGGCCGTTGGGTCAACCTTGACGACCCAAATGACACTTTGACCACTCAAGAGCTGATTGCGCGCTATTCCGGCAACGGTGCTGCTATGGCGACGTACATCTGGGAGGCCAATCGGGCGATCATCGACTTACATGATGTGACCATCGATGCCGGTGACGATTGGAATTGGTCCAACAGTATCGACGGGCTAGTTGACCAGTTTGGCAATCCGGTCGATGTGCAAGCCCTGTATGCCGCCAATCCCAAGGCGGTCAAACTGCGCGGGGACCGCGTGAACACGAAACGTCCAGGCACGTATCAAGTGACGTTTAAGTATGCGGGGAAAACGGTGACGGCTTTGGTGATCGTCAAAGCCGACCAAACTAGTCTAAACGTTCATGATACTGGCTTGCATGCCGGTGGGACTTGGCAACCACAGGATGCGTTTGACGGCGCAACGGACAAGGATGGCCAGCCAATTGATTTTAGCAACGTCACGGTGACCGGCGACGTCAACCCGGCAGTACCCGGGGAGTATCAAGTGACCTACACGGTTGGCAATCAGAGTCAGACCATCACGGTGACGGTCAAAGAAAATCAGGCAAGTTTGAATCTTCACCAACACCACGTGACGGTGCATACGGATGGGCAGGGTGGCAGTACTTGGCAACCACAAACCAACTTCCATAATGCGACGGATGTTGACGGACAACCCGTTGACTGGTCCGCAATCGAAGTTATCGGAATGCCTGATTGGACGACTGCTGGCGACTATCAAGTCACATATCAGTTTAAAAACCAGCATGGCAAATTAGTTGCGGCAACGGTCACGATTACCGTCGTGATTGAAGAAGATGACGAACAGGGTGATTCACAGAGCGCACTCCAAGTTCAAGATTCAACGCTGCAAGTTGGCGATGCCTGGCAGCCGGAAGCAAACGTGGTCGTTGTGACGGACGTCAATGGCGACACCGTACCGTTTGATAAACTGCTGGTGACCGGAACCGTGGATACCACGAAGGCGGGCGTCTACGAAATCACTTACCAATATACCGATGCGAGCGGTAAAGTATTTACCGAAGTCGTGACGGTGACGGTCGTCGAGGCTGACGATGGTGATGCGAACGGTGAACAGCCGGATGAATCTGAACAACCTGGCGACGGTGATACCAACGAACCGGATGAATCGGAACAGCCGGATGCCGGAGAACAGCCAGCTCAGCCGGACGATGGCGATGATACTGACGGTTCTGATGAACAAGGCCAATCTGGTAATGGCAGTCAGACTGAACAACCTAGTGAACAACCACAAGCTGGTGACACGGGTAGCCATGGTAAGCCGGGCGTAGGTAACACCGGCAAACCGGGTACTTTAGGCGCTAATAATCAGGAAACTAATGGTAATGTGCTAGGCAAAACTGGCATCAATCACGGTTCAAACGACCATTCGAGCGATGCTAATGGCGCGACTCAAGCAGCCCTGACTGATTTATCAGCAGGAACGGATGGGCAATCGCGTGCTGGCCTGAATGCTAGCAACCAAACAGCGAAGCAACTTGGCCAAGCTTCACCATCCAGCTCTGTTCAGCCAGCTTCAGCCAAAATCGGGGCGACACACTTGCCACAAACGGGTGAACAAACAAGCCATTCCGGTATCTGGGGTGCCTTGCTACTGGGCTTGACGGTATGTGGTAGCTGGTTGGGATTACGCCGCAAACAGTAGGACGCATCACTAACTTGGCTGTAATCACGTTCGAATTTTTAAGTGAATAAGCCTCAATAAAAGGTACTAGTTGTGTACGAACAGTCTTCGTGTGTACCAGGTGACAATTCCCAAGCCACACAAAAACAGGCCGCGGTTTCCAATCGGAAGCTGCGGCCTGTTTTGCTTGTTAAAAATTATTGCACCTTGGCAACTAGTTGTTCAGTGAACGCATCCAGTGCCTTGACGTCATCCGCTTCAGGAGCAAGGTTAACGAACACATCCTTGGCTCCCTGAGTCGCGCCAGCTTTTTTGAATGCCTGACTGAAATCGGTGACAGCTTTACAGTAATCGTCATCGTAGAACGTATCTCCGGAACCGGCGCAACCGTAGATTTTGCCGGTCAAATCGAGATCTTGTAAGTCTTCGTAGAAATCGAGCCCTTCTTCAGGGAGCGCGCCTTCATCGTACGTATAAGGGACCACGACGCAAATATCGACATCGTTGAATTCCGTGGCGTCGGCTTGCGAGATTTCTTCTTTGGCAACATCGACTCCAAGTTTTTCAAATTTTTCAGTAATAATATCGGCAACGTCCTCATTATTACCGGTAATTGTGGCAAAAATAACTTTAGCAGTGGCCATGTGAACTCCTCGCTTTCAAATATCTTGATAAGCTGATTATAGCAGAGTTTTCATGTGAAATTAAGGTATTGCGGCGTTATTCACAAAACCAGTTGGTCGAGTGTTTCTCAGCAGTGAATTCCATGCTATAATTTAACTATTAATGGTTATTTTACCGAAAATAAATTAATTTTTGGTCGGCGCTTAACCAGAGACTGAATAAATTATAAATTGGCGAGGAGCGTTGGTTTTGTCTAAAAAGAAGAAAAAAGAAGGGTTGGGTAGACGGCTGTGGAATTCCATTACGGAGCCGATTCCTGACGACGATAACGATGAACAAGATAGTGAACAAATTCCTTTAGCCTACGATCTAAAGGATTCAGCGGCGGCAAAATCAGACGATCCCGAAGCAAAATCAACGGTCAATATCCCTCGTTCTAAGGCGGATGCCGAGGATAGTAAACAACCCGTTGATGCAGTGATCGAACCTGAAAAAGTGGCCAAAAAAGCACAGCAGCATGGGGACACTAAAGCGGCCGCTACAAACAAAGCAAGTTCGACAGTCGCTAAGTCAGACAAGGCCGACAAAGCGGACACGGCCAAGCATGCGGCAACTAGCGCGACCATGTCGAAGGATGCGCAACGGCGAGCACAAGCGGCCAAACAAGCTGCGAGTCAGACCAAGCAAGGCGCTAATTCAGCTGAATCAGCCAAAACAGCAGGTTCGGCTGCGAAGGCGACCACTAAGCATGCTAAGGACGAAACGTCGCAAGCAACTAAGGCGACGCAATCACAGCCGGCTGCAGCGAAAAATGCCCAATCAGCAAAAGCTGCCACTAGTCAGGCGACATCCGCGGACCAGCAGTCGGCAGAACCGACGACCCGGACGGCTAAGCACGCGGCACAAGCCAAGTCTGCGGCTCAGGGGAGTCAATCAGCGGCTGCGGAGACACCAGCTAGCCAAGCAACGAATCAGCAAGCGACGGGCAGCCAATCAGGCTCACAAGCCGGCGATACGACGGCAGAACCGATGACCCTGACAGCTCGACAT
>PPYE01321176.1_pt1 | contig 11671 bp, 9 predicted proteins | sample 1559881 | NCBI WGS metagenome assembly PPYE01 (sample SAMN08240022, study PRJNA423297) | Human gut metagenome, whole genome shotgun sequencing project.
CCCCCGGAGCGCCGATCACGGCGATGGGGGTGAACACCTCGGCGAAAGCCCCCTCCTCCAGCATGAGCTGGAGGACGGTGCCGTCCGCTGTAGCCTCTACGGGCATGGTGGTCTTGTCGGTGTTAATCTCAAAGAGCACCTCGCCCTTCTTTACCGTTTCACCCACCCGCCTGTGCCACTTGACCAACTGGCCCTCGTCCATATTGAAGCCCAGCTTGGGCATGATGATGATCTCCGCCATGACGCTCCTCCACTCACATCAGAATCTGGATAGGATGCTCCAGCAGCTGCTTCATATACTCCACGAACTGGGAGGCCAGCAGACCGTCAATGACCCGGTGATCCACAGACAGCTGTATGTTCATCATGGGCCGGATGGCGATGGCGTCCTCTCCGTTCTCGCCGGTGACCACAACGGGGGTCTTGCGCACGGAACTGACCGACAGGATCGCTGATTCGGGTGCGTTTATGATCGCGGTGAAGTTGCCGATGCCGAACATCCCCAGATTGGAAATGGAGAAGGTACCCTCGCTGTACTCCTCCGGGGCCAGCCGGCCTTCCATGGCTCTGGCCACCAGATCCTTGCTCTCCCGTGCCACGTCGGTGAGAGTCTTGTTCTGCACATTCTTAATCACCGGGACGACCAAGCCGTTGTCACCAGCCACGGCAGTGCCCACGTTGATGGACTTGTAGGTGACGACCTGGTCGTCCTTCAGGGTGACATTGATGCCGGGGAATTTCTTCAGGGCCTTGCAGGCCGCCATGGTCAGCAGGTCGGAGACGGCGATCTTTACCTCGCTGGTCTCGTTGAGCCGCTTGCGGAAGGCGGCCAGCTCGGTGGTGTCCACCGCGTCGGTAAAGTACAGGTGGGGCGCAGTGAATTTGGACTGGGCCAGCTTCTCGCCGATGATCCTGCGCACACCCTTGTAGGGAACGGCGGAGGCCACCTGTCGGGTGTCCGACCCGGCGGAGGCAGGCGCGGCCTTGGCGGCCGCGGCCTTCACGTCGGCCTTCATGATCTTGCCGGCGGCGCCGGTACCCTGGACAGCGGCCAGATCCACGCCCATTTGCCGGGCCACCCTGCGGGCCAGCGGGGATGCCTTGAGGTCCTTATAGGTGATCCCGCCCTGGAAGCCGGTGCCCTTGATCTGGGTCAGGGAGGCCGGGTCGATGCCCTCGTCCTGGACCAGCTTTCGGGCCTTGGGTGTCAGTTTCAGAGACTTCATGTCCACCGGCGCGGCAGGGGCCGAAGGAGCGGCGGCGGGCGCGCTTCCACCGGCCTGCCCCTGTCCGGCGGAAGCCAGGGCGGCATCCGGATCCTCCCCCGGTGCGCCGGTCACGGCGATGGGGGTAAACACCTCGGCGAAGGCACCCTCCTCCAGAATGATCTTCAGGAGGGTGCCGTCCTCGGTGGCCTCCACGGGCATGGTGGTCTTGTCGGTGTTGATCTCAAAGAGCACCTCGCCCTTCTTTACCGTCTCGCCCACCTGCTTGTGCCACTTGACCAGCTGGCCCTCGTCCATGTTGAAGCCCAGCTTAGGCATGATGACGACTTCAGCCATTGCGATGCCTCCTTACACCATCTCGCGGATCTTGGCCGCGATCTTCTTCTCGTCGGGAATCAGCGGGAACTCCAGCGCGGGGCTGAAGGGCAGGGGCACGTCGGCGGTGCCCATCCGCTGGATGGGGGCGTCCAGATCATAGAACACGTCGGGCATGATCCGGGAGGCGATCTCGCCGGTGATGCCGAAGCTGAGGTGGCCCTCGTCTACGATCAGCAGCTTGCCCGTCTTTTTCACCGACCTGATGATTGTCTCGGTGTCCAGGGGCACGATGGTGCGCAGGTCGATCAGCTCGGCGCTGATGCCCTCCTTCTGTAGCTGCCGGACCGCCTTCTCCGCCTTGATGGTCATCATGGAGTTGGTGACCACGGTGATATCGGCGCCCTCCGCGACGATGCGGGCCCTGCCGAAGGGGATGCACACATCCTCCTCCACCTCCGGGACATCGTTGAACTTGGTGGTATAGAGCATCTTGTGCTCAAAGAACATAACGGGGTCGTTGTCCCGGATGGCGGTCTTGAGCAACCCCTTGCACTCGCCGGCGGTGGAGGGGACCACCACCTTGACGCCGGGGATGTGGGCGGCCCAGGCATGGATGGACTGGGAGTGCTGAGCCGCGGAGGAGCGTCCGCCACCCAGGGGCAGGCGCACCACCATGGGCACGTTGCACTGGCCGCCGGACATGTAAGTGATCTTGGCCATCTGGTTGAAGAGCTGGTCGCCGCAGACCATCATGAAGTCGGCGAACATCAGCTCCACCACCGGGCGCAGGCCGGTCAGGGCCGCGCCAACGCCCATGCCCACGAACCCCTGCTCAGAGATGGGGGTATCCTTTACACGCAGATCACCATACTTGTCCCGCAAACCCACGGTGCACTTGAAGTTGCCGCCGATGACGCCGATGTCCTCGCCCATCTGGAATACGGTATTATCCCGCGCCATCTCCTCGTCCAGGGCCTCCCGGATGGCGTCTCTCACCATCAATTCTCTCATGATCTGAACCTCCCTTATTATCAAACAGATGCGGCGATATCTACAAACACATCCTTGTAGGCCTCGGACACGTCGGGATAATCGCTCTCCTCGGCGAACTTACAGGCCTGGGCGATCTCCTTCTCCACAGAGGCGCGGATCTCTTCAATCTCGCCGTCGCTCAGCAGTCCCTTCTCCTGCAGCACCACCAAGGGCTCGCGGGCCTTCCATGCGGCCAGCTCTTCAGGGGCGCGGTACTCGCCGGGGTCGCCCACGTGGTGGCCCTGCCAGCGGTAGGTCTTGCACTCGATGAGGGTGGGCCCCTCGCCCTTGCGGGCCCGCTCAACCGCCCTGGAGACGGCCTCGTACACCGCATAGACGTCGTTGCCGTCCACAGCCTCGCCCGGAATCCCATAGCCCTCGGCCCGCTTATAGAGGTCGTGCTCCTTTGTCACCCGGCGGATATCCACCGAAATGCCGAAGAGATTGTTCTCAATGATATAGACGATGGGCAGGTTCCAGGCGGCAGCCATGTTGATGGACTCATGGAAGGTCCCCTCGTTGGACGCGGAGTCGCCGAAAAAGGCCAGGGTGACCTGCTCGGTGCCCCGGAGCTTGGCGGAGTAGGCCGCGCCAGTGGCGATGGGGATTTCGCCGCCCACAATGCCGTTGGCGCCCAGGATGCCCTTGTCCATGGCCATAATGTGCATGGAGCCGCCCTTGCCCTTGGAGTAGCCGGTCTTTTTTCCCAGGATCTCGGCCATCATCCGGTCCAGATCGGCGCCTCTGGCCACCAGGTGGCCGTGGCCGCGGTGGGTGGAGCCGATATAGTCGTCCTCACGCAGAGCGACACACGCCCCGGCGGCCACCGCCTCCTCCCCCAGATACAGGTGCGCCAGGCCTGGCATCAGGCCCCGCTTATAGAACTCAAAGACCTCCTCCTCGAAGCGGCGCATCCGGTACATTACGGTATAGAACTGCTTTGCCAGCTCCTTCGGTTCCTTTTTCGTGCTCATATATTTTACCTCCCAATGTCAGTTGATGACCCGTTCTCGTTCAGACAAAGTCAGCGCATCACCGTGCCGCCGTTGATATCCACGATCATGCCAGTGACATAGCGGCTGTCCTCGCTCGCCAGGAAGCCCACCACGTCGGCCACGTCTTCAGGGGTACCCAGGCGCTTCATGGGGACCATGTCGTCCCGATAACCGGCGTTGCGGGTCATCTCGGTCATGATGTAGCCGGGGGCCACCGCATTGACGGTCACCTGATAGGGCCCCATCTCCCCGGCCAGTGACTTTGTCATGCACCAGACTGCAGCTTTGCTGGCGGCGTAAATCGGCGAGGCGGCCAGACCGCCCGTCTCGGCGGACTGGGAGGCCATATTGATGATCCGCCCGGCCTTTTTCTCCTTCATGGTGGGGATCACCGCCTTGCAGAAGAACACATCGCCCATGAAGTTGATGCCGAAGATTTTGTCCCAGTCGGCCTTGGTGTACTCCACAAAGGGCTTTTTCAGGGACAGGATGCCGGCGTTGTTGACCAGCACGTCCACCGTACCGAACCGTTCCAGCACCTTTTGCACGGCGGTGTTGACCTGTTCCTCCTGGGAGACGTCGCACTGCACGGCCATGGTCTCCGCGCCATACTGCCCGGCCAGCTCCTCGGCGGCTGCGACGGCGGCCTCCTGGTTGATGTCCACGATGGCCACCCGCATTCCATCCTTCACCAGCCGTGCGGCGATGGCCTTGCCGATGCCCTGGGCTGCCCCGGTCACGATCGCTGCCTTGCTCATAAGCGCCATGAGAATCTCCTCCTTTTATCATTGCGCCCAGTCCCGCTCCCCCGGCCAGAGGGATTCCCCCGGCGATCCCCGCCCTCTAAGGCGGGGACAGGCAACCGGGACTGGAGCGGTCTTAAAACAGCTCCTGATAGATCTTCAGCACCCGCGCCTCGTCCAGAGGGACGAAGTTGTTGGCCATCAGGCGGCCCTGCTCGGTAACCACGCTGTGGGCGAAGACGGGCAGATCCTCCCTGGTCACGCCGTACTCGCGGAGGGGCCGCTTGGGCAGGATCTGGTCCAGCAGCTTCTCCAGCTCGTCATAGACCACATTGGTCATACAGCCCAACAAGTCGGCCAAATACTGGTTGAGGACTGCAATCTCCCCGTCCCGGCGGAGCTCCATGTAGTTCTTGAGCACCCCTGTAAACATGGCGTAGTTGCTCTCGCCGTGGGCCACATGATACTTGCCGCCCAGGGGATAGCTGGTGGCGTGGACGGCGGCGCAGCCGGCGGTGCCAAAGGCCAGGCCCGCATAGTTGGAGGCCAGCAGGAAGTCGTTGAGCAGGGAGAAGCGGCTCTCCGGCCCCTTCTTGGCGATGGTCTGATAGCCCCGGATGATCATCTCAATGGCCTTATAGCCAAAGAGCTTGGTGTAGGGGGTGGCCTTGGGGGACAGGGCGGACTCCACCGCGTGGACCAGGGCGTCGATGGAGCTGGCGGCGAACACCTTGAACGGCAGGCCCTCCAGCAGCTGGGGGATCAGCACCGCGTAGTCGGCGTACATGGCGGGGCTGACCAGGCCAAGCTTGGTTCCTATGCGGGTGCGGGCCATGATGGAGATATTGGTCACCTCGCTGCCCGTGCCGCAGGTGGTGGGGATGATGATCAGCTCCCGCTTCTTTTCCAGATCGGGGGCCTTGTCATAAAGGTCGTCCACCCCCTCGCCGTCAGAGACGGCCAGCACCTTGGCGATGTCGATCACCGTGCCGCCGCCGATGGCGATCACCCGCTTACAGCTGGTCTTGGCCGCGTCGGCCAGGATCGCATCCACCATCACGTCGGTGGGCTCCCCGGCGCCATACTTCTCCTGGAAGATCACATAGCAGTTCAGGTTCTCCATACAGCCGAAGTAGGGCTCATAGATATAGGCGTTGCTGAGGATCAGGTCGTCTCTGTTGAGGCGGAACGCCTCGGCAAACTCTTTGCAGGTGTCGAAGCCGTACAGAGTCGGCTTCCAGATCATTTCCAGCATAGCAATGTTCCTTTCTCGATTTCAGAGCGTGATCGGATTTCTCCAGCCTCTCCGCCTGGTCACACCAGGCCGAAGAGCATATACAGGGCCACCGTCAGCACACAGCCCAGCGTCGTCAGGCCGATGTTAGTGACGAAGAAATAGGGATAGGTCTCCTTGGGGGTCTGGTCGGTGTAGATGTTGGCCGTCACATAGCCGCCGGAGTGGGGTAGGGAGTCCAGGCCGGCGCCCGCCCAGGTGATGGAGCGGTGGAGGATCTGCGGATCGATTCCCTGGGCCTGACACAGCTGCACATACTGGGGACCAAGGGCCGCCAGGAACACGGACAGGCCGCCGGAGCAGGAGCCGCAGGCCGCAGCCACGATGGCGGTGGCCACGCAGGCAGAGATCAGTGGGTTCATATCCAGGCTCAGTGCGAATTCCTTGACCAGCTCGAAGCCATGGGATCCCTGGACTACGCCGCCGAAGCCGGTGACCACGGCGGTGTTCATCAGGGCGATCAGGCTGTTGGTGGCCGCATCATTGACCGAATCGCGGAAGGCGTGGATCCGCTTGTGGAACAGGGCAAAGGCCAGCAGGCAGCCCAGGGCCAGGGACTGAATGACGATGTAGTTGGTGCTCCAGGTGACAGCGTCCTTCAGCACCTGCTGCATCACAAAGATATACAGCACCACGAATAAGATAGGAATGACAGCCAGACCGAAGGGCAGCATCCCGGTGCGGTCGGAGATATCGATGGCCTCCAGATCGTCTTTTCGTCCGGGGACGAAGCCGATGCCGGCCGCCTTCAACCGCTTGTCGTTCCACTCCAGCCATACCATGCTCAGAGCGAAGATGATGCAGGAAACAACGATACCGTTGAGGGGAGCAGCGTAGGCCGTGGTTCCCAGTACCTCAGTGGGCATGATATTCTGGATCTGTGGGCTGCCCGGCAGGCCCACCATGGTGAAGGAGGCACAGCCGGCGAACAGCGCCGCAGGGAACAGCCGCTTGGAGACGTTGCCCTCCTTGAACAGAACCAGGGCGATCGGGTACAGGGTGAACACCACCACGGCAAAGCTGACGCCGCCATAGGAGAGGACGGCAGAGGTGATAACCACAATCAGCAGGGCCCGCTTGCTGCCCATCAGATCCACGATTTTACAGGCGATGGATTTGGCCGCACCGCTGCTCCCCATCAGTGCGCCGAACAGCGTGCCCAGGAAAAACATCAGGAAGTAGTCGCCCGCATAGTTCTTCATAAAGGTCCCGTAGTGGGTGCTCAGCGCCTCCCAAAGGTCCATGCGGTTGGTGATGACGACAACCAGCGCGCCCACGATGGACGTGGGGATCATGCCCCAGCCTTTAAAGCCCATCATGATCAGGACTGCCAGCCCCAGGACCAGGCCCAGTATGGAGATAATGTCCATGATTCTCCTCCCTCTTTATTTGCAGACTTGTTTTGATCTGTTTCGGGGTCACTGCGTCTCGATGATTACCTTGGTGTCCAGGCCGCGGGCGGCCTTCATGGCCTCAAAACCCGCCTGGACCTCCTCCAGTTTGATGCGGCGAGAGATGTATTTCTTCACGGAGATCCGGCCAGAGGCCATGGCGTTGATGACGGTCTTGAATTCATCGAAGTTGTGGCCCTTGCTGCCACGGAGGAGCACCTGCTTGAGCACCAGCCGCTCATAGTCCAGAGGGAACTGAGCATGGGGCAGGCCCACGGCGGTGGCCCGCATATAGAACTCCGGCTTGAGGGCGCGCAAGCCGGTGTTGAAGGCGCTGGGCACCCCCACGCAGTCAATCAGCAGGTCATAGCCGCCCCCCGAGATATCCAGCAGCTGCTGCTCCAGGTCGGGGGCGTCGGCAGCCACCACATGGTCAGCCACCTGATAGCCCCGGATGATCTCCCGCTTCTGGGGGTTGAGCTCTGAGACGGTGATCTCACTGGCGCCGAAGGTTCTGGCCCACTCCGCGCAGCTCATGCCAATGATCCCGCCGCCCAGGATGAGCACCCTGTCGTTGGGCTTCACCTGACTGACCTGGATGGCGTGAAGGCCCACCGCGAAGGGCTCGGCCATGGCTCCCTCCTCGTTGGTCACATTATCCGGAAGCTTGACCAGACTGTGGGGGAACCAGGTGGTGTACTGGCTGTAAGCGCCGGGATGGCCCAGCTCGCCGCCCTTCCAGGTGAAGACCCTGCGGTTGGTGCAGTGGTCCCAGTCGCCAGCCAGGCATGCCTCACAGTGGCCGCAGGGCTCCTGAAATACGTTTTGGGTGTACCCGGCCACCCGGTCGCCCGGCTTGAGGGCCCGGTTGGTGCCTGGGGCCACTACGACGCCTGAGTACTCGTGTCCGATGACCACCCCACGGTATCGCTCGCCCTCGTGCCAGTAAGAGGTATCCGTGCCACAGACGCCAACATGGGTCACCTGGAGCACCGCGCATCCATTGCTTTTCAGCTCTCCTTCCCGGATCTCGAACCGCTCGTTGCCGCTCAAAACGGCATACTTCATCGTGATCGCCTCCCATTCTTTCGATTTGTCCCCGTGGGTCCTGCTCCGCCAGCAAACGGGGACGGTCATCTGCGTACCGCACCCGGTCTTGTTTTTGATAAACACGCAAATGCCATGCCAACTCTTCCCCTCCGCAACCCCTTGAAAAACCAAGGCAAACCGGGACTTCTCTGCCCCAGTGCGCCACTGGAGTGTGCCACATATGTGACAAAAACTGTGACACAGCCGCACATGGCGCACAGTTGTGTCACAGTTCCATTTGTGTCATACGGTATATCAGATCCGATGCGAGCTGTAGTCGATGTGATACCGTTGGAGCTTTCGATATAAAGTTCTTCGGCTGATACCCAGCAAGCGGGCCGCCTCCATGACGTTCCCGTGGGTGCGGTGGAGCATGTCCTGGATCCGCGCCGCCTCGTCCTCCCCCTCGCCCCCAGAGGGGGACTCTCCCGCCGCCGCAGGCACAGCCGGCGAGGGCGCCGATCCCTGGAAGGCCCGGATCTCCGGCGGGAGCTCGGCGGCGGTGACCAGTTCCCCCTCGGCCAGGTAGACCGCCCGCTCCACGCTGTTCTCCAGTTGGCGCACGTTCCCCGGCCAGGGGTATGCCTCCATCATGGCCAGGGCCTCGGCCGTGAAGCCCTCCACCCTTCCGCCAGGACGGATGTCACTGTACTTGGCCAGGAAGAAGCCCGCCAACTGCCTCACGTCTCCCGTCCTCTCCCGCAGAGACGGGATATTGATCCGAAAGACATTGATCCGGTAAAACAAATCCTCCCGGAAGACTTTGCTGTCCACCAGCTGCTCCAAATCCCGGTTGGTGGCAGTTATCACCCGCACGTCGATTCTCAGCGCCTTGGAGGCCCCGATCCGGCGGACTTCTCGGTTTTGGAGCACCCGCAGCAGGGTGATCTGGACATCCACCGGCATATCCCCGATCTCATCCAGGAAGATCGTCCCGCCGTTGGCCAGTTCGAACTTGCCCGCACAGCCGTCCCGCCGGGCCCCAGTGAAACTCCCGCCCTCATAGCCGAACAGCTCGGCCTCGATCAGGCTCTTGGGCAGTGCGCCGCAGTTGACTGCGATGAAGGGCCCCCGGCGACGGGAGCTGGCGTTATGTATGGCCTGGGCAAAGAGCTCCTTGCCCGTGCCGCTCTCTCCGGACAGGAAAACCGAGGCGTCGTTCTGGGCGGCGATCTTGGCCATGCGCACTGCCTCCCCCATGGCCGGAGAGATGCCGATGATGTCCTGGAATCTGAAATGGGCTTCGTTGCCCATAATGTTGTTGACCCGCTTGTGAAGGCTGGACAACTGCTCAATCTGCGCCACATACTCCTGGTGGCCGGTGCTCTCCACCGACAGGGAGATGGTGTGCTTGCCCTCTCCCCGCTCGAAGGAGATGGTGCGGTTGGATAGGGAGGTCTTGATATCCTCCGCCGTGACCGCCCCACATCCCAGCACCTCCAGAAAGTCAGCTCCGCTTAGCTCAGCCGGAGCGAGGGCCAGCTGCCGAGTGGCCTGTGTATTAAAGGCTACCACATGGAGGGACTCGTCCAGCAGACACATGGCCGTGGGCACCGTCTCGATGATAGCGGACAAGTTGCGGTAGCTCTTGGACAGCTGGTCGTAGGCATCTTTCAGCTTCAGCTGCCGAGAAATGGCATCTGCTGCGGCCACCACCATGCCCAGAGTGTGATCGTTCACATGCTCCGCCATGCCGGACAGGCAGACCACGCCGCCGATGTCTCCATCGGGCAGAAAGACCGATGCGCCGGAGCAGGCCCAGTTGGCATGTACCTCGTAGTAGTGCTCCGCCCCAAAGACCTGGAGGGGGATCCGGTCCACCAAGACCGTGCCGATCCCGTTGGTGCCCAGCCGGGATTCGCTGCGGCAGGCCCCCTTGACCAGCCCGTTCTCCCGGGCGGTCCGGGAGATGTCCTCGTCCCCCCGGGCGTAGAGGATATAGCCCTCCTCGTCACTGAATAGCAGCAGAAACTCCGAGCCCCGTATGAAATCGTACAGCCCATCCAGATAGGGGAAGGCCACCTGACACAGACTGTTCCGCCGGGCGATCCGCTCCTCCACGGCATCCAGTGGCAGGATCTCCTTATTCCCGTGCTCCATGGGCACATGGGACCCCCAGCAACGTTTCCACGACCGTAGGATCTCCGGCCGTACCGCCTCCTCTGGGATAGGAGTACCGCTGCGCAGGAAATTCTTTGCCTCTTGGATTAATCGTTGACTCGTCAAGATCGTAAACTCCTTTCTTGCTGTTCCCACGGCCCCATATCCCAGGGTCCCGCTAAAATAATATTATTGTAGCAAGGTAACATATAAAAATCAATGACACTATCTTTATGTATAGCAAAATCGCTGGCGGAAAGGCTGGTGCCAAGTCGTAGTCGCCGACTTCTTGAAAAGCTGAGATGCGGAGGACCGTGATACCTGTTTCCCCCCGCCGCCCCGTCCCCGAAAAGGTCATTTGCTCCAAATCATCGTCCCGGAAGAAGATGCCCTTCAGGTTGTTGAGGACAATCTGGATCGCCCGTTTAGATGTGTCCCATACCCGGGCGTTGTCACTCCCTTTTGCTGGGCAAGTGTTGACTGTACCTGCCCTGCCGGGTCCGGGCCGTATGTCTCCAGGCCGTAGATCACGGCCAGCTCCTGGCTCAACAACCGCGGGAACCTTGTATTTGTAGTGGAGCCGGTCGGCGTCCTTTTCGTACCACTCCCAAAACCATTTATTAAATTCCTCAAACGAGGTAATGACGGAACCGAAGCAGAGGCATTGCGGCGGCTGTAACCAACCTTCTTCTCTACATTGCCCTCTTCCTTGCCGGAAGCCGGATTGCAAAAATCAGCCCGGAAAATGCAGTGGAGCATAAATCGGGTAAAGCCGTCTGTCAGAACACGCTCACCGTCTTTCAATACCTGAGCAACAGCCGTGGTCATATTGTCAAAGCGCAGTCTGATGGGAATACCCCCAATGTACTCAAAAATCCGCTTCATGCCTATCCGCAGGCACTCTTGGTTTTGGGGCTGGAATGCTTACGATACTCCGTAGTTAGATCTGGGGAAATTTGATATACTGGATTTGAGCCATTCGTAACGCCTTTCTGCTACCCCCCCTTATGGTTATCCCACCTAAGAGGTAGCGTTTATTTCAGATGCTGACAATGGCTCATTTTAATTCGCCATTAGGGCGCTCACATTTTGGGTAGCCTTTGCTACAATTTTTATTTTGCCGAAAACACTTTTGGCCATAGGACCCGCCTGAGATACAGGCGGGCCCTATGGCGGTTTGACGTTTAAACAGTAAGGACAAATCAAAGCGGCAAGAAAAAACATGCGGCGCTCGGTTGAGCGCCGCATGTTTTCAGCCTTTTCTCCGCCTATGTTCTATTTCTCCATCCAGGCATATCATCCTACCTTTGACAAAAGGCAGCAAAGTCGATTCCAAGCAAGTATTATACCTCTACCATTCCATACTTGACCTTAATGCGGTCCAGCTTCTCCAGCATGGGCTCTGCCCCAAACCAGAGAAAAAGCCAAGTGGCAGCCGCCTGGATACAGTCGAAGGGGAGTCCGGAGATGTAGTAGGTCAGCA
>PPYE01294113.1_pt1 | contig 11669 bp, 16 predicted proteins | sample 1559881 | NCBI WGS metagenome assembly PPYE01 (sample SAMN08240022, study PRJNA423297) | Human gut metagenome, whole genome shotgun sequencing project.
GCTGTAAGGGGTGTATCTATAACAGACCTCTAACTTTTGAGGGTTCCGGGCAGCAACGATACTGCCTATATTGCTATGACACCGGTAAGCCTAGAGGCTGCCCGCCGGAGAAGTGCGACAAGAAAGCAATAAATAAGCATAAAGGAATTAAATAATTATGGAAGATTTTATAAGCGCTCTTGGTGCTACTGCAGAAGCAACCGCTTTATTTTATTTGCAGTTGGTAAAACACGGTATACCACCAGAACAAGCTGCATCATTAACCGCAATGATAATTTCAAATTTTATAGGAGGTAATAACACTGGCAGAGAATAAAAAAAGCGAATTAACCAATCAAATCGTTAAACAAAAACGCCATTGGGTTCCTAACCCACAAAAAAATTTCGGGGAAGAAAACGTCCAACCTGGTGACAATGCTCGTTATTTGCGCCATGCACTTGTATCGTGGGACTTGCCCCCTATTGATATTTCAGACCCGAAACAAGTTGAAAAACGGATCCAAGAATATTTTAACTACTGCATTGACAATGATAGAAAGCCAAATATGATTGGCATGGCTAATTGGTTGGGAGTACATAGAGATACTGTCCATCAATGGAAGACAGGTGCAACACGTAGTAATACACATTACGACTTGATTAAAAAAGCCATCGATATTTTAGAGGAATTGTGGGTTGACTATATGCAAAATGGGAAGATCAATCCCGCTTCTGGTATCTTCCTTGGAAAGAATATGTTTGGATACAAAGACCAGCAGGATTTAGTTGTAACGCCCAACAATCCATTAGGGGAAGAACCTGATCCGGATAAGCTGGTGGAACAGTATCAAAAAGCCCTGCCACCGGAAGATTAACGACTATAAACTAGCGACTATCAGATGGTATGACTATGACGGAGGTAACGACTATGGTTAACGACTTTCAAACGAGCGGCTATCAAACGACTATGGAGCAAAAATCAATCAACGACTATCGACTTTGCCCGCTTCATAATATGAGTTGCAACGAATATTCCTGCGCATGGTATGACCGCAGAAATGAATGTTGCGCTATTATTACCCTTTCCCGCTTCAAATAAAAAATTCCCGGCTTTCTCCGTTTGGAGTTGGCCGGGTTTTTGTTTGTGCGGCGTTTTAAGGCGGTTTTGTGTTAAGATAGAAATTATATTAAAACCGTATAAAATCGTCTGTATCGGGCTTGTAGCGAAAAATAGAGGTATATATAACTAAATCAATATCTTTGTTTTTGCTTTCAGAGGCTTTTTAAGGCCATGAAGCAGTAAAACGATACTTTTTCCTTATGGACAATAAAAAACGCCTTATTCGGCCTTGTAGGGCTAAATAAAGCTAAATAAAAAACCGCTTGGAAAATCAAGCGGTTATCAAATAATTTTAATATGGCTTTTATTTTTCTTTGCCTTGTGATATAATAAAGGCGACATGTGGCAGGCCATGCCGCCCTTGTTTGCTTTAGGCTCCCTGTGCTTTGGACGGCTCGGGGGAGCCTATTTTATTTTGTTTTGGCATCTCGTACAATCTGCGCCGCTTCCTGCGGTGTTTTAGCTTGCGTTTCAATTAGTTTGGCTATGGTTTCCAACATTGTGTTTAATTGGTCGTTTGTCATGCCTTCTTGCATTTCCTTTCTACCTCCTGCCTGGTGTGTATTTTGTAATCATTTCTTGATTACGTTTATATTATATATTGATTATATGTAAAAGTCAATAGTTTAATTATGATTATATGTAAAATTTATTGATACCCGTGGGGGAATAGTAAAAATCCCGATAATTGCAGTTGGCTTCATAACCACTCAAAAAAACAAAAAGATATTTCATTTATTGACAAATAAACGTAAATGTTATATAATAAAGCTGAGGTGATAAATATGAAGCGTGCTGTAGCATATTGTAGAGTTTCTACTGATGGCCAAGTCGGAGATGATAAATTTGGAATCGAGTCCCAGCGCGAGCAAATCAAAGAATATTGCAGAAAAAATGATATAGAGATCAGCAACTGGTTTATTGACGAAGGCATAAGCGGTACAAGTGACAAGAGACCAGCCTTTGACAAAATATTAAGCGGAGAGGTAACCAATCCGCCAATCCAATATGTTATTGTTGCAAAAGCAGACCGTATTTCCAGAGACATCAACCTATATTACGCTTATAAAAATATGCTTTCCAAGCTTAATTTGGAAATTATCAGCGTATCCGAAGATTGGTCGGCCCAAGATAAACTGACAGCAATGATACTTGAAAATTTTCTTGCTATGGCCGCAGCAGTAGAGCGGGAAAGTATCAGAATTCGTACTTCTGGAGGCAGAAAACAAAAAGCTAAACGCGGCGGCTACTCCGGCGGCCGTGCTCCAATGGGATACGAGGTAATTGATGGTAAGTTGGTAATTAACGAAACTGAGGCAGAAGTTGTGCGTTTTATTTTCGATCATAAATTTTCCGGAGACACTATGATCGGAACTATGCGCGCCTTGAATAAAGCTGGATATAAAACTAGAAATGGAAAAGAATTTGTGATTTCCACTGTTCAAAGCATCTGGAACAACGAGAAAACATACCGCGGCTATTATCGCTATGGTGAAGATGGTGAATGGGTCAAAGGGCAACACGAGCCGATTTTGAAAGAGAATGACGAATAAGCAGCATTTAAATTTATGTGCAACAGATGGGAACAAACCATTTTTATCATTGCATTTATAAGTGTTGCGCAGTATATTAGGCATAAGGAGGGGACTTTATGGATACTGTACTAGGGCTGTTATCTATTCTGTGCGTAATAGCGGCTGTTGTTTTATTTATTCTGTTTATTGTCCGGTGGATCCGAAAAAAACGCAAATTGTGGTTTGGGCTCTCCTCCCTATTTTGTTTAATAGGCGCCGTAATTCTTGCCGTGGTTGGTTCGCAGCTCTGGCTGCACAATATGACTCCGGAAGAAAGGGCGGCATACGAGCAAAGATTAGAACAGGAAGCGGAAGAACGACGGCTTGCTGAAGAAGCAGCGGCGTCTCAGCAGGCAAAAGCTGAGAGTGAAGCTGCGGAATCCCAAAGATTAAAAGAAGAAAGCGAGGCCGCAGAATCTTCCAGGTTAGCCGCAGAATCCTCTCGGCTGGCTTCAGAGGCGACAGAGTCCCAGAGGCTAAAAGAGGAAAGCGAGGCCACAGCCTCCTCCGCGCGCGTAGCATCCGAAAAAGCCGCAAGTGAAGCCGCAGAATCGGCCGCACGCTTGGAAGAAGAAAAAAGATTGTCTGTTACTTTCGATGAAATTTATTACGCGTATGAACAAAACGAACTGCGAGCTGATGATATTTATAAAAATAACCGGTATCGAATTACTGCAAAAATAAATGGAATGACAACCGGCGGTATCCTTAATTTAACCGGAGGCGCAACCCTAACAATGGAAACCAGGATTGATGATACCATTGTTTTCTTTTACGCCGAATTTGAAAGAGATCAAGAGGAAGCACTTAAAACCGTTAATGTGGGTGACACCATTACATTTGACGGGACTTGTATAAGTGCTGGTAATTGGGAAGACTGTGAGTTGATACTTGAATAGATACTTCAGCGCCCTTGCAACGTGTGGGGCGCTGTTTTTTTATCTAATTTGAACCATATATAGAATTATGGTATAATATAACACAATATATAGTGTCGTGAGGTGATACACTGACTTACAGAGAAACCCTTTTCGCAATCCAAAAAGCAATTGAAAAGGAACCGGATCATTTACAGGTTTACCGGGACTATTTTGATTTAACCAGGGCTATCTATGAGCAGAACAAAACGGCAAAAAGTGAGTGCCTATGGCTGCGGAAAGAGACCGCCAAAAAAATCCGCGAGGGCAAAAAAGGCGTTTCAGAATTTTTCGAACTGAACAAAAAGACCTATCTTCTTTTAGCTCCTGATGATTTTGACAGCTATCTCATTTATCTGGAGTGGAACCGGAAGCCGGAGGAGCGGTTTTACCTCCCCCGCCGCCGGATTATGAGGCAGGTCGCCAATGCGCTCCAACAGCTGGTGGACGATAAACTGGACGAGCTGTTTTTGTCAATGCCACCAAGAACAGGAAAGACCAGTATGCTAATGTTTTTTATGACCTGGCTTGTGGGGCGGGATTCCGAGAAATCAAACCTGTATTCCGCTTATTCAGATGTGATTACATCTGCGTTTTACAGCGGTTGTTTAGAGGTCATCAACGACCCAGTCACGTATTTATGGCATGACGTATTTCCGGCGGCAAAAATCGCGAGCACCAACAGTAAAGACGAAACCTTTAATTTAGACCGGAAAAAGAGATACCCCTCCCTCACCTGCCGTTCCCTGTACGGAACGCTGAACGGAGCCTGTGACTGTAATGGAATTCTGGTATCGGACGACCTAATCGGCGGCATTGAGGAGGCTTTAAACAAAGACCGGCTTATCGCCGCCTGGAGCAAGGTGGACAACAATCTCCTGCCCAGAGCGAAGGAAACCGCTAAGGTCCTTTGGTGCGGCACCCGGTGGTCCATGATTGACCCGGCCGGCGTTCGCATGGATCTGCTTCAAAACGATCCAAAATTCAAAAGCCGGAGATACGAGATCATCAACCTTCCCGCGTTAGACGAAAACGAGCACAGTAATTTCAGCTACGATTACGGAGTTGGTTTTTCAGATGATTACTATTACCAGCGGAGAGCCTCTTTCGAACGGAACAACGATATGGCTTCCTGGCTGGCGCAGTATATGGGGGAGCCGATCGAGCGGGCGGGCGCGCTGTTCGAGCCCCAGGACATGCGTTATTACAACGGGACGCTTCCGGAGGAGCCTCCTGTCCGCGTCTTTATGGCTGTAGACCCCGCGTTCGGAGGCGGAGATTTTACCAGCGCCCCGGTCTGCTTCCAATATGCAGACGGCAGCGTTTATGTGGCTGATGTAGTTTTTAATAACGGAGAGAAAAACATCACGCAGCCGCTGATCGTGAGCAAAATCCGGGAACACGGCGTCCAGGCTGCCCAGTTTGAGGTTAATAAAAGCACAGCCAGCTATAAGGAAGGCGTGGAAGCCCTATTGAAACAAGCGGGCTGCCGTCTTAACATCACCAGCAAGGCGGCGCCGAACAACGTGGCGAAGGAGGTTCGGATTTTCGACAAGGCCCCGGAGATAAGGGAGTTTTATTTTTTAGAGGACGGAAAGCGCTCTAAGGAGTACACGAAGTTCATGCAGAACGTTTTCAGCTTCAAAATGACGGGAAAAAACAAGCATGACGACAGCGTGGACAGCCTGGCGATGGCAGTGGATATGCTTCGCAGCGTAAGTGCTAAAATCAATGTGCTGAAAAGGCCGTTTTAGCACAATATCTAGTGTTTTAGGTTGACATAAAACGATATATTGTATATAATAAAAGTAAGATATCAGGTTATTTCGCCGCGGAAGATTTTTCTCCGCGGTACATGCCGCAGAGTGGAGCAGGCGGAAGCTCGGCGGTCTCAGTAGCCGCAGGTCATCGGTTCGAATCCGGTCTCTGCAACCAAAAAACGGGGGTTGAGAAACTGCTTCGAGAACTCACGGAAAAGGAAATCGGTTTGATTCAAAAGGTGGTCAACCGGGGCTCTATCGCGGAAGTGAAGGTGGAAAACGGCCGGATTGTCGTGATAGAGATCAAACGAAAGAAAATTACATAGTGCGCCGTCGCAACGGTGACGGAACAGCGGGCCATAGGGTCGCAGACAGATTGTATTCTGTTTGCGGCCTTTTTTGTTTGTGGAGAGAAGGTGAAAACTGGCTTTATTTGGACGCAGAAAGATTTATACCACCATTACGGACATCAGCCGTGAAAATCTGATCCCTATTTTAAACGAGGTCCTTTCCGTACATGTAGAAAACATGATGGAAATGGATTATCTGTATTGGTACCGCCGGGGGGACCAGCCGGTTTTAAGCAGAACCAAAACGGTAAGGCCGGAAATCAACAATAAGGTCGTGGAGAACCACGCCTCTGAAATTGTGGCGTTCAAAAACGGTTATTTCCTAACCCAGCCTGCCTTTTACATCAGCCGGAAAGAGGATCCGAGCATCACGGAAAAGGTAAAGCGGCTGAACGAGTATTTGTATTTAAGCGGGAAACAACAGGCCGACAATCTAGTAACGGATTGGTTCCATACCGTAGGCGTAGGGATCATTTACGTTACCCCATACAAGGACCCGGAGTGTCCTATCCGCGCTTACGCCCTGGACCCCCGTTCCTCTTTTGTGGTCTACAGCCGTGATCCCGGAAACGAGCCTGTCATGGGAGTAAATGCCGTGATTTCCACTGGGGAAACGCCGCGGGTTATTTTCGACGTTTTTACTAGGGAAAAATATTTCCGTGTTTCCGGCGGTGTGACCGGAGAGGTCGTGACCGGAACGCCGGTTGCCGGCACAGCCATTGAAGTTCTTTCGGATGCCGACAACGTGCTTCATGAAATCCCCATTATTGAATACCAGTACGAAAACAACAGAATGGGCTCCTTTGAAGCCGTTATTCCCCTGCTGGACGAGATCAATAATATCCAGTCAAACCGCGTGGACGGCGTCGAGCAGTTTGTGCAGTCGCTGATGATTTTCTATAACTGCCAGCTGGGAGAGGACGAAAACGGAAACCAGGTCACCCCGGCGTATATCCGACAGGCGGGAGCGGTTTTCCTGAAATCCGTAGGCCAGGACAAAGCGGATTTGAAAATTTTAAGCGAACAGCTGGACCAGACCCAAACCCAGGTGCTGGTAGACAATATGTATCAGCAGGTTTTGACTATCTGCGGAATGCCCTCCACCCTAAAGGGAGGCTCCTCCACCAGCGACACGGGCCAGGCGGTATTTTTGCGGGACGGCTGGGAGCAGGCCAACACCTACGCGAGAAATACCGGGGATTTGTTCCGGGTATCCAACCGGCTGTTTGACAGAATCTTTATCAACATTCTGAACCGAAAAACCGATTTGAACATTAACCTGTCGGATTTCGAGCTTCAGTTTGTACGGAACGAAACGGCCAACGTCCTTGTCAAAACCCAAGCGGCCATGAATCTGAAGGAGCTGGGCTTCAGCCCTGAACTGGCGTTCGCGAAATCCGGCGTTTCCAACGACCCGGTGGCGGACGTGGCGAATTCGGAGAAATACATCAAAGCCAAATGGGGCTCGCAGGACAACACAAAGGTTATTGACGAATCCCGCACCGAAGAGGTTGGGATCGTTTAATTGGTAGAGAAACCAAAAATCCCAAGCTGGCGGAGATGCCAGGATAATCAAGCCCATCACAGTGCAGAGAAGCACTCAAAAAACCCGAAAGGAGCACAACGATGAAAATTTCCACTGACAAAATCAAGGGGTTCGCTGAAATGAGCGACGCGGACAAGGTCGCCGCTCTTCTGAGCTTGGACGTACCCGATCCGGTAGATATGTCCCAGTTTGTGGAAAAGAAAGTTTTCGACGCAAAAGCAACAGAGGCGTCGAACTTATCCAAGCAGTTGAAAGCCAAAATGAGCGACGAGGAAGCGAAGGCCGCCAAGGAGGCGGAGGAGCGGGCGGCGATGGAAAAGGAGCTGGCCTCTCTCAGAAAGGAAAAAGCCATCGGAACCTACAAAGCTGCTTATCTGGAATTGGGCTACGACGCGGAAGCAGCGGCGGAAAACGCCGAAGCTCTCCACTCCGGAGATTTTGCGAAAGTATTTTCCAATCAGAAGAAATTTATTGAAGCGCAGAAAAAGGCCGCGGCAGCCGGCGCGCTTGACAAGCAGCCCGGGCTTTCCAGCGGGAACCCAATGAACGGCGAAAATGTGGAATCAAGCCCAGTCAACGCGTTCCGGAAGGGCGCGGGAATCTAGTTGAAAACATATTGAAATCGAAAGGAGAAACTTACTGCCTTATAACAATCAAATCGAGCTTGCGAAAAGCTATGTGCCAATTCTTGACGAGGTATACAAAGCAAGCTCCAAAACCTCTATTTTAGATACCGCGAATGAGCGGGTCCGGTTTATCGGCTCTGACACCGTAAACCTTTACACCATGAGCCTGGACGGCTTGGGAAATTACTCCAGAAACGCCGGCTTTGTGACCGGTTCCGTCACCGGAGGCTGGGAGCCCTATAAGCTGACACAGGACCGGGGACGCTCCTTCATGGTGGACGTCATGGACAACGACGAAACAATGGGCATGGCCTTCGGCACCCTTGCCGGGGAATTTATCCGCACCCAGGTAACGCCGGAAATCGACGCCTACCGGTTCGCGAAATACGCCGGCACCTCCGGCATCAGCTCCGGCACGCCGGCGGATATCACCGTTGGCACCACCGACGTCCCCTCCCTGATTCAGGAGGCGGAAACCATAATGGGCGACGACGAGGTCCCGGAGGAGGGCCGTATCCTGTTTATCTCCGAAACCGCTTACGCCGGCCTGAAGGACAAGATCACCCGGTATGTGCAGAACGGAGAGCGTGGCATCGAAACCGCCATTGACTATTACGACGGTATGCGGGTGATTAAGGTGCCGAAGGGCAGATTCAACACTGGAATCACCCTGAACGACGGCCTTTCCGCCGGCGAAACCAAAGGCGGATTTACCGTTCCGGCCAGCACCTCTTACCCGATCAACTTTATGATTATCCACCCGTCCGCGGTGGTTCAGATCGCCAAGCATGTAGTCCCCAGAATTTTCAGTCCCCAGGTGAACCAGAGCGCGGACGCCTGGAAATTCGATTACCGGATTTACCATGACGCGTTCGTGGAAAACAACAAGGTAGCGGGAATTTACCTGCACAGAGCGGCTACGGCCAACGCTTAATGGAGGTGGTATTAATGGCGGAAGAAAGAACCTTTGCTTTTACCAACGGCGATATTTTAGTGGAGAATGTCCCCTACGCGGCGGGAGAAGCGCCCACCGCCGCCGAGTTCAAGGCGCTGATCGATGCTTTCATTAACGCCGGCATCATGGCGCCCGCGTCCGAGGGCTAACGCTATGGCGCGGTTTATTGGATTAATTGTGAAAAATCAGCCCGTGAAGGTGCCTGAGAAGTCACCGGAACAGCCTGTGAAGCGAACCGGCGGCAGAAAGCCGAGACAGTAAGGAGGAAAGCGGTATGGGAAATTTGGAAAGGTTAAAAAGCAGAACGGGCGAAGCCGACGAGGCTCTGCTGAATGATCTTTTGGAAAGCGCGAAAGCCGTGATCCTTTCCCGCCGCTATCCTTTTGGAAACGGAACCGAAGCCTTGGAAGCCAAATACGAGGACTTACAGCTTAGAATCTCCATCGACCTATATGCCAAGCTGGGCGGTGAGGGAGAAATCAGCCACTCGGAAAACGGAATCAGCCGAACCTGGGCGGCGGCTAACATTTCCCCGGACTGGCTTTCTGAAATCGTTCCTTTCGTGGGGGTGTTTTAAATGCGTGACCTGCGCCGCAACCTTTCCACGGTATATTACAAGCTGTATGCGGGGCAGACGGAAATTATTGATTCCAACGGCTACCGGACCGGTTCCCCCTCTCCCCAATACGGAGAGCTTCAGTCCGCCAGGCTGTGCGTATCGTCCAACAAGGGCTCGTCTGAATCTGAGCTTTTCGGATCCCTGGAGGACTACGACCGGACCATGACCACAGCGGATACCGCCTGTCCTATCGACGAAAACACCGTTTTATGGCTGGACGGCGCTTCCACGGACGAGGCCCACAATTACATTGTGAAAAAGCGTGCGCCGTGGAAAAACAGCGTAGCCTACGCGGTAAAGAAGGTGACGGTCCGTGCCTAGAAAAACCATTTCCATGTCCCTAGGCGGTTCTTCCATTCGCGCGGCGCTGAAGGAGCTTGCCTCCTATCAGGCATGGGTACGGCAAAAAACCAGCGAACTGACGGAACGGCTTGCCTCCATCGGCGCCTATGAAGCCACTGTCCGCTTTTCCCGCGCCCAGTACGACGGCGAAAAACAAGCCGAGGTCAGCGTGGAGCCGATCAAAAACGGCTGGAAGATCGCCGCCTCCGGAGGTTCCGTGTTCTTCATCGAATTTGGCGCAGGCGTTTATTTTAACGGACCGGAGCCCTATCCGGAACCCCGTCCGGCAGGCGTTTCCAGGATCGGAGAATATGGACAGGGCAAGGGAAAGCAAAACACCTGGGGTTATTACGATGATGGAGGCAATTTGATTTTAACTCACGGCACTCCGGCGGCGATGCCTATGTATCACGCAGAGCGCACAATGGAACAGGAGATTAAACGGATCGCAAGGGAGGTATTCAGGTGATAGACGCAGAAAGCGCGATTTTTGACAAGGTGGCTTCTCGTTTCTCCCAAAGCTATCCCGGCGGCTCCTGCTACAGTGAGCTTGTGGATACGCCGGCAAATTTCCCGTGCCTGGTGCTTATTGAAGAGGATAACTCCACTTATGAGGGCTCTCTGGACGCTTCTCACAGAGAGCACAACGCGACCCTGCTGTATAGCGTTAATATCTATTCCAATAAGATCAGCGGCGCCAAGCAGGAATGTAAGGCGATCATGGAGCTGGTCGACACAGAAATGCAAAATCTTGGATTTATCAGAATTTTCTGCAATCAAATGAAAAACGCGGATATCAGAATTTACCGCGTCGCCGCCAGATACCGCGGCGTAATCAGTGAAGATTATAGGATTTACAGGAGGTAATTTACTGGCGATTGATTTATCTACCGCGGGCGTAACCCTGCAATATGCGGTTGAAAGCACTTCCGGCACCATGCCGACTACTGGTTTTACAGCCGTTCCCGGCATCAAAGCGATTCCAGACCTAAACCCGGAGCCTTCCAGCCTGGAAACCACCACTCTGGAGGCTTTGGAGTGGAAAACCTATATTCCCGGCCTAAAGGACCCCGGCGGCGCGCTGGCCTTTACCGCCAACAACACGGAGGAATTCCAAACCGCTTGGGAAGCGTTGATTGAAGCTGCGGAAACCGCGAAAGAAACCGATAAGGCCACCTGGTTCGCTATTGTGATCCCTGGGCTTACCAAAGCGTTCTATTTCGCAGGAAACCCCTCTCCCCTTGGCCTTTCCGCAATTGAGGTGGACGCTGTGCTGGAAATCGAGCCTTACATCACCCCCAGCGAGATCAAAGGCTGGAGCGCCAAGCCTACCGCCGGTGGCGGCTAATTAATTGGAGGTTATTTGAAATGGCTAAAAATGAAAACAAGGTACTGCCCATGAAGATCACCGACCCGGACACCGGAGAGGTATATGTTCTGGAATTTTCCCGTGAAAGCGTACGGTTTGCGGAACAGAGGGGATTTAAAATCTCAGAACTACTTGATTTTCCCCAGACCAATATTCCTAATTTGTTTTTCTATGCTTTCCGCAAAAACAAAAGGCTTTAACCGGGTTTTTCCTTATTATTTAGCCATCGGTATGACCGCCGGCCAGTTTTGGGACGAGGACCCCTGGCTGGCGGAAGCCTACCGGGAAGCGGCGGAATACCAGGCCCAGCGGAAAAGCTGGGAAATGTGGCTTCAGGGCGTTTACTTCTTTAACGCTGTTTCCACAGCTTTGGGCAACGCTTTCCGAAAAAAAGGCGCAAAACCGGTGAATTATATGGAGCAGCCGATCCGGATTCTGCCTTTATCCGAGGAAGAAAAAGAAGCGAAAGCGGAACAGGAAAGGCAAAAAACCATCGCCTTTCTGAACCGATT
>PPYE01385637.1_pt1 | contig 11669 bp, 9 predicted proteins | sample 1559881 | NCBI WGS metagenome assembly PPYE01 (sample SAMN08240022, study PRJNA423297) | Human gut metagenome, whole genome shotgun sequencing project.
ATTTTCTTACGGGCATTTTTATTTTATCGGCTGAAAGACAGCCGATAAAATTGTCGTGGCGGAAAATAGTATGGTTACCTTTCTATAAGCTTTGGAGCGGTTTAGTATGTGTTCATTATCAAAAAATCCGCGAAATACATTTAAGGGATGTTTTATGGATTTACGATTAAAGATTTGAATGTCTAAATTTTATTCTGAGTTAAGGAGGGATTCCCATCTCTTTAATTTCTTTTATATCATAATATTTTGTACTTTTGCAAGTTAATAATGGGTATTCTTCAGAACATTAAAATAAACTCAAAGAGATGTCTCAATATAGTTTCTCATATAACTACGATTCGCTGAATGATGTGTTCAATGCGGTGAATAGGAAGGGAAAGATGCAAAACAGGTATCTTTCACCGGAATATTTGGTTGCAGCTCAGGAGTATCGTGAAATGAGAAAGGAACTAAATAAGATATTAAGACAGAAAAAGGCAGAGCGCTCTGATCTAGAAACAAGTAGAGTTGACCAGTTGAAGCAATTGATGAAGAATAATGCACAGCAACAGAAAACCTTATTGCAAGAGCATCTTAGGAATGTGTCTTCAATGATTTTATCAAATAGTTTTCGTTTTAACCTTACTCCAGATGCGTCTGAAGATCCGCAAAAGCCACTTTATTCTATTGGAGCCACAGCTAAAGAGTTTTTCGCAATGCAAGTCCTTTGCAGAAATGTGAAGAAACTGTTCAAAATTTCCATGTCAAATCGCCACGAAATACTTTCTCAATTAAAGATGTTATTGAGGGAAGATAAAAGCAGGTACTATATTATCAGAACGGATGTTTGTCACTGTTTTGAATCGATACCGCATGGTAAGTTATTTGAATATTTGGATGGCAACAATCTGCTTGATGTAAAGAGTAAATTTCTCTTGCGTGGACTAATCCGAAAGGAGTTTGAAGTCAAGAATCTGCGCCCTCTTGTACAGAATCCGGAAACAGGTATTCCACGAGGTTGTGCTATCAGTTCTCTACTGTCTGAATTCTATTTGTCCAAGATAGACGAGGTACTTAGATGTACACTACCAGGAATAGTATTCATGGCAAGATATGTGGATGACATTATTATCGTCGCACATCCTGATTTAGATGATGAACACCAGTGGGCATTGGATGATTACGTCAAAGCTCTAACTGATACGTATATTGAACATGGTTTGAAAATTCACACACCTACAGATGGGACGAACAAATGCTATACATATGATTCCAAGGATACAAAGAATCTAAAATTTGATCTTTTAGGATATACAATACAGTCCATCAAAGGAGATAAAGATAAGCAAGGTTTTTTCTCTTTGTCTAAAGACAGAAAGAAAAAGATAGAGGACCGCATAACAAAGACTTTTCAGAAATTTGACAGTTCGATGAATACTGTGTCTTACGATGTTGCAGCGCATTATTTATTTGATGCACTACACGTGTTGACATGCAATATCAATTTGCATAATGCAAAGCGAGGCGTGAAGGTAGGTATATTTTACTCAAACCAATTACTGGACAATACAAAAGATTTGGAAGGATTAGATCACTATCTTCAACATATGTGCGATCAAATATCATTGGGTGGCAAGGTTGGCGTTGATCCTGTTAAACAGCCACAGATTGAATCGACCCTGAATAAACAACTTAAGCAAGTATCCTTTGTTAAAGGCTTTTCAATGCCTCATAAGCGATATAAAGTAAAGAAAATCAGATTGCAAATGATTAAAAAATCGTGGGTATGAAAAAGAGAAAGAAGATAAAGCTTAGTTATAGCAAAGAGCGAGTCCTCTTTTCTGACGTCTTGCCCTATGAGTGTCCTATAATATTCTCTAACCGTTATTTTTATCGATTCCTTGCCAAGTATTTATGGGTTGGTGAAGAACAAAAGGTTAATAATATCACGTGGAATGTCTTGAAGCAATCTAAACGTTTGGATGAAAAGGATGCATATGCTTTTGCTGCATTACTATTTGGATGTTATGAAAAGGGTAAAAGAATCGTAAAACTTCAACATCGATTAAACGACCTATTCTACCCGTATCAATTCAATATCGCTCACAAGACGAATAAGAACAGAACGCTATCAATTATACATCCATATAACCAGTGGCAGGTAGTAGAATTTTATGAGCAGTATAAGTATTCTATACTCTATCTTTGCCATCATAGTAAATACTCTCTTCGCAAGCCATGCAAGATAGCACAATACTTTTACTATAGAGATCGACTTCACCTAAGGTTGTCCGGGCATGAAAGTGATAAAGTTGAATTGTTTTTCAATGAATATGAGAATTTGAAAACTTACTTCAGTTACGAGAAGTATTCAAATATATACAAGTTCTATGAGGATTACAGATACCAGCGAGCAGAAAAGAAATTCAAACATCTTGTAAAGTTCGACCTACAGAGTTGTTTCGACAGTATTTATACCCATACTATAAGTTGGACGACAGCAGGTGGTGCTGACAAGGTGAAGGTTTTACCTGGATATCATGGTTCATGGGTTGGTGATGCATTTGACAATTTAATGCAATCGATCAATGCTCGCGAGACGAATGGTATAGTAATAGGTCCGGAGTTTTCTCGAATCTTTGCAGAGATTATACTTCAGTATATAGATCAAAAGGTTGAACAGGAACTATTGGAAAAAGACCTTCGCCAGAAATCCACCTATGAGTGTTATCGGTATGTTGACGACTATTTCCTCTTCTATAATGACGAAAAGGACAGGAATCTCTTTATGGAAAGTCTAACAAAATGGCTGAAGGAATTCAAATTGCAGATTAGTCCATCCAAAACAGAAGAGTTTGAAAGACCTTTCATCACAAAGGTGACTATTGCCAAACAGCGAATTGAAAATTTGCTGAGCAATATATTCTCGACTCCACTTTGGGAAGAAGTAGAATCAAAATTGGACACAGAAGAGGCGGAGGACACGGACGACGAAAATTCGGATAAAGACAGAGAAATATTAGATAAGAAATTCAATATATACCTGTCTGCAAATAGCGTAAATGTTCAAATAAAAGCAATAGTAAGGGAATGCGGAATTGAATATCGCGATATAGCAAACTATCTGCTTGAGAAGATAAGTCAACGCCTTGACGCTTTTCTTAATCGATATGAAATAGGCTTCAAGAAGTATGAACGCCTGATATCAAAAGAAGATGTGAATAAGGAAGAGGTTGAAATTCATGCACAACGAGTACAACGGAAGCTCACAAGTTATCTTGTATCTCTAATAGATGTGGCATTTTTCGTGTTCAATAGCAACAGGCAGATAAATACAACTTTGAAATTGCTGAAGATAATGAATTCCATCATTATCTATGGAAAACGACATGGTGATTTCAAAGTTAATCCAGAGGTTAGATTCCAAACTATAAGCAAGGATATTATATTTAAAAAGATTCAAGATGAAATAGCCTTGGTACTGGCTACAACAGATCCACATAGAAACACCTTGCATGAAAGTCTCTATCTATTAATATTGGCTAAAGAGTTAGGTTATGCATATTTACTCGCACCTGAAATTATTAAATCATTCACCGATAAAAGTGAACTACAGTATAACCTTTTCGCATGTATTATATTATTGTATTACTATGCAAATCACAAGTGCTATGATGGTATCCCATCGGTTAACTGCGTCTTGCATCTATAATTAATGTGCCTTATAAAAATTTAATGGATGTCCAATATATAATGGATGTAATGGAAGTGATGGATTTCAAAGAACTCCAACTGCTTTCAATCTATCAGGAAGTAAATCTGCTATGTCTTTAGAGTAATCCTCATCATAGCTATGAACATGATCTAAAAAGTATATCATCCATTTTCTAAAGTCCACATTTGCACCTTTGCAGCATCCCATAAAACTATATATTATGGCTGTTCTTTCAGCAGTGTCATCGTTTTGGCAAAACATGTAATTTTTCCTTCCCAACGCTACTGGTCTGGCTGCATTCTCAATGCCATTGTTATCTATAAAATACCTGCCATCAAGATGGTAACGTGATAGTTTATCAAAGCGTTTATATGTATATAGTATTGCTTTCTCTATTGGACTGCCTTTAAAAACTTTTGGATATTCAGCTACAAGCCACTTTTCAAACCTTACCATAATGGGATATGCCAATCGGCTTCTTAGTTTGGCTGCATCATCGTATGAAAGATGCTGATCTTTAATTTGACGCTCTACATCATAAAGCAGTTGTATCTGTTCGATGGCTTTTTCCGCACGGTCTTTGTCATTCTTTATTGATTCAGAAAATTTTCTTCTGGCGTGAGCCCAGCAAGACAATAGCATTATACCTTTTTTATCATCAAGCAATTCATATCTTTCATATCCGTCAGTCTGCAATGCACCTTGATATCCATTGAAAAGTTTAAGCACTACTTCTCCACAGCGTGAACCTTTATCCCAGTAGAAGTACTGACGTCCGGTCATAGGGTCACGCACAAGCCAGATATAACCTTTCACTGTCTTATGTTTGTCTTTACGCACAATAGGTATTGTCGTTTCATCACATTGTAGATAATCTGTCTTCTTCATCAGTTCCCATAATCGGAAGTGCAATGGCATCAGCAAATCACTTACATCCTGGAACCAGGATAGAATCGTTGACTCAGGTATCTTCATGCCAAGCCGTTCAAACTGCTTCTGCTGCCGGTAGAATGGTATATGGTCAACATATTTATCTATCATTAAGTCTGCTAGTAAAGATGATGAGGCATAACTTTTTGCAATCGGCTTAACTGGACACTCTGCTGTAAATATCTTATGGTCTGATTTCCTGACGGCTTTGTGACGGTATGTCCTTATGACATAGAACTTGGTTGGCTCTTTCATTAAGACTTCTGTGTAAATGGGCTCTTTCTCATCAATCAAGTCCCATTCCTCGGCATTGTAACCTTCAGGATAGACATGCTCAATTCTGCGTTCCAAATCTTCCGGTAAAGGCTTACGTACCGCAGAACTTTTTGATTTCTCGATACGTTTTAATCTTGCCGCTTTTTCCGATAAGATCTCTTTCTCGGCTTTTAGAGCTGCCTCTTTCTCTCCAGGTAGAAGATCAAGCCCTTCAAAAAGTTCCAGCTGCCTCTCCTGAGGATCTGGATTAATATATCGCTCTGTCTTGCCTCCGAATAATTGACGTTTAAGATAATCGACCTGCTTTTCTAACTGAGAGATGCGTATGTCTTTCTTTTCCAACAACGCATCCTTCTTATTGATAATGTCATCCTTTTCTGTCAGCTTAGTATCGTAGTCATGTTTTATCTTTGCCGGATCCATATTTTGAGAAGAACGTAGCCGACTGTTCTCGCGATACAATCGGTCTCTGTCAGCCATAAGCTGACGAATAAGTTCATCTTTATCTATTGGATTATCAGTCATTATTCATATCCTTAATGATACATAAAGATACAAAAAAATGGTGATACAGCCTATATAAAGGCGATATTTTTACTCATATCATTCAACTTTTTTTGATGAGTTACAATTTTGAGGGACCCAACGTTTATGACGTTTAACTTTTTCAGTGTCTATGCCTTGAACCATCATGACAAGATCACTCCATACAGTCTCATAGGATACTTTTGTTTCATCCTGAAGTATCCTGTTAGGTAGAGAAAACTGTCCTTGTGATAATTTCATGTGGTATATTACCAAGCCACCATACTCCATGTGGAGTATTTTCAATGAGGTACAATTCTTATTAATAAAGATAAAAGCACTGCCATCCTGAATGTCCATTCCCATATTATTGGAAACAATACCACTTAACGTATAGAAACTCTTGCGCATATCTGTTGGATGTGGATACAGATAAAAGCGGTCTGATGAAGTTAGACTGAACATAATTTATCTGTTCAGCTTAAGTAAACTTGATAGAGTATCCATATCGCTGATATTGTCTATTTGTAATACAATACCATTGGGATAAGTCAGTTTTACATTGTGTGTTTGCAGATGAAGTGGTTCCTTTGGTCTAGAAGCTTCAATCAAGTTTTTTGCAGATTCATGACTTATCGGAAGAAATCCATTGGAAGGATTGATAACCGGAATGGCACGTTTCTTTAAAATGTTTATCCAATAATAAAAACGATTCTCTTTTAAGCCTTGTTGCTTGCAGAACTCCCTTACACTGACTCCTGATGACTTATATTGATCATAAAGAATCTTGAAATAATCTAATGTCCAGTATACCATATCTTTTTTTTGCGTATAAAGATAGGTGGCTATATGACAACTACAATGACGCAGTTAACCGATGGGATACCTATGATGCACAAAAGGCGTTATTGAAAAACGAGATTTTGAAGAAATATCGGCTTGTTGCGGAATCGGAGCGAAAACGCAATTCAGAACTCACGATTCTCACGGCGGATATGGTGACTTGTCCCTTTGTGGATGATGCATACAAGCAAAGCCTTCTTACATTGATTGGCATTACAGAGAAGATAGATCAGCAGATGATAATGCGCTTTGCCAAGAAGCAAAAGTACATTTTTACCCGCTGGACAATGTTTAATTTGAATAAAGAATTACAGGCAAAGATTTCACAGGAGGTATATTCGTAGCTTCTGTAACAGCTGTTGGTCCAACTACACTTTCACACACATAACCTTCAAGCTAGCCGAAACGACGCAGGAAGTTGCGTTTTCCAAAATGGTTGGTTAGGATCGTACCGAATGTGAAATCTAGCCTTTTTTATAAAGGATTTGCCTTTGCCCATTGGTTACTCTTATAACTTCATTAATTCATTCTTAAATTTATTTTATTGATGAAAGCAGTCGCTGAAAATTCTCATACACCTTATCTTCACTTAGCCCAATATTAAGAAGAGTTTGTTTTATGGAACAAACATTATTATAAGGGGCATCTGTTTCGGTAAGTATTCTATCAGATGGGATACAATCAATTATTTTTTTACCACTATCTGTTTTTGTCATTTTTTCATTAATTGAAAAATAATAGCCATGTTCAACTATTTGTGGAATAAGCGTGAGTGGACCAGAATACCAATGAAAGATAACATTCTTTATTTCATGTTTGCACAATATTTCAAATAAAATCATTTCAGCTCGTCTAGAATGTACACTAACGATTTTTTTCTTTCCTGTGAGTTGCGTAAGAATACTATCTAGAACAACTAACTGATCTTCTTTTGTGGGTAAACCTTCATTGCTGAAATCAAGTCCTATTTCTCCGATGTAGCTTGTCTGATTTATATATTGACTAAATAGTCGTAATTCACTTTTCTTTTCACTGGCATACAATGGGTGTAAGCCCAATGCAAGGCGTGAATACCGATAAGACTTTACGTGTTCAGACCCCATAGCAAAGTGGCTCGGTAGGTTTGTCATACCTATCGATATATTGCCTAAAGCATCCTGTTCAGAAAGATACCTTTCTGGATTAGGAAACATGTCAAAATGACAATGCGTATCTATTATCATATTAAACCTATAAAGTGTTTCAAATTCGTATTTCCTTCCACGTTTATCAATTGCTTTAGCTCATTTCGTGTTCTAATTACAAGATCAACGTAATTGCTGATATCAGGAAGAATTCCTAATCCTGCAATATTTAATTCTCGACGAATATCTTTTTCTGAAATATCTCGCTTTAGAAAATTAATCATGGCGTAAAAATCATCAGACAATTTATTACTCTTCATATTGAAAAGAGTATTAAGTGAAATACCATATAAAGTCCGATCTTCACAACCTATCAATGCTGCTTTACGATACATACAAGGCATACATCTGCCACAATGAGTTGCTTTCGGATTATCATAAAAATATTGTTTTCTACCTCTTTTTCCGCATGAATTTGATAAGTGATTGATTTGTAGCAAATATTCTTGATCTATACATTTGTTTACCATTTCTCCCTTTGTCATAAACTCATATGGATTTATTATTTCGGTTGGAACGTCAAAACATGACAGTAATTGTCTCAATTCAAATAATACTATAGGGTGTGTTGTTCTAGTACTGCAAGAAGAACGTCTTGAGACAGAAAGTGGATAATTTAATGATACCGAACCATTTTCTGGAACAATTATCGGCACATTTTTGTGAACTGATACCTGCAACGCTATGGCAATAAACAATAACGAACGTGAACGACATGTGGTTTCCATGGAAAGACTTGATTCTATTAGAACAGCCGTTTCTTTTGGAAAACAAGCAAATTTATCTTTATACTTTAATTGAAACTGATCCAGTAATCTTTTTTGATCAGATTTTGGTCCTCCCATTTTACTGTCATAATGAGAGGCTAAAAACACCTTTCCATCTATGTTTGTAGCCATAAAATCTATTGCACCAATTAGAGAGTCCATTCCTCCAGAAAATAGATTGACTTGTTTTATTTCATCAAAGCAATTGACTTCTGCATAATCTGAAAAAATTGGAACAGAAGTTTCTTGAAATTGACAATTCCAATAATCACCAGTAAGAAACCCTAATATCTTATTTATTAGAGTTGAGTTACATGTAAATGTTTTGGCTTCTGGAATTAAAAAATTAACATCAAATTCTCTTGACCATCCGTCAACAGAATAGCGTTTCCTTTCAATTGAACGATCAATAGCATATACTATTGAAGAGAATAAAAGAAATGAACATACTACTTTGGGATTACGATTAAAAAAATATCCAATTGAAGTTATATTTATTGTAGCTTTAGATATTCTCTCGATTCCATTTGGCAATGTCGTCTGAATTTCAATCTCCAAATATTTGGATTTATCCTTAGTAATAAGATTATAGGAGTTTATATTAATTTTCATCGTCTGTTATTATTTTTATTATTCTATCAAATTCTTTCTGTATAAATAAACGACCTTCTATTCCCTTCCAATTAACTTGTCCAGCAGGTCTTCCATCAACTCCTCTACTAACATCATCAAGAATTAAATCCTTAATTTCTTGCATTGTTTCATTAGCAATATCTGTTCCTTTGGATTTCTCTATCTTTTCATAGAAGTTCTGCGATAAATGACTATATATATATATACCAAAAAATTGATCTAGCATATCTTTAATTTCATCATTATGTAGGACCTCATTAAAAACTTTATCAAAGTTTTCTGGTTTATCTTCTATTTTTTTTTCGATTAATCCAAGTACATGAGATAGAGCCTCTTTAGCCGCAGTATCATCAAGACCTACGAAATAATATCCAATAAATTTTTCTATTATACCAATAATTTCTTGACAAGATTTTCCTTCAAGCTTTTGGCCTTTACTTTCTAACCACGTAGAAAGGCCTTGTTCTACAATTTCTTGAAAAGCATTAGTCCATGAAGTTGCCCAATTAACGCCTGCATTGCCTATTGCATGAGATTTTCCAGAAGAAACAACAGAATGCCCACCTCCAGCTCTAACTAAATCTCTTACAGCATGACGATAATTCCTTGTTATTCGCTTTCCAAGTATATTCTGACGTTTTTCAACTTCCTTTTGTGGTTTATTCTCCGGATTAGATACAAGTTTTCCTTCCTCTTCAACTGCTTTGGAAATTCTTGTGACGTCTTGAGAGGTCTTTCCCCAATTAGGTTCGCCTGTAACTCCAGGTATATGACGATGTGATGTTCCCATATTATTTTTCTATAGCTTTCATTAATCGTTCGTTAATAGTTATCAAATCTAATAATTTTTTATCATTGTGAAATTTCGACAATATATCTCTAAATTTTCCTCCTAAAGAAAAAGGTATTGACCTCATATTAATACGTGCTAACAATTCCAAAAAGCGATTATATGCATCAGAAGAATCTTTCATTATCATGCAATAATATACGCAATATGCTTTTTTATCTTTTTCATCAGTTAATATTTTAGCATCAATCAAATTGTAGATATCATGTAACTCATTTTGAGTTAGATTTGATATATGTTTGTCATATTCAGATTCTCTTATAGGGTCTGAAGCAGCTGAATATAGACTGTTGAATATTGATTTCAATCGAGTAGATATTAATGTTAAACCACTCATTTCATCTATAATATTGTCTCTTGAAACCCAAAACAATTGTTTCATATCAACAGTGCTAAATTTAGGTTCTGTGCCTATAAGCAATAATAAATCTTTATTATTCCAATCGGAATACGTATCTATATCTTTTAACGAGCCTTCAGATAATTTCTCAAGATCTTTCAATTCAGAAGGAACACTATTATTCCCCATTATCCATCTATTCAAGATTTTAAATTGGTTCATGTATTTCTGTTCGATTAGCATGAGTTTCAAAAGAGCAAATTTACTTTTGCTGTCTACAACACCAGATTGAGCTAACAGACATGAACGAATTTCAAAAGCGTTTAGGAAACGTTTGATAAGACGTGGATTCCACTTCAATGAATTTCCGATAATTATTGCAAATCTAGATATAAAACCTATGGTTTCTTTCAATTCTAAAGGAGCGGTTTCTTTTAAAATAGCCCTTATGTTTTCCCAAACATATTTATCAAATTTATTTTTTATGATAAATGAAGAATAATCTGCTTGGATAAGTTTAAATTGATCCTCATCTAAAATGGATTGGCAAAACAGTAAAGTAACATAAGTCTCTACCTCTTTAGGACTCAATGTAGGAATCGAATATGGGAGTTGAATAAATTTCTCCATATATGAATCTCCTAAATTTCTTCCATTCTTTTCATTTTCTTCAACTGTCGCAATTATTTCTTTATATTCACTCTTTATTGCATTTGAAACAATAAACTTATCAGCGGCTATAACAAATGCAGTTTTTGGTACATTTAAAAACAATTTGATTGCTTCCAAATTTTCGATGATATGACGAGGTAGACATCGGTCTAGGTCATCAATAAGAACCACAATTTTTCCTTTTTTGCTTTTATCAATTAAATCTTTGAAGTCATCTCTAAATTCTCTAACTGCCTTATATTTCTTTTCTTCGTCTTCTTGGTTAATTATATCATTCAAGAAATTTTCGGCTTTATCACCAGTCAATAGTTCATTAAGATTATCTTTATTATCATTAAAAGCTGATAAAAGAGCAGGGACAATCAAAGATGCTCCACCTGTTGCTGTTGCGGCAGCAATAGGGAGTGCCGTCTTTGTAGCAATTTTTAATACTCGCATCCAATTGATCGATTTCCTTACTTTAGAAAAAGCCGATTTTAAAGATTTGTAATTTTTAGATAATTTATCTCCAACTTTATCAAAAAATTTCTCATCATCTTCTAGAGCATCTACAATTCCTTGAATCAAGGCCATTTTAGCATCGTCAAAGCTCTCAAAAGACCATCCATCGAAATAAATTACAACTGCATCATTTTCATTATTCAATTGTTCCTCTAGTATTTTCAATATACTTGATTTGCCAGAACCCCAATCACCATATAATCCAATCGTAATAGGAAGGTTTTTTTTATTTGTGACTACATCTTTTAGTAATCTTGCGTGAGCAGTATATCCAAGTAAATCTTGTGCTGTTTCTTTATCTGACCACATAATTATTATGCTGTTAAGTTATTCAAATATGAATTTCAATTATACTTGTCTGATTTAATTAAATATCTAAGTAGTTATTCATAATTATTTCACATATGTCGAAATTGCATTATCTTTGTCTCGAACCAAACCGCAAGACAAATGA
>PPYE01644165.1_pt1 | contig 11669 bp, 9 predicted proteins | sample 1559881 | NCBI WGS metagenome assembly PPYE01 (sample SAMN08240022, study PRJNA423297) | Human gut metagenome, whole genome shotgun sequencing project.
GTAGTTGGCTTTAAATACACAATGTTATCACATTATTTTTTTAATTCGTGGTAATTTTTTAAATATTTTTTTAATGATGAAGTTAGCTATTCGTTAGTAACTTAACATGATAGAATGTGGGTGTTGCCTTACTAATTCGTTGGTGAAATATGACGACGGATTGGAGGTGAATTTATGTTTCAAGCTATCATTGCGCCACTTCTTGTGGGGCTGCTCATTGCCTTGTTTAATTATTGGTTGAATAATCGACGCAAGAAGTAAAACAATCAGGCAACATCAACTCACCCGTTTAGCTGAATAAACGTAAAAAATCCCCCGACTATAACCGGTAGTCGGGGGATTGGTGATTTATGCTTCAAGCTATCTTGCAGCTTCATTATAACGGTGAATTGAAAAAGTAGCAAGAAGTAAACCTAGATTAAAATACATAAAGCGTTTGTAATGCAAGTCTTATTTGACTAAATAACATTTAAAGAAATCCAGCTATCTTTTTGGCTCCATAAACCCCCGCTTTATTGAGAGATTAGATCGGTATTTTAAAAAAAGAAAATAGTACTTAGAAACGTAGTTATTTAAAACAGCAAGTTTGAGATACGAACAATTTTTAAATTGCTGCAGTAAAACGAAAAATTATTAGCAAAAATCAAAAAATGATGACCTATTGCGGCAATTTTTAGATTTGTCGTATCTGAATTTTGATGAATTGGAGAAAGAGGGATTTTAACATTTAATTGAACAAAGTAAGTTTCGATGTTGTAACATGTGAAGTCTTACTGTATTAGTCGTAAAAAATGATATAAAATTGTTATATCAATTCGAATTAATATTGTTTTAAGTAGATCTGTAGGAGACAACAATGACAACAGCGAAAGCAATTCAATTATATTTAGCCGAGGGCAATTTAAACGGCATACTAACAATTCAAGAACCTGCGGGGTGGGGTGCAGGTATTTTAGTATCTTCTCCAAGACAAAGTATTGATCAACTTTTTCAGCGCCCCGAAGTAAATAATGCGGGGATTTATTTCTTATTATCAGAAAAACGCGTTTATATTGGACAATCTCAAAGCAGTATCAAGAGTAGATTAAACCAACACGAAAAAAATAAAAGTTGGTGGAATCGTGTTATATTTTTAACTAAAACAGATAATTCGTTATCTTCTACTGATGTTCAGTATATGGAAGTTGAATTTATCAGATTAGCGAAAAAGGCAAATACAGCTGATACTGATAATCGTAATCATGGCAACCAAAACGGTTATATTTCTGAGTTTGCCCGAGCCGCAAATGATCAATTTATTAATGAAGCAGTCTTATTACTTGAAGTAATCGGTATTAAAGTTTTTTCTGCTAAAAATAAATTAGCCACTACAAAGAAGATTGCAAATAAACAAAAAATAATGTCAAAGGATCATGGTTATCGATTCTGGCATCCAGAAATTTCGGAGATGACGTTTCATTATCAAACTAAAAACGGCGGGGATGCTCAAATGAAATGGATTAGTGAAGATGAATATGTATTGCTTGCTGGATCAAAGTTGGGTAATACAATTACTGACAATAAAAGCGGTATAACCGTAAAGAAGTTACGTATGCAGTACGAGGACAGAATTATTGATGATCAAGTGATGACGGATCTTATATTTACAACTGTAAATCCTACATCATCTTTAGTAAAAGGTGGAGCAGCAAATGCTTGGACTTGCTGGAAAAACGAAGAGAATAAAACTTTAGATACTATTGTTCGAGAACTACAATCAAAATCATAACGAAAGGACGCCAATTTTTGGCGTCTTTTTAGTGTATTCGGTTTTAAATCAATACTTACAGATATTGTGAAATGGTTTATAATTATAAGTAATAAATGAGGAGCAATCAATTAATGGATAATAATACGAATGCAAATATTGGTTTTGAAAAAGAACTTTGGGATGCTGCCGATGCAATGCGTAATAACGTTTCGGCATCTGACTATCGAAAAGTTGTTATCGGTTTGATTTTCTTGAAGTACATTTCTGATGCCTTTGAATATAAGTATCAATCCCTTGTTGCTGAGGGCGATGGTTTTGAAAATGATCCTGACGAATATATTGCGGATAATATATTTTTTGTTCCAGAATCTGCACGTTGGGATATCATTGCAAAAAATGCTCATTCTGCTGAAATCGGCGTTATTTTAGATAATGCAATGCGTGAGATAGAGAAAGAAAATAAATCACTTAAAGGTGTTTTACCGCAAGTTTATGCAAGTCAAGATCTTGATAAGCGTGTATTGGGCGATGTTGTCGATATCTTTACTAATATTAACATGCATAATTCTGGCGATGAGAAAGATATCTTAGGCCGAACCTATGAATATTTCATCGAACACTTTGCTGCACAGGAAGGTAAAGGCGGTGGGGAATTCTATACACCAACAAGCATTGTTAAGACTATCGTTGCAATTTTGAAACCATTCAAGGGGCGGGTTTACGATCCGGCTTGTGGTTCAGGTGGTATGTTTGTGCAATCTGCTAAGTTTGTACAAGAGCATAGTGGGAATATTTCCAACTTGTCTATTTATGGTGAAGAATCTAACCCAGATACTTGGAAGATGGCTAAGATGAACATGGTTATCCGCGGGTTAGATGCCGACTTCGGACCTCACCAAGCAGATACTTTCTTTAATGATCTTCATCCAACACTTAGAGCTGATTATATTATGGCTAATCCACCCTTTAATGTTAAAAACTGGGGCGCTGATAAGTTACAAGACGATCCGCGCTGGCAATATGGTATGCCAACTAATAGCAATGCTAACTATGCTTGGATGCAACATATGATCTATCATTTGAATCCAACTGATGGCAAGATTGGGCTCGTATTAGCAAATGGCTCATTGTCAACAAATACGAAGGGCGAGGGAGATATTCGCCAAAAAATTATCGAAGATGATTTAATTGAAGGTATCGTTGCATTGCCAACAAATTTATTTTATAGCGTGACAATTCCTGCCTGTATTTGGTTCATTAGCAAGGGAAAGAAACAAAAAAACAAGACTGTTTTTATTGATGCACGTAAAATGGGTGAGATGGTCGATCGTAAGCATCGCGACTTTAGCGATGACGATATAGCTAAAATAGCCGCTACTTTTGAAGCTTTCCAAAATGGGACATTAGAAGATGAAAAGGGTTTTTGTGCCGTTGTAACAACTGAGGATATTGCAAAACAAGACTATGTTTTAACGCCGGGTCGGTATGTTGGTATTGAAGAACAAGAAGATGATGGAGAACCATTTGAAGATAAAATGGAACGCTTAACCGGTGAGTTATCTGAAATGTTCGATCGTTCTCATGAGCTTGAGAATGAAATACGAGAGCGATTGGAGAAGATGGGTTTTGACATTAAAAACTAAAACACTTTCAAAAATTTGTAATTATAGAAAAGAAAGAGTTAATGTTTCTACTCTAAGTCATGCAAACTATATTTCGACGGAGAATATGCTTCCTAGTTGTGGAGGCGTTACACTCTCTTCAAAATTACCAACCAAAGGATCTGTATCATTATTTCGCAAGGGTGATATTTTACTTTCAAATATACGTCCGTATTTTAAAAAGGTCTGGTTTGCCGACAGAGATGGTGGTTGCTCAAATGACGTACTGGTTTTGCATGCTAACGTTGGTATCAATCCCAAGTACATTTATTATGTAATTACCAGTGATAGTTTTATTGCTTATGATGTTGCAAATTCAAAAGGAACAAAAATGCCTCGTGGTGATAAGAATGCGATTATGCAATATGAAATTCCTGATATAACCGTACAAGAGCAAAATCAAATCGCAGACTCATTATCTTGTTTGGATGAGAAGATAGAACTTAATAAAAAGATAAATCATCATTTAGAAGAGATAGCACAATCAATTTTTAAAGCTTGGTTTGTGAATTTTAAATTCCACAACGGTAAAAGGCCAGCGAACTGGCAGAAATCAAATTTAACCAACATTGCTTCATATCTTAATGGATTGGCGATGCAAAAATTTAGACCTAACGATTCAGAAAAGGGACTACCAGTCTTAAAAATAAAAGAGCTACGACAAGGTTCTTTTGATAAATCAAGTGATCTGTGTTCATCAACAATTAAAAGTCAGTATATTGTTCATGACGGTGATATTATTTTTTCGTGGTCTGGTAGTCTATTAGTTGATTTTTGGACTGGAGGAATTGGTGGCCTTAACCAGCATCTATTTAAGGTTACTTCTAATAAATATGATAAATGGTTTTACTATTCATGGACCAAGTATTATCTCAATGAGTTTGTGGCTCAAGCCTCAGCAAAAGCTACCACTATGGGACACATTAAGCGCGACTCTTTAGAAAAAGCACAAGTCCTTATCCCAACCAAAATCGAATATGAAGAAATAGGTAGTATACTCAAACCAATTTATGACCAAATAATAGCGAAGCGACTTGAAAATAATAAATTGGAAAAATTACGTGATACGTTGTTGCCAAAATTATTATCAGGACAATTAGTATAGTTGTTTAAGCCGCTAAATGATGATTTAGTATTTTTCTTACTAGTGTAAAATAGTTATTACTATTTTGAGGGGTAAGAAGAAATGAAAAATAAAATCATCACTGAAATTCAGAACGGTATGGCAAAGGTTCTAAATGTGCAAGAACTCAGATACTTGGAAACAGTGTTAGAACGGGCATTTAGCGATGTTGACTTTGTAAAAAAAGATAATATTGTCGAAGATAAGCTTGCTAACAATCAGCTACTGGAGATATTTATTGGCGCAAAACGTATTGAGGGTTGTTCAGAAAAATCGCTTAAATACTATCAATCAACAATTCAAATATTATATAGAAAGCTTAATAAACCAATTAGAAATATTGATACTGATCTGCTAAGAAATTATTTAGCTAGTTATCAAAAAGAACGTCATTCTAGTAAAGTAACGATTGATAATATGCGCCGAATATTTAGCAGTTTCTTTGGTTGGCTTGAAGATGAAGACTACATTCTAAAAAGTCCGGTACGGCGAATTCATAAGATTAAGACTGACAAGCCAATTAAAGAAACTTTTTCAGATGAAAGTTTGGAACTTTTACGTGATTCATGTGATGAGGTACGTGATCTCGCTATTATTGACCTGTTATCTTCAACTGGAATGCGTGTTGGTGAAATGGTGGGACTTAATCAAGAAGATATTAACTTTTATGAACGTGAATGTGTAGTATTCGGTAAAGGCGGTAGAGAACGAGTCGTTTATTTTGACGCACGAACGAAGATTCATCTTTTAAATTATCTCGACAGCCGTGATGATGATAATCCATCTTTATTTGTAACATTGTCGAAGCCGCATGAACGTTTAATGATCGGTGGTGTCGAAACTCGATTGCGTGAAATTGGACGAAAAGCGGATCTTCAAAAAGTTCATCCACATAAATTTAGAAGAACATTGGCAACACGAGCAATAGATAAGGGCATGCCAATTGAACAAGTACAGCAATTATTGGGGCATGTCAAAATAGATACAACAATGCATTATGCAATGGTTAATCAAGCAAATGTAAAGAATTCGCATAGGAAATATATAGGATGAGGATAATAGATTTTGGAAAAATATAAGATTGTACAACTAGGTGATCTTGCCACAATTAAATATGGTAAAGACCACAAAAAGTTAAAGGATGGAATCATCCCTGTTTACGGAACTGGCGGGATAATGAGATATGTTGATACTGCAATTTATAATAAGAAGTCTGTCTTAATTCCTCGAAAAGGATCTCTGGGCAATCTATATTTTGTTAATCAGCCATTTTGGACAGTTGATACTCTTTTTTACACCCAGATAGATGAATCACAGGTTATACCGGAATATTTGTATTACAAACTTAAAACATACGACCTGGCCAACTTAAATGTAGGTAGCGCTGTTCCAAGCCTAACCACTTCAGTCTTGAACTCATTACGTCTTGAATTGCCATCGCTTAGGGTTCAAAAGGACATTGCTAAAACGCTTGCTCTATTTGATAGAAAGATAAAGCAAAACGAACAGATAAATCATCATTTAGTGGCATAACTAAAATATATCTACATCACCTGATAAAAGATTAGGTAGCAATGTATTTCTAAGTGAAGAAAGAGTTTTATTTTCTTCAGTTCGGTTCGTAATTTCATCGAATAATACTGAAACGTCTTTATTAAAGGCATTTAACTTTGATATCTTAGGATGAATAATTGGAAGACCCCGTAACTCTTTTAAACTAATGTATCGCTGAGTTGTCCCTGCTAATCGTGTGTTTATATAATCAGAGGTCCTTTTGCTTCGTAGATAACATAAAATATAATAAACATAATCTTTGCATCTTGATGTTTTAAATAATCCAACATTTTTGATTGCAAAGTTGATATCATCTTCAATTATTAGGGAAGTAACGCCAACAGTACCTATCATGCTAATTAATATATCGTTTTTGTTTACTTTGCTTCGCTGATTAATTTTATTATAATCATTTTGATTAATTCTATTAGCGGAGTCTCTATCAACTCCAAATGGAAGTAAATGTTTCGAAGTAATAAGAGGATAGCCATTTGTAGTAGTTTGCGGTGAATCATGCGTTCCATCACGAACATCAACAATCTCTTTTAACGATACTAAGTTATCCTCTGAATCATTAAAATAGCGAACATATAAAATTTGAGTTAGTTCTTCTAAATGATGATTTAGAAGAGATAATACAAATTATAAATCAAACTGAAGGAGTAAGTTCCTATATGTGCGAAGATATCGAGATTGATTCATTAGTATCGTTTATGGAGAAAATAGAGTCACTGAGAACTACTGATAATGATTTCCTTTATCGTGGAGAGGCTAAAGACTTTGAAGAAACTAAGTTGACAGCAAGCGTCTATCGACATATTAAAGAAAACAAAAAATCTTATGATGAAATTGTTCAATTGCGAAAACAATACTATCGTCAGATTGGATATAGTTTAGGTGACGATGATGTTGCTAATTTTATTTCATATGCTCAACACCATGGTCTTCCAACAGAACTCATTGATGTTACTGAGAATCCACTTGTTGCACTTTATTTTGCATGTGAAAATTATAATGATGATAAAGAAAAAGATGCAGAAGACGATGGTTTTGTATATTTACTAAAATTAAACGACACCGTAGATATAGGTCGGTTATTAGTTAATAATGATATTGAATTACAGCAGCTTGATTTTAATAATGAATTTGATAAACTAGAACAGAGTTTCTTTAATGGTACTAGAATATTTGAAGAGAATGAGAATCTACTAGTTACTTTAATGCCTAATATTGAATATTGGTGGGAGGATACCTTATTACCATCGCTACAAGGCGATAGGAAATTATCTCTCAATAGAATTGTTAACGTTGATAAACATATCGATCAAATCTCAATTCTTATGAGTATTATTGGTAGATTTAATAATTCCGATAGGACAAAAGCAAATTTAGATACACTAGTTAACGAGTCCTACTCATTATTATATCCACCTAAAAACTTTGATGATCTAGAATTTTTAAAAGCATTAGCGAGTTATCCTGCGCGGTTTAGAAAATATTTTTTATGTTATTTGGCTATTTCGTTTGTTTTACGATGTTTACTAATCCAAGATGAAATCGATATTAGCAATTTGGAGAGTTATTTACCAATTAAGTGCTATCTTATTCATCAACCATCAGTGATTTTTGATAGAATGAAAAATCAACAGGGTATATTTATATATCAGATGTATATGTCTGATGAAACGGATTTGAAAAGAAGCGTAGTTCAAAAAATTACGCCTCATGTTACTTTAAGAATAAAGAAAAAATCAAAAAAAGTAATATTACAACAATTAGATACCATCGGAATTAATGAAAAATTTATCTATCCAGATCCTGATCATATTGCAAATTATGTAAAAACTAAGTGGTAGGGAGATAATACCATGTCCTATACAGAAGATAGTTATGAACAAGCGATTATTGAACTGTTTCGTGATGATTTACAGTATAACTATGCTTATGGTCCAGAGATTGATCGTGATTATGCTGAACCGTTATATCTCGATGAGTTACAACCGTCTTTAGCAAGAATTAACCCTAATTTGCCTAGTGTTGCAATCACAGAGGCAATTAATAAGTTACGTCATTTTGAGAATGGTTCACTAATTCAGAAGAATCATGTGTTTACAGACTATCTTCAAAATGGTATTGAAGTGTCGTTTTTCTACGACGGGCAGCAACAGGCTAATCTAGTTAAGCTGATCGATCTTGATAATGTTGACAACAATTCTTTTACGGTGATCAATCAATGGACAATTGTTGAGAATAGTAATAAGCGTCCAGATATTATTATCTTTGTTAATGGACTGCCAGTGGTTATTTTTGAGCTGAAGAGTCCTTCACGTGAAGAAACTAGTGCATCGGATGCTTATCGGCAATTGAAGGCCTATCAGAAGGAAATCCCGAGTCTCTTTAACTATAATGCCTTCTGTGTGATGACGGATATGGCAACTTCTAAGGCCGGCACGATTACTGCTGGTGAAGATCGCTTCATGGAGTGGAAAACCGTTGACGGTAGCTATGAAAATACTGAATATGCGCAATTTGATACCTTGATCAAAGGGATGTTTGAGAAGCAACGGTTACTTGATATTATGACGAATTTCATCTGTTTCTCCGGTGATAATAAGATTTTAGCTGCTTATCATCAATATTTTGCTGTACGCAAGGCAATTAATTCTACAGTAACTGCATCACATGGCGATGGTCGTGGTGGTGTTTTTTGGCATACTCAAGGTAGCGGTAAGTCTTTATCAATGGTCTTTTATGCTCATCTTTTACAGAAGGCAATGTCGTCACCTACCTTAGTCGTCATTACTGACCGTAATGACCTTGATAATCAGCTTTTCTCGCAATTTGCAAAATGCGAACATTTTCTTCGTCAAAAGCCAGTGCAAGCAAATAGCCGCGATAATCTTAAAGAACTTTTAGATGGGCGTATTGCTAATGGTATTATTTTCTCAACCATGCAAAAATTTGAAGAATCAAAATTAGCACTATCAGAGCGACACAATATTATTGTCATGGCAGACGAGGCTCATCGTGGTCAGTATGGACTATCTGAAAAAGTAGATGCCAAAACAGGTAAAATTACAATTGGCACCGCGCGAATTATTCGTGATTGTCTCCCTAATGCTACATATATCGGCTTTACAGGTACACCGATTTCAACTAAAGATCGTTCAACTACAGAAGTCTTTGGTAATTATATTGATGTTTATGATATGACTCAATCTGTTGAAGATGGTGCAACCAGACCAGTTTATTATGAAAGTCGTGTCATTCATTTAAAGCTTGATAATTATGTTCTTGAAGAAATAGATAATGAATATGATGTTCTAGCTGAAAGCGCCGAAGATTATTTGATTGATAAGAGTAAACGTGAGTTGGGACGACTAGATTCGATTTTAGGTGCTGATCAAACAATTGATTCCTTAACCGAAGATATTATTAATCACTATGAGCAGAATCGTGAACATGAATTAACAGGTAAGGCGATGATTGTAGCTTATTCACGACCAATTGCGATGAAGATTTATCATAAGATTCTTGAGAAGCGACCAAATTGGATAGAAAAAATAGGCGTCGTCATGACCTCCAGCAATAATGATCCAGAGGAATGGCATGATATCGTTGGAAACAAGCAACATAAAGAAGAAATGGCTAAGAAGTTTAAAGACAATGATGATCCCTTCAAAATTGCTATTGTTGTTGATATGTGGTTGACCGGATTTGACGTGCCCAGTTTAGCAACAATGTATATTTATAAACCAATGTCTGGACATAACTTAATGCAAGCAATCGCCCGGGTTAATCGTGTGTACAAAGATAAAGAAGGTGGACTTGTTGTTGACTATGTCGGTATTGCCGGTGCGCTAAAGCAGGCGATGAACGACTACACCAATCGTGATAAGGGTAATTTTGGCGACACCAATATTGCTAAAACGGCTTTGCCAAAGTTTCGTGAAAAGTTGCAAGTTTGTCGTGATTTATTCTATGGCTATGATTATTCTTCATTTATGGATAAAGAAGCATCTAATTTAACACGTGCTAAAACAATCAGTGGTGGTGTTAATTATCTCTCTGAAATTAGTCGGGAGAATTCAAAAAAATCATTTATCAAGCAGGCACTTTTACTACGGCAAGCACTGTCGCTATGTCGTTCATTACTTGAACCAGATGAGCGTTTTGAAGCAGCATATTTTGAATCTGTGCGGACATTACTGACTCGTATTACTGGAAAGGGTAAGCCGCTCTCTCTTAAAGAAATCAATGAACAGATCAATGCGCTACTGAAGAACAGTATCAAGAGTGAGGGCGTTATTAATCTTTTTGCTGATGTTGATACAGGTTTTTCTTTGTTTGATCCTAAGTTTTTAGATGAGATTTCTAAGATGAAGGAGAAGAATATTGCCGTTGAAATGTTACGCAAGTTAATTGCCGAACAAGTATCTATATACAGACAAACTAATGTAGTTAAATCTGAGAAATTCTCTGAAATATTATCTGCCTCGATGAAAGGATATCTAAATGGTATGCTTTCAAACGAAGAGGTTATTCAAGAGCTAAAGAAACTTGCTGAGGAAATGAAAAAATCTGTTGCAGAAGGCAATTCCCTAGGCTTGTCTAATGAGGAACTAGCGTTTTATGATGCCATTACTAAACCGGAAAATATTAAAGATTTCTATGAAAATGATCAATTAGTGGCAATGACGCGTGAATTAACCGATGAGTTAAGAAAGAGTCGAACGATTGATTGGCAAAAGAAGCGTTCAGCGCGTGCTCGAATGAAAGTGATGGTTAAGCATTTACTTAAAAAGTATCATTATCCACCAGAAGGTATGGCCAGTGCAATCGATACTGTAATGCGGCAGTGTGAGATGTGGACGGACACAGGCAATACTTATTTTGCTAGTAACTCATAAAAATATTTCATTTTAACTTTCAATTTCAAAATAAATTACTCATAAAAAAATACCACCCTGTTGTTAAAGTCAACCTCACAATAGGGTGGTATTTTTATATTTGTTCTCACTTCACCACAATACTATCCAGCAGCAACTTTAAATCAAAAGCAACGGTCTGCTCCAAATCAAAGTTACCCTCGTCAAGACACCACATGTAGATGTCGCCAACGGAGAGGCGAAAAATACTGGCAGCGATCTCAACTGGTTGTAGGTCCGGTCTAAATTCGTGTCGGGTTTGGCCGTCGGCAACGAGTTTCACTAAGCTGGTTAGTTCAAAACGATGTTGTCGCCAATTTTGCACATCAGTAATTAGCAAAGCAACGATTAAAACCAGGAGCATATTGATACACAACGATTTACTAAGCCAGTTTATTTTATCAGTTAACTAGTGGTAAGCTAGAGGACATAGTTAGAGATTTAAGGTAAGGATGATGATTTCAAATCGCACTAATTGGTAAGGTTATTTCAATTATTTTTTTAGATTTAGTTTTAAGTGGTGACAATGCTGTGGTGATTGCACTGGCCACGCGCAAATTAATGGGAAAAATGCGCACACGCGCGATTATTATTGGCACCGGCGGAGCAGTTATCTTTCGCGTTTTGTTAATGCTAATTGCCATCCAGTTGCT
>PPYE01663702.1_pt1 | contig 11668 bp, 13 predicted proteins | sample 1559881 | NCBI WGS metagenome assembly PPYE01 (sample SAMN08240022, study PRJNA423297) | Human gut metagenome, whole genome shotgun sequencing project.
ACCTTCAACCGTACCACCCAGGTGGAGACCTTTGACGGGAACATCCAGGTCAACCGCTACGATGCCGAGGGCCTGCGCCATGAGATGGAAGAAAATGGCAACCTGGTGAAGTTTATCTTCAACCCTGACCGCGAGGCCGTTGTTGAGTCTGATGCTCATAACCTTGTTCGCTACATCCGCAGCAGCGAGCTGATCGCACGCAATACGGATGCCGCAAGAACGTATTACCACTATGTCAGCGATGAGATAGGGTCAACCACCCACATCGTTGATGAAGACGGCATTGTTCTTAACCATTACGACTATGACGCTTGGGGCAACCTTACGGCTCAGGAGGAAGCCGTCCCCAACCGCTTTAAGTTCACTGGCCAGCAGCTTGACCCAGTCACGCAGCAATACTACCTGCGCGCACGGTTCTACAATCCAGTCATCGCCCGGTTTACACAGGAGGACACTTACCGCGGCGATGGGCTGAATCTGTATGCGTACTGTCAAAACAATCCGGTGTTTTACACCGATCCCAGCGGTAACGTATGCCCTGAAGGAACCAAAGATCCTCTTCTGCGTGCGCCAGTTCCTTCTCCAAATCAGCAGCAATCGACGGCGCTTGTTCCCTATGATCCACATTTTGCATCTGAGCAACGGTTAACCCAGGGGGATATCTACCAAGATGCAAAAGGCAATTGGCATGACAAAAACACCGGCAGATTCGCATCCACTCCCACTAGTAGACTAAATCAGCCTGAAAAGCCTAGCGGGAATGTGCCAAATAGTAGTTCGCAATTTAAAGGCAAACTCGGAGAAGAATATGTAAGTCACATAACAGGATTAACAAAAAATACAACCAAAATCGTTGTCGATGGCCGTCAAAGAATTCCAGATTTTATTTCTCCACAAAAAATTATAGAAGTAAAAAATACAAACACCCAATCTTTAACACAGCAAATAAAAGATGACATTAAACTTGCATCTACCACAGGAAAAACATTCGAACTCTGGACACGTAGCGACACCCATCTCAGCAAGTCATTATTAGACGAAATCAATGCTGGACGTATCATTCACAAGCCCGACTTATTCAAATGAAAATTATTTGAATACTTCCCCCAATAGCTCTAAGCATCATATCAACACTTCGCTTCCTCCAAACATATAATCTATCTTTACACAAAAGGAAGGCATATTATATTATGGTCAACAAAGATTCATCTCTAGATATTTCAAACAAAACCGCAGCTATTGAATTTGACACAATCACTCGCAACAAAGCAAGCAAAAAAGATTTGATTCTATTAGACAATCTAATTCAAGAAGTAAATTCTTATGGATATTCTATACAATATTTTTTTCAGTTGCAAGCATTTTCCATTAAAGATCGCTGCCTTCTTCCAGTAATCGAAAAATATATCGAAGAATTTGAAGATCCTGATTTCAGTATACTGCTTCTCGGCTATTTAGGGGTTCCTAAACTTTATGAAGCGACCACTTTTTTAATTAAAATTTTTTCTCAGCCAAATCGAAAGTGCAATCCACAATCTTGTATGTCCACAAGACAAGCCTCTTCTTCATCCCTATCCCGCATAAAAGACGAACGATTTCAAAAACAATATAGAGATCTCATTGTTGCACCAGACACACACACCGATGCACACTTTCTGATCGAATTACTTGGTTTTTTTGAAAACGAAGAGAATTTTTCTTTATTGTATAGTCTATTAACCGATCCGGACTATTCCATCCGTGCATTTTCGATACGTGCTTTAGGTAAATATAAACAGCATCGCGAGCAGCTCTTGCCCATTTTGACAAAATTATCAACTGCTCCTTGTGAACCGATTGTTAAAGAAAGCATAAGATATGCTCTCCGTTCATTAACCAAGTGAATCTTTCATTTTTATAAAATACACTTTATTATTACAAAAAACATTCTAGACAACACAATCCTTTCATTTCTATAATAAGATTCCTTTACGTGCATCAAATCTATTTGATATAAAACTTTTATAACCCCGACGGTACTGTTCGCCAGGAGTAGCACGGCCCTGTGCTCAAACAGTACCAGTACGACCAGGACAAGAACCTGACCGGGCTTTTTGTCCAGTCCGGCAATGCTATCCTGGCAAACAACCGTTACCTCTACGACGGCAACGGCAACCGTACCCGCAAACAACAGCTTGGAGGTGAGACACTTTACCATTATGACCCGCTGAACCAGCTGCAGAAGGTGCAGTACCCCGGCTATACCGAAGAACTGTTCTACGACAAAGCCGGCAACCGCACCAAACGCATTGCCCAAGGCGTGGAAGAGCTCTACCAGTACGACCCCCGCAACCGCTTGACGGCCTACACCAAAAACGGTGCCACTACCCTCTTCCGCTATGACCATGCAGGCAACCTGCTGTCGGACGATAAGGCCCGGTACAGCTACGACGCCTTCAACCGTACCACCCAGGTGGAGACCTTTGACGGCCATGTGCAGGTAAACCGCTACGACGCCGAGGGCCTGCGCCATGAGATGGAAGAAAACGGCAGCCTGGTAAAGTTTATCTTCAACCCCGACCGTGAAGCGGTTGTTGAAGAAAGCAGTTCCGGTTTGACCCGTTACATCCGCAGCAGCGAGCTGATTGCCCGCAATACGGACGCCGCCAGGACGTACTACCACTATGTCAGCGACGAGATGGGGTCAACCACCCACATTGTTGATGAAGATGGAATTGTCCTCAATCATTATGAGTATGACGCTTGGGGCAACCTTACGGCCCAGGAGGAAGCCGTCCCCAACCGTTTCAAGTTCACCGGCCAGCAGCTTGACCCGGTAACCCAGCAATACTACCTGCGCGCACGGTTCTATAACCCTGTCATCGCCCGCTTTACCCAGGAGGATACTTACCGCGGCGATGGGCTGAATCTATATGCGTATTGCCTAAATAACCCAGTCTATTATATTGACCCCAGTGGGTTTAAAGCGGATTGCTATAAGGAAGCATATCATTACTATCGAAACGAAGGATTCAGCCGAAAAGATGCCAGACTTCTTGCTAAACGTCATGTCGAAGCACAAAAAGAACTAAACGGTGTTGTTGGAAAAATTCTATCTGCAAGCAGTCCAGATGAAGAATCCAAAGCATGGACAGAATTTCATCAGATAATCCAAGGTACTGATTTAACTCAAAATCAGAAGGATCTTCTTGAACAAGATGCAAAAAACTATTTAAAACAAGCTGTTGATGATTATAATCATGCATTTGATTTACAAACAAGCACTGGCTACAAAAAAGATTTGAATCGTACCTTTGCCTATGGTGATGGAGCATACACAGTAAATGGTTTTCCTCCAGACCGTGTTAGTGTTGAACTACAAAACAAAATACAAACACAAGATGCTCAAAAAATGGTTGATTTTGTGAAGAGTACTGATCCAAATCTATTGCGGGGAAGTGGCCGTTATTATCAGTCGCCTCTTGACAACTTTTCTGGTCATGCGGAAAAACAAAGTATCCGTTATCGTAAGGTAAATGGTTTAGATTACCATACTACTGGTATTACCCGCCCGATGTGTGGCAACTGTGTCTCTTTCTTTGACCGAGTTTCCGCTCAGGGCCAGACCACTCTGTTTGCTGCAGATCCTGAAAATGTCACTATGTTTGTACCAGGTTCCGCCTCTAATAATGCTATCCACTTTAGAATCAACTGGACCCCAAAAGGTAAAATCAATTATTAATAGAAAGGATTTTATAGTATGGAATTATTTGAACGTCTGTCTGCGATTCAAAAAATCCTCACCACACGAAAAAGGAAGATGCATCTGAATCCTCCTATCCAATCGGCTGAAGTATCACAAATCGAAGCAAAATATGGTTTCACTCTGCCAGAAGAGTATCGTCTGTTTATCACAACTATCGGCAATGGGGGTATACTCCTGCCTAATTCTGATGATCGCAATGAACTTCGCGCATTTACCGATACTCCTGAGCTGGTCTATACAGCACGGCCTTTCCGCTTAACAAAGAGTAAGAACTGGTCAGAAGATGATATATTTTCTCCCGATACCGATGACCCGGACAAGATCAAACAAGCCAACGCAGCCTTTGATGCTGTAACACGGAACGGCCAGTTGGTTTTGACGTCCGATTCTTGTGAAGGCGGCATTACATGGGTATTGATTGTAACAGGCAAACGGCGCGGTGAAGTTTGGCTGCAGGATGAAGATGGCTGTCTCCGTCTGCCGAACTGTACATTTCTGGATTGGCTCAAGTTGTATCTGGACAAGAAACTTGAAGACTATATCATGGATATGACCTATGCAGAAAAGAGAAAAAAAGACCGTTTTGCTGCCTTCCCGGCAAAAATGAAAAAACGAATCAACCGCAAAGTTAAATGGAATCCGCCTATTTCTATGGAGGAAGTTTGTGCATTTGAGGCACATCATAATATTACGCTCCCAGAAGATTACAAGCGATTTATAACCGAATTTGCAAATGGCTTCAAAAATCCAGATTCTCATAGTACCATTATCTTTTATTCTCTTCAGGAGTTGGATTCCCTTGTAAATCTGGACAAGCCCTTTTATTTTACAGAAATGACAGAAGAACAGCGATTGGCAATGGAATACAAATTATACAATGCAGAGCATCCCATTTGGACATCTTTATTTGCACACATCCCCATTGAATCGCCTCTTAGCACTGTATGGGGCTGCCCTGATTATAGCCGCCTACATGGTGTTTTACCCTTTGCATTCTATGATCTGCCAGCTGATCCTGCGCTAGCAAATCTCAGTTATGTCTTATCACAGCCTTTTTTGATTTTAAACGGCCCGTTCAAAGGTCAGGTCTGGTCAGCTGAAAAGTATACCATTGTTGCTCATGGTAAAGATTGTTAGTAACCGCTCTATAATCCCCCGACTGTAAAAAAGTACTGACCTGTGAGAAAATAAGACAAAGTATCAAAAGTCTTAGAGTAAAATATTCGACCTTCATGAGGTGGCAGGGGCTGCTGAGGGATGAACTGGCGGGTGAAATTCTTTCGAGCCAGGAGATTGTTCCAGTACAAATCCAAAAGCCAGGTGAAGAAGCCCTTGCTTTTAAATCGTATTCAGACTGCTGTGCGGACGAGGCAAGGACGTCTGGTATTTGCATCGAAAAGGGAGAAATCCGTATTTACCTGCCGGCAGATGTGCCAATGGAATATCTGGTCAAGCTGGCGAAAGGGCTGGCTTAAGATGCTGGGAGATATCCGACAGGCCAAGAACGTGTATATTGTTTGTGGCTACACTGATATGCGCAAGGGGCTGAACAGCCTGGTTCCCTTTGTGCAGCAGCATTTTGGGGTAGATCCCTATTCCAGCAGCCTGTTTCTGTTCTGCGGCAAACGCTGTGACCGGCTGAAGGCGCTGCTTTGGGAACCAGACGGCTTTGTATTGTTGTACAAGCGGCTGGACAATGGCCGTTACCAATGGCCGCGGAATGCCCAGGAAGTAAAGCCATTGACCTGGGAGCAATTCACCTGGCTCATGCAGGGGCTGAATATTGAGCAGCCCAAGGCGATCCGTCCCGGACGCCCGAAAGAGCTGGTATGATTTCCACCGAGGAAGCGTTTTTCGGGGAATATTCTGCCTGAAAAGCGGCGCTTTTTTACCAAGAATTTCTCACCTTGGAAAAGCAGTTTTTCCTGGTGTTCAGGCTCTTTTTTCGGTATAATGGTGACAGAAAACCATCCGTAAGGAGAACCGCTATGAATCTGGACACCAAAAATCTTCCGCCGGAAGTGGCGGCATATATCCGGTCACTGGAGCAAGAGAAACAGCGGCTGGAACAGAGGAAACAACAGCTGGAGCAGGAGAAGCAGAAACTGGAAAAGCAGCTGGTGAAGATGCAGTCCTTAAATGAACAGCTGGTTCAGATGCGCAAACGAATGTTTGGGCAATCCAGTGAGCAGATTCAGTATGTGGATGCCCAGCAGATGGACTTTTTCAATGAGGCTGAAACCTACAGTGATGCATCTGCACCAGAACCGGGAAAAACGACCCCGGTGAAGGCCCATGCCCGGAAAGCGAAACGGACCAAGGAAGAATTGACAGAAGGTCTGGAACACAAGAAGGTAGTCTGTGAGCTGTCGGAGCAGGAACAGGTCTGCGCCAAGTGCGGCAGCACCATGGTGCAGATTGGAGAAAAGTTTGTCCGGTCTGAACTGGTAATTGTGCCGGCCCAGATGTATGTGGTGGACTACTATGCCGCCAGCTACAAATGTGCGCACTGCGAAGCCCAGACTGGGGAGAGCTATATCCGGCAGGCCGAGGCACCGGTTCCGGTGATGAAGAAAAGCATGGCGGCGCCCTCCACGGTAGCCTATATAATGCAGGAGAAGTTCCAAAACGGAGTTCCGCTGTATCGCCAGGAGGCGTACTGGAAGGGGCAGGGCGTGGATCTTCGGCGCAATACCATGGCCAACTGGGTGATCCGCAGTGCCCGTTGGTTCAAGCCCCTGTATGAGCAGCTTCGCAGGGAGCTGCTGCAGCAGGATATTTTGAATGTAGACGAGACCCGCGTCCATGTCCTGAAAGAGGATGGCCGGGAATCCAGTCAGATGTCCCAGATGTGGGTGTTCTGTTCTGCCGAAAAGAAAATCGCACTGTACCAGTACAGTCCCAGCCGTTCAGGCCGGGTGGCCAAAGAGATGCTGCAAGGTTTCTCCGGCTATACCCAGACCGACGGCTATTCGGGTTACAATTGTCTGGATTCTGTGACCCATGTGGGCTGTTGGGCTCACGCAAGGCGCAAGTGGGTTGAATGCTTTGTGGATGGCAAGCCGGTACAGGGAAGCCGGTCCGAGGCAGCGTTTCATCTGATTGAGGAAATGTTTTCCCTGGAGCAGGCCTGGAAAGACCAATCGCCGGAGGCACGCTTTACTCTGCGGCAGGAAAAACTCCGGCCGCTGCTGGACAGTTACTGGGAACTCCTGGACAGCTTTGAGGCCGCGGAAGGCACTGCGCTGAGCAAGGCCAAAAACTACTCTCTCAACCAGAAGCAGGCGCTGAACGCTGTGCTTTTGGACGGCCGTCTGGAACTGACCAATAACCTTGCTGAACGCACGGTGAAGCCTTTTGTGATGGCGCGAAAGAATTTTCTGTTCTGCGACACCGCGAAGGGTGCCGATGCCAGTGCGTTGTGTTTCAGTGTGATCGAGACAGCCAAGCGCAATGGCCTGGATCCCTTTGGTTACCTGTTGTTCCTGCTTCAGGAGCTGCCCAAACTGGGAGAAAATCCTGCCGAGGAACAACTGGTTCCGCTGTTGCCCTGGGCTGAAAACCTTCCCGAGTATTGCAAAATTAAATAATTTTAACCGATTTGAGCTCCTCATGGGGGCTCTTTTCTTTATCCCTCACGGGGGATTATGGAGCGCTTACTTTTCTCTGCCACAAAATGGAAGAAAACGGAAAACAGGTTTAATCTCTTTTTGACACTGGAATGCGGCCTGCAAGAAAAGCAGGACATTTAATGGACAAGGGGAGTGATTTAAAACAGTATAAAAACAAAAGCGTGTACCGCAGATTCATCAAAAAGGCTTGCGGCAACTTCAAGGAGGTATATCATGTGGAAGAATTATGGACTTGCGGCTGTTAATGTACTTATCTCCAGTTTGCCACTTTTGGCAACCTGGGACCCCATTGTAGCTGCGTATTATTGGTTATTTCTGATTGCTTTGTTTGCCCTGTTCTCATGGAATATTGTCGGCGACAATTTTGTGGCACGGTTTATTTTCCATTCCAAGCCTCTTCCCTTTAATGCAGCTATTTTCTCTGTAATTGAAGAATATTTTCATAGTATCAACAAAACCGCCCAAGAGCAGAACGGTCATCCCGTTATTTATTATACAGACAGCAAAACTCCATACTTTATACCGATCAGCACAAAAGTTTTTGTCGTATCTCTGGCTTTGCAGGATGTACTGGATCGTAAGGGTGCCAGTTTACTCATCCAAAGCATACCCAAAGAGACATATGAACCCCAATTGATCATCAGCCAAAAAGTACTTTTACTATCCTTGATCAGTTACACCATCGTACTTCGTGTAATGGAATTTTGGGCGATCTTCTTAGCAGCAGCGATTAAAGCTATTTTTGCCTTTGTTTCTGTTATGTGTAGTGGAGCTTGGTTTGGTGGAAGCCTACAAGAAATTATAAATGCCGCCTCCTGGGGTTCTCTAATCGGGAGCATCGGCTTAAAAATCAATGATATCACCAACTTTATACAGGACAAACTAATTGATTTGGCATTGAAGTTCACCTGTTCCAGTATGTATTACTTTGTCAAGGAATCCCATACCATCTAAAGTCAACTTTCTTAGATATCTTATAGGACACAAATGGAGCTCAAAGTCGTTCTTTGGCTCAGAAGTTGTTGTTTCAAAATATGGAGGTATCAATTATGGAACAAAAGCAGCTTGGGTCGTTGGTTCAAAATAGTCTGGGGACAAACAGAAAAGAAAAACGGGTGAATACCCCCAGTCTCTCTATTGTGGGCCGCTTATTACGATGGGAAGATACCATCATTCAAATCGATAATATATCCCTGATTAGCACCGCTGATTTTCAACAGACATCTTTTCCTCTGTGGTCTCTTGTTCTCATCTTGATTGGCTTACTCCTTATACGCTACTCTGTATTTGTCGGCTTGATATGTCTGGCAGGTGGTGGTCTGGCCATCTGGTTCTGGAATGCTGAAGTTCAGAAAACCCAAAGTTATAAATACCTCAACATTCAGCTGAATTCCGGGCGAGTATTTTCTCTGCTGTTCGAAAGTGACGTATTTTTAAAACAAGTTCTTGACGTATTTGCAAACATTTTCGAAGACAATGATCTGACAGACAAAAACATTTACATTGACATTAGGAACTGCCGGATTGACGATCATTCCAACGTAAATATTGACGCAAGCCACAATACCGTAACCAATGGCGGCCGAATCATTGATCAAGTAAACCTTAACAAGTCAAGCTTTTCTAAATAATTGTGCGGTTCTGACTTTGGAGGGTTCATATGAATATCAAAATCGTTTCAAATAACAATACCTTCAGCGATAACTCTCAGTTGATTGGCTCTATCAACGAAAACACTGTGCCTCAGGCCCAGCAAAATGAAATTTTGAACGAGCTTCAGGCTATTCAGAAAAAACTAATGTCTGCACAAGAGCTGTCTGCGCAGCTTTATCAACTGGAGCAAGCAATCCGCGCAAACAACCAGCCTAAAATCCAGGATATCGTCCAACAGTTAACGCTCGATTTTTCCTCCTCCCTTTTATCCAATCTTGCAAGCAGCGGATTATTGGCATTGTTGGGGATGAATACTTAAAAAGTATAAGTCATATTTAACTGTCAGTAAAGGAGGTATAAACTATGTCCGAAAAATTTCGCGATATGCTTGGCGCATCCAGCATGATCCTAATGATGGTGGCTGTCATCATTCTGGGCCTCGGCATTAAAAACATACTGACAGTGTTGCCTGCATCAGCCTACGAGGACAAAGGCGTACATACCTTTACGCCTATTGAACTTTACCCAGTACAGAAAAAGAACACTTCCTCCTATGGCCGCAGCCGCCGGATGCACCCTACCACTACCGTGTATAAAGTGCGCTATGAAGCCACCGATGGCTCGGGGTACAGGTGTTCTTTTGAAGCTGGCTCCACCGAGACGTCCGCCCAGCTGCTGGCCGAAAAAGGCGATATCGTGCAGCGTGTCCTTTATATTCATGATGAGGATGCCATCGTGGTTGTTGATCCTGATGAGAGCGCAGAAAGTTATGCAGCCGGCGAACGCCAGCGATATTTGCTGATGATTCTGATTCCGGGCTTATTCCTTGCCGCTTGTGCAGTAGTGTTTGCGGTCAAAAAAATCCGCTGAAATTTGGCAGAAAAGGCTTCCGTTATGGTATAATGTTCTTGCAAAGGATTTTCCCGGATGAAAGGAGTGGTCTGGATGTGCTATCTTCTTCTCAATAAAGATATCGTCTGGTTGTCATTCCGGTGCGAACGAAATGAATACCTGGAAGTCACAGCCCAGGAAGAAGTTTGGTACACAGAGAAACGTCCTTTTGGCTATACCAATTTGACCGATTTTCTGGAACGCCGGAAAGCGCCCAAGCATCGAGCCCACATTGCCGAGCTGCTCAAGCAATGAAGTGATTTCAGAGGCTGCGTTTGATGGTTCTCCGAGCAGCTCCACCTTTTCCTCCACCTCGCCGGAGTTCAGCACAGATGGTCAGTATGCCAAGTGTTGGATACGGGAGAACAACGCCATTTGGCTCTACAAGACCGGCGGCGTCTTTGGCATGGAGCCACTTTCAGAATATCTGGCTTCCCAGCTGGCAGCCTGTCTCTGTCCGGATGCCGTGACCTACGATCTGGGGTTCTATCATGGTTCGCTGATCTCCAAATGTCCACTGTTTACCAGCGAGACGTTTGGCCTTGCCAAGGCAGCCGTTCTCACCAAAGACCGAACCATTTCCGGTTTTCTAAAATATTTTGAGAGCATTGGCAGCGGCGATGCCTTCCGCCGGATGTGCATTCTGGATGCTCTGATTTTGAATACTGACCGCCACAGCGGGAATTTTGGTGTTCTCTACCAAAACGATACTATGCAGGTTCAGAAGATGGCTCCGGTGTTTGATAACAACCGAAGTTTGCTGTTTGATCTGGATGATGACCAGCTGCAAAATACCGAATGGTGCATCCGGCATTGTTCCCCCCGGCTAGGCGTGGATTTCATCGCCACGGCCAGAGGCTTGATGACGGATACCATCCGCAGTGATTTAAAGAATTTGCGAAATTTCTGCTTTGAACAGCATCCGAGCATCCCGGCACCGCAGGAACGGCTGGACTGTTTGACCCAAATTGTGCAGCGGCAGCTGCGGGAGATTCTAGCATAAGCATTCTAAATTTTGGGGTTCTTTTCGCAACGTGGAGTGTGCAAGCAGTGCAGACTGGTACCAATCTGCCATTTTTGCTCCGTGTCCTTCCGGCCCCGTGCAAAAATGCTTGTTGGGAACTTTCCCAAACCCTTCTTAAAACTGCATCCAGTGGATGCAGGCTGCGCGTTCCTTCGGAACACTTCCATCCCCGTACAAACAAAAAAGCACGCCAAAGGCCGACGCAAAATCGACCTTTGGCGTGTTTTGTTTACCGGCTCTGCTGCCGGTTCGGCTGCGGTGTCTCATCTGCGAAGAATCGCTCGATATTTTTCTGTGCCCGCAAAAGCCGCTGCATCTCCTCCCTGGCTTTGTGGTATCCCGGGTAGACCTCCTTCTTCTGCTTGAGCAGCTCGGCATACTCGGCGTTCAGGTCCTTCATCTTGGGCAACTTTTTAAGGCCATGCTTGTCAAAAAATTCTTTGGCCGCCTGGTGCAGCAGAATCTCTGCTTCGTGCTCGGCGCGGAACCGTTTGCTGTACCCGGCCTTGCGGTAGGCGGCATATACATCGTGGGTCTTGGCGTACTGGACGATCTGCGTCCTCAGCTCCGATATTTCGGCCATCCGCTTCTCTGCGGCTTTGATTGTCTCTTGCAGCTCGTGAAAGTGCTTTGTTGCTGCTTCAACTTTACTGTTCAGCTCGTCCAGACTGGCAATTTTGTTTTCCTGCAGGAAGATCAGAGTTTTGGACATCTCCTTGAGGT
>PPYE01454885.1_pt1 | contig 11667 bp, 9 predicted proteins | sample 1559881 | NCBI WGS metagenome assembly PPYE01 (sample SAMN08240022, study PRJNA423297) | Human gut metagenome, whole genome shotgun sequencing project.
ATATGAGTAGTAACATACGAATCATAAGAGCCCCTCTCACATTCCCTGTTTAGAATAAATCCATTGCAAAGCCTGTGACCAATGTTCCGGATAAGCATAGTGCTCGGCTTCCTCCATTATCACAATCTCTTTAGGGGAAGTAATTACGTTATATACAGAAAATGTGGAAGTAGGAGGACATACCATGTCGTTATATCCTAAATAGAAGAAGACCGGGACTTTCAGCTGCTTTGCGAAATTAGCCACATCATAATAAGAAGATACTTCCAATTTCTTCTTTCTGATTTCGACAGCATCGGTGGAATCTCTGAATAAATGCGGCCATCCACCTGCCCGTCCTTTCTCATAGCCGCTCAAATCGCTAAGTGCCGGAAAGAAGCTAACGACTCCTGTCACACGCGGATTAAGAACCGCCGTGACGATGGCTAACGCACCTCCCTGACTACCTCCCTGCACCAAGAGGTTGCTGCCATCAAATTCTTTCATAGAACAAAGATAATCTACCGCACGTACACATCCCATATAGACGCGTTTATAATAAACTTCATCACGATTGTCCCAATTCTGATATTGATATCGATAAAGACCTCCCTGGCTCAAACTAGCATAAACGGACGGTTCTAATGTTACCGGAATACCATGAATGCCAATTTCCAACGTAATCATACCTTTTTCCGCTTCTACAATTGCACCGGCATATCCCCGTACTCCCGCCCCCGGTACCCGCAATAAAGCAGGATACTTCCCGGGCTTTACCGGCACACAAAGAATACCATATACCCGGCTGTTCAAACGGTAGTTCTGTACATTCCATTCATAAACATTCACCTTCTCGGTACAACGTTCGGGCAGTAAACGCAATTTCATACCATACAGTCACATTTTCTTGAGGTACACGATTCTTTGTCACCACAACGTTGAATTTCACCTTCTCACCCAGTTCGTACTTCCAATCGACATGATCAGGTACAACATTCACTTTAACCATTCTTTCCTGCAATTGGGCGGACAGAGCCGCCGCCATGCAGAAAGAAATGAATATAAAAAACAGTCTTTTCATAAACTACTATTCAAAACCTTCGCTACAATACAGAAAAGTCCCATACCCCAAATGAGCAATATCAGTACCGGCGTTTTCAGGACGAACCTTTGTTTCTAAGACTTCTTTCACATAAGGCATTCCCAATCCTAAACGTGTCGCATAATGATTGTACACCCGCTCATAGACAGGAGCAAATTTACCACGTCTTGATTCAGGTCTCTGACCACTGGCTACCTCTTTCTTGTCTACTTCGTCTATTTCATACCAATTATACTTCCCGGTGAGTTCCGGCATATACTTGAATGGCACATCATACCCTAAATTATATTTAGCTGTATATTCATAGCCTTTCAGCAAGCGGTTGTCTAACACACCGTAGAGATCAGTACCTTGTTTCCAGGCCGTCTCACAAAGCATGGACATCATACCTAATCCCAACTGTGCATGTGTTTGGTCACGACCACTTTCCTGACATTGTCCAGTTTCTCCATCTATATAATAACGTATAGAACCATTTTCATATCCGTAAAGATAAATATCTATAGCTTTCTTATACATTTCCATATCATCCAATACAATCGCCATGGCCATGTAACAGTTAATGGCAGATGCGGAATAGCCACGTATTATCTCCATTGACTTATCAGCATAGCCTTTTTGTTGTGTAGCAGCAAACATAATGGCATTCTGACAAGCTGCCGCAAAATCGTTTCCAAATTGATTCATGATGTTCGGATGAGAAGCATCTTCACCGGCATAAATTTCATCATAAGGACCATTCATTATATATGTACTTTGAGAGAGTTTATCCGCGCTCAATAATTCATAACCCGCATATTGTGGTTGTATCTGTTGGGTAGCAATCTTACGAAAACGCTCGATGTCTTCTACAGTAAAAACAACTCCCGGGTGTTCAAATTCCGTAGGGTAGGTCACTTCTATGCGAGGCAACGGCCAACTATCTATATCGGTCGTCCCATCTTCTATTTCACTGTTACACGAGCATAGTGAGGTGCAGGCAATCACCATGCCTGCTACCTTTATCTGATTCTTTATATAATCTATCTTCATAATCATTTAACTATAAGGTGAATATAAGTCCATATTATTTCCCAGCCTCAACCTCTGAAAACGTCATCATTTCTTCTACACTCTTAAATGTACGTATCCAGTCTGCCGAGAATGAAGGAATATCGACTTTTAATATCTTGAACATAAAGGCTCTAATCGGAACAACCCCTTCTGTATTGGTAAACTGTGCTAAGGAAGATGCGTCATAATAAACCAGTTGTGTACCATCTGACAATTTCTCAACTTTCATAGCCGGTGCGATATTTATGGTATTTCCCAAGTTAGCAAGATTAAGAGTATATTGTGCACCCGATGGTATATCTGTGCATTTCATGGCAATCACCGGATAATCTTTAAAATTCATATCCATCTGATTAGCTACCGTACTATAGACTCTTTGCATATACACGCGCTTATTATTATCAGCAGTCACGGTCATAACCAGTTTTCCGTCTTTACGCTCCATAGAGCCAATATTACTATTGATAGCCCATCCCTCAAAGTCTGTTGTGGCATCCCATACATAAAAACCTGAGGCTACAGTCAAGTCGATAGTCGATTTATTGCCAGTCTCTATACAAGTGGCAGTAACAGTGGCTGCTCCGAAGCCCATGGCTTTCACTTTTCCTCCTTCCACAGTCAATACCTTCTCATCGCTTGATGTCCATTCCACAGAACTTACAGTAGCTACTTCCGGTGTTAGTGTAAAGTCTAAATCAAGTTGCTGTTTCCAGTAGAGAACATCCGTATGAGGAACAATCTCAACATTCGTCGCAGGTTCATATTTCATCACTTTCAATGAATATTCTCCTCTTACATTACTGCCATCGTGCGTATATGCATAGATAGTCACATCTCCGGCTTTTATCCCCGTCACTACTCCATTCTTATCTACCGTCGCAATATTTTCATTGCTACTTGCCCAAGTCAAATAAGAATAAGTATGGTCAGCAGGCAATATATCATATTTCAACTGTAATTTATCAGTTTCGTAAACTCCTTCCTCAATGTTTGTAAACTGAATCCCGGTAGTCTTGATTACTTCCGGAATCACTGTTACCTCGATAGTCCGTACAGTGGATGCTGTTCCAAATCCTACCGATGGAGTTACGGTAATCATCGTTTTTCCCAACGATTTAGCAGAAATCGTTCCATCTTGTGATACTGTAGCTACCAATTCGTTAGTAGTCGTCCACTTCAACTCTGTATGATCCGCATTTTCGGGAGTAATATGATAGACAATAGTTGTATCTGTTCCCAACTGCACAGGCAGTTCACTACTCACTTCCAATGAAATAGCTGTAATCAACTTGTTCTCGGGCATGTCAGTAGTAAATTCCTTCTCTCCGCAGGAAGCTATTAACAGACATAAGCCAAGTAATACACCAGCCTCCCAATATCCTTTCTTAAACAATGAATATCTGTTTTTCATGTCACTTACAATTATTTGTTTTTATTATTATTCCCATCCGGGATTCTGTTGCAAATTAGGATTCAACTGCAACTGGTCACTCGGCAACGGGAACAGATAGTTCTTTTCTTCCCATTTACGCCCCTTTTCAATAATGATACAACCTTCAGCATTGGTCTCATAAGGACAATTCGCCCACACTTTTTCATACTCCGTACCTTTCCACTGAATTCCTACAATATCCATCGGCATTTCTGTTTCTGCTGTCTTCCAACGTTTCAGGTCATCTAAGCGGAAGCCTTCATTGAATAGTTCAATGGTACGCTCACGGCGGATTTCTGTCCGCATATCCATACCCGCATTTTGGGTAATCAGTTCATTAGTCAATGGAGTCATAGCCGGATTAACACGGAGACGCACCAAATTCAAGGAAATATTCAGGTCAGTATTCGAGATCTTGTCGTCCCGTTCATACACTGCCTCTGCATAATTCAACAAAACTTCAGCATAACGGATTATAGGAAAATCATAACCTTCTTTTTTATCTTCCACCTTACGCTCTGTTGCCCATTTCTGATTGTGATATCCGGTCCCCGTCTTCGGCACAAAATTAGATATATATGGGTTCTTATCCTTTCCATCCCAAGAAGTACGTGGTTTCTGATTGTTCCAAAAGTTATCGTGAGGACGCATCATTGTATAACGCATACGATTGTCACGATCCTGAAATTCATCATCTATTTTCATATACCCTTTGAATTGAGGGTTTGTTTTTCCTCCATAAGTGATGGGAAGTCCATTTTGACAAAGATACATATTGGCGAATTTACGACTAATCCATATTGCATTATATAATGAACTTTGTGTAATATTCCAGTTGATAGGTGCCAATATTTCATCAAAGCGCCGAGCAAATATATATTCTTTATTAGCACTTTTCTGTAATCCGGCAGGATTAGACTTCGCATCCTCCAAGATGAACATATATTTCTGTGCACTGTCACCCAATGCTTCCGGTTTGAACAAACTGAATGTTTTGCTATCGATCACGTCTTTGGCAGCTTTCGCCGCAATATCCAGCAGTTCTTTTCCACGTTCTACGTTACCACGACTTTTTTGCCAGGTACCTTCGTACAACGCCACTCGTGACAAGAATGCCTGACATCCTTCCCGACTTATGCGCCCATACTCTTGTATTTCGGAGAACTTCGGTAACAGAGGAACGGCTTCTTTCAAATCTTTAATGATGAAATCAGCCACTTCACTACGATCATTCTGCTTGACATACATTCGCGCATCAGTTACCTCCATAGGTTCCTTCACCAAAATAGCATTGCCATATAGTTGCAATAAATCGAAATAAGAATAAGCACGAAAGAATTTTGCTTCACCCACATACTGGGCTATGTCACTCGGAGTGGCATATGACTCTGCATTTTTCAATAACAGATTCGTACGGCGGATGTGCGAGTAATTGCTGGTATAGTTAGCATCCGCAGGCTGTACAGCATTGCTTCCATTGCTAAATAAATTACGTTCATCTTTATTGGTAAACAGATCTGAAGTATAATCAGAATGTACCGGTTTTGTCGACTTATATTCCATTGCTCCTGAAAAGTGACGTGTCCAGCCATAGAATTGATTGGCAAATAGCAGATAGTCATCCGGTGTGTTCCAGTAGTTCGTTTCCGCCAACTGTTCTTGCGGCTCGAGATCAAGGCAAGAGTGTGTGGACAGTCCCAAGGTTAAAACGACAAACAGATTTTTTATTTTATTTAATCTCATACTATTTAATATTTAAAAGGTCAAGTTTAATCCTACCGTCAGGTTTCTCGTAAAAGGATAGCGGCCAAATGTCTCTACTTTGCGCGACGCTTCCGGATCCCATCCATCCTTGATTTTACTATTCTCCCACAAATCAGCTCCCGATACATAAATACGGGCATAGCTTATGAATTTAGTCTTCGAAAGCACATTTGCCGGAAACGTGTAGCCTAACGTAACATTCTTCAGACGAAGATAAGCACCATCTTCCACTGACCAGGAAGAACAAATATAGTTATACAGATTGATCTGTGTCTGATGTGTGTAAGTGGGATAATGGGCGTTCGGCGTTTCTGCCGACCATACATTACCAACCGACTGATTCGTTGAATTATTATACCAAGACATCATCGGTATCCGCCAATTGTCATTCTTTCCCTTTTGATTATTTTCGCCACCACGCCATACTGTGCGTTTACCGGCTCCTTGGAAAATAACCGAGACATCGAAGCCTTTCCACGATAATCCGGCATTAAAAGAGAAAGACACCTTCGGATCGTCAGTTCCCAAATATACATAGTCAGCTTCTGTCAATTTACCATCTTTATTGACATCTTCATACATATTATCTCCCAAACGCAAGTTACCAGGCATAGCAATATTGTTATTGCCATTGGCATATTGATTAATATATTTATCCAACTGATCTTGCGTTTGTATCTTACCGCAATATTTCAAACCGAACACGGAATTCAACGGATAGCCTTCACGATTTGAAACTACACCGGATTTAATCACAGCGTCACCCCCATTATCTACCAATTTGTTAGTGGTATAGGTGAAAGTCCCCCCCAGATGATAGGAAATTTCTCCTATTTTATCCGACCAGTTAATCGTGCCTTCCCAACCGTTTGCCTTAAAACTACCTCTATTAGCGGTAGGAGCTTTATCCCCCAATGTTCCAGGATAGGTGACATCAATCAACATATTGTTACACTTCTTCCAAAAAAGTTCGGCAGTACCTGTCAGTCGATTATCCAGGAAACCGAAATCCAAACCGATATTGTAGTTCTTGATGACTTCCCATGTACGGTCTGTACTCAACAGCTTACCGTTTGTATCCACATAGGAAAGTAAACCACTCCCCACTAATGCACCTCCATTCTGTTTGAAATCGTATAGCTGCACACCATCGTATCGATCAATACCTCCCTGATTACCCACTGTACCATAAGAAAGACGTAGTTTCAAATCATCGAAAACACCCAGCCCTTTCACAAACTCTTCTTCACTGATACGCCATCCTCCGGATACACCTCCAAAGAAAGCCCAACGATTCTCCGGCTGAAATTTAGAAGAACCGTCATAACGGAAATTTCCTTCAAGCAAGTATTTGGATTTATAGTTATAGTTCAAACGTGCAAAATAAGAAAGCAATGCTTCCTGATATCTGGAAGGTCCTTCATTCTTTGTGTTGCGTAATGTTATCTCTCCTATTCCGTTGATAATATTCAGTGAAGGTAAAATATTCAAAGCCTTAGTTGCAGTATAATCATATTCTTTCATGCTATATTGCGTACCAAGCATCATTCCGAGGTTATGACTACCGAATGTCCGCTTCCAGTTCAAATAGAAATTTAACGTATACAGATTGGTTCGTGCAGTTGTTTTAATATAATAAGTATCCTCTTGCCTGGGTTCCACACGCGTTTCCCGTTTTGTACCAGTGTAGTCATAATAATCTACTGTTTGGTTTTTCACGTCCCGAATGGCAGTAGAGGTGTTATACCCCAAAGTGGCTACTGCATCAAAATGCTCGTCAAAACGATATTTAAATGTCTCACTGATATTGATACCGGAAGTGTTGAGTTTGTTGTCTCCTCCCAATTCACAACGCCAGTTGGGCGTAGCCCAGTTACCCCACGCATAAGGTTTCCCATCCATCGTGGAAGAAGGAAAACCCGGTTGTTGCGTTCCGGCTGTCAAAGCTTCTCCAATTTGCGTCGGTGACACTTGATCCTGACGATAATAGAAAATGATAGACTCAAGATCAAAGTTCTTTGTAAGATGGAATGTATTACTCAAACGAAAATTATAACGTTGATTCTTATTGTTACCCCATTTCAAATTACTATCATCATACATATATCGTCCGGAAAGACGGAAGACAGACCTTTCGTTACCACCCGATACGCTCAGTTCATGTGAAGTGGAAGCTGCTGTCCCCCACATGATATCTTGCCAATCGGTATCAAAAAAGACGAAGTCGTATAAACCTTGGAAAGAATCCGGGAAAGGATTACCCGACTGCTCCACATTAATATAATGTCCCTTATTCTGACGAGCCAAAGCTACGTATTGCAGCCATTGATCGTCTGCCAGCTTTTTGTTATCATTCAAACGAGCTTGTTCCATAGCATCACACCACTCATCCAATGTCATCAGTGTAGGCTGCAACCCTACGAATTTAGCAGTTACCGAACCACTATATTCCACCTTTACCTTACCTTCTTTGGCCTTTTTAGTCTGTACCAGAACAACACCTCCGGCAGCTTTACTACCATAGATAGCTGCAGAAGCGTCTTTAAGGAAATTGATGGACTCTATATCACCCGGATTTAATTGGGAAAAATCGTCAGACTCCACACCATCAATAATCACCAACGGAGCTGAATTATTCTTCGAGAATGAACCGCGTAATTTCATATTCCAGCTCTCATCTCCCGGAGCAGCCGAGTTACGGGTTATAATGACTCCCGGCACTTGTCCTTGCAAAGCCTGTGCAGGATTAGAGAGAGCTCCCTTATCCTTTAACATCTTGTCACTAACTACGGTCACCGCACCTGTTAGTGTTTCTTTCTTCTGTGCGCCATATCCTACAACTACCACTTCTTCGAGCACTTCAGTACTCTCCTTCATTGTCACATTTAGTACCGCTTTTACACCTGCATCAATTATTTGGTCTTCGTAACCGATATAACTAAATTTCAATTTAGCACCCGCAGGAACATCTAGCGAATAGTTACCATCAATGTCGGTAATCGTACCACCCGTTTGTCCGACTACACTCACATTGACGCCGATAAGCGGCTCACCTAACACGTCAATCACTTTTCCTTTAATTTTCTTCAGGGTTTGTGCTACCGACTGCTGTTCACCGACAGCCGCTTGTATCCCAGCAACGGGATACACCACACACACCAAACAAGCAAAGATTGTTATCTTCTTCACCTGCTTTACCATACATAGCATTTTCTTTCGGAGTTTCATGAAATTAAATCTGAGGTTTTTACATTATTATTTTTATTCTCAAGACTCGGCAAGATGTGCAGACATCCCGTCATTTTACTTTTTCTGCTTTTTTTCTTCATTGGCTTCACTTCTATTTATTGATTCAGTTCATATTAAATGCAATTCTTCATATATCGGCGCATGTCACGACGTCCTAAAAATAAATGATAATCTACCGTACGCTGACTAAGATTCAACATATTGGCTATCTCTTCCGTATCTTTTTCTTCATAACGGCTCAACGCATACACCGTACGCCGTTGTACAGGAAAGACAGCAAGTATCCGTTGTTCTGTCTTACACAAGTCATCGGCAATAATCTTCTCTTCTGTTTCATTAGTAAAAGAAGGGATCATATCATAGATATAATTATTCACTTCTTGTTTTTTGTAGTATCTGCGTAAATAATCGGTTACGATGTTACGGGCAATGGTAAACAAGAAATACTTTACAGTATCCGGACGAAGCATTTGTTTATAATCCAATAAACGTACAAATACATCTTGAGCCAAATCTTCTGCCTCACAACGATGAGTGATGCGATAGGTTATGTAATTGAGAATTATCTGGTGATACTCTTTATAAGAGCAAGTTATGATATCATCAAAAGTATTAGCCATCATTGTTATTTTAAAGTTCTCTATAATATTGAATAAAGGCAGCAAGAGGAATTCCCATTGTCGGATAATTAGGATATGGATGGGGATTTCCGGTCTGTATTCCGTCACGATTCCGGTTGTACCCTTTTTCATTATCAATGGTAATGCCTATGTCAACGACATAGTATCCTTCACTTTCCCTACCATCAAATGTATCAATGATATTTTTTCGCAGTTGCCACATGGATGCATTCTGCCGTAACGTAAAATCTCCTCTGACATTGTTGAGCGAACCACAGGTTGTACACGGGATCAGAATTATAAATTTACCATCGGGCACAGCTTTGTAATATGACTCTTTCATCTCGGCAATCTTTTTATTCCATTCCCGATAATCGGCTGTCAAACTGTCGCGATAATCATTGAGCCCCAACATCTGTGCAAAGAACTTAGGTGCATCAAGATTCCACATATCCAGATATTTTCTATAATTGAAAGCCCATTTTCTCTCATCAACCTCAACATTCTTCCACTTCTTTCCTGTATAAACCATGTAGCTTCCACGTGCATTATCATACATTAAATCGTTTTTCTTCGGAGCTGCCAAATAACCTGTCTCCTTATCGAATTTAGTTATGCATTGATCGTATCTCCCACAGTTATAGACTATTTCAGTATCTGTCAGTTCACCATTAATCACCTTATAACAGTTTTTCCAAAACTCACAACTCCCCCAATATCTATATTCACCCACAGGTTGCATATATCCATGATATGATGTCATCTCTCCTTTAGGAATCTCGAAGTATTTCTTCACTGTCCATCCACCCCGCCCTTCATCATATTGTCCTTCTTCATTCTTTATATTCCTTAGTCCGACCAGTTTTATACCGGGAATATAATTCTTCGACAGCAACGCGTCCCTGAAAAAAGCTCCGTTGACAAAACTGTCCCCCAGTATCTGAACAGTAACTTCCTGAGTTCCTATTCCTTTTTTCCCTACGCATATAGAGATTGCTTTTTCTTTTATTGTTTCAAACTCATCCGAATTGACCAATTCGATTTTCATATTCGATCCATCCACAGGAGTATCGACAGAAGCTACACGATTCAGTTTTCTCGAATAAACGCAGTCACCCGAAAATCTCACAAAGTCATTGTAAGGTCTCCATCTTTTAATTAGTGCTTCGACAAAAACATCATTCCTTATATCCGAAAGCATATACAGTTTGCCCGGAATACAAATGTCATTTTTAAAGTTACTTTTCTGTCCCCAAAGCGGATGAAGTGAAAAAAGAAATAGTGGTAATACAATAAATGTTCTTTTAGATAGAATATTCTTCATGGTTCCATCATTTTGCAGTTCATAGTTATTTTTAATCACACTGCAAAAATAGACGAATCCAATCGACACCATTGAGATAATTTGTCCCGATTATTAGGTTAGTTTGTCTCATTATACCCTTTTTAGGGCATTTTCAGTATATAAATGGGAATGGAGAGACTTTTTATTTAGTCTCTCCACTACCATTCGAACGATATTGCGTCGGAGTGAATCCGAACTCTTCTTTAAAGTATTTATTGAAATATTTAATGGAATTGAATCCGACCCTGTCCGAAATCTCCGAAATATTATATGAACTGCCCCGAAGCAACTGGGCAGCTCGTTTCAATCGGACAGAACGAATAAAATCATTCGGTGTCAATCCGGTAATGGACTCAAATTTACGGTATAGCTGACTACGACTCATCCCCAAGTCATCACACAAGTTATTAACCGAGAACTCCGGATTTTCCATATTCTCTTCCACCAACCGTAAGGCTTTCTCCACAAATTCTTCATCTAAAGAAGTAATAGTGATATTCTGAGGAGAGATTTCTATTTCTTTATGAAATATTTCCTTACGCTTTTCCTGCTGTTCTAAAAGCATATTAATACGCGTCAGTAATATGTCATAATTGAAAGGTTTCGATATATAAGAATCAGCACCAGCTTTATAACTTTCTATCCGAGCTTCGTCTGAAATACGTGCCGTGAGCAAGATAATCGGAATATGTGAGGTCTGAATATTGTTTTTAATCCGGACACACATTTCCAGACCATCCACTTTCGGCATCATCATATCGGATATTATCAGGTCCGGCGACTTATGTATGGCAACTTCTTCGCCTTCGGCTCCGTCTCCAGCCTCCAGAATATTAAATTGACCTGTCAATTGTTCCACCAAAAAACGACGGAATTCTACATTGTCTTCCACTATCAAAATAGTTTTCCTGTCCGAATGTACCACCTTTTCTTCCACATCAGAAAACATAGCCGGAGCTTTGGGTTCACTGTCGTCTCCTTTCAAGTCGGAGGGAATATATATCAAAAAGGTTGTTCCTACTCCTATTTTGCTATGCACTTCTATCTTTCCGTTATGCAAAGAGACATATTCTTTGACCATATGCAAACCAATACCGGAACCTGTCACACCAGGAATTGGCTC
>PPYE01560551.1_pt1 | contig 11666 bp, 9 predicted proteins | sample 1559881 | NCBI WGS metagenome assembly PPYE01 (sample SAMN08240022, study PRJNA423297) | Human gut metagenome, whole genome shotgun sequencing project.
CACCTCGACTATCTTCTTTGCCAGCGGAAGCCCCAGCCCGTTGCCCTTTGTGGCGTGGGAGCTGTCCGCCTGGTAGAATTTCTCGAATATGTGCGGGAGCGCGTTCTGCGGTATTCCCGTTCCCGTATCCCGGACGCGTATCGTGATGACTCCGGCGCTGCGGTGGCAGCTCACGAATATGCTGCCGCCCTCCGGGGTGAACTTCACCGCGTTGTCGAACAGGTTGTTCCAGACATGCTCCAGCATCTGCTCGTTCCAGAAGAATTTCACTTCGTCAAGCTCCATCGAGATGTCGATGTTTTTTTCAGACCAGTGTGGCTCCAGGCGCAGCATGCAGGTGCGGAGCTGCTCGTCAAGCGAAAACTCCTCCTTGGAGATGATGTCCGTGGTCTCAAGCCGGGTCAGGAGCAGCGTGTTGGTGGAAAGCTCCGAAAGGTACTCGGTCTCCTCCAGGATTATCTTTGAGAATTCCTTCTGCTGCTCCGGGGTGAGGTTTCCATTATAGAGCTGCTGCGCAAATCCGCGTATCGATACCAGCGGGGTCTTGAATTCGTGCGAGAAGCTCGCGATGAAATCCTGATTGAACATCGCGTTGTTGTTTAGCTCCCGGGTCATTTCGTTGAACACCTTGATGAGGTCGGAAAGCTCCCGGACGGTGTGCTTTTCAGCCCAGCCCATGTCCACCTGAACGGAGTAGTCGCCCTGGGATACCTGCTTTGTCGCCTTGATAAGCTCCACCAGCGGTTTCAAGAACAGCCCGCTCACTATGAACGACATCAGCGAACCGATAATGATACTGCTGACGACGGAGGCTATGATGTTTTCCGTGTCGCTGCTTCCGTTGGAGACTATCATGTCTATCGAAATGCGGGCGGAAAACGAGAGCACGTCCGCGCTGACGGTTATAATGAGTATCAGCAGGCTGAGCTTCGCGCCCAGGCGGGTGAATATAGAGCTTTTCCGCTTTTTGTCTTTCATGACGCCCCCTGCGGCTTGTCCGCGGTCTTTACCGCCTTATAGCCAAGCCCCCGGACGGTCACTATCTGGATATCCTTGTTGTCCTTGAGGCGGTCGCGCAGGCGGTTGATGTGGACGTCCACCGTGCGTGCCTCGGATTCGCTGTCCATGTCCCAGAACTCCTCCATAAGGTTCGCGCGGGTGAAGGTCTTGTTCGGGAATGACAGCAGCTTGAACAGTATCTGGAACTCCTTCTTCGGCATCTGGACTTCCGTGCCGTTCTGTATCAGCGTGAAGGAATCGTATATCAGCGTTGTGGAGCCTACGGTTATCTTCTGCTCCTCGGATATCCTCGCGCGTCGCAGCAGCGCCCGGATACGCAGTATCATCTCCACGTCGTCCACCGGCTTTACCATGAAGTCGTCTGTGCCCATCGTGAACGCCTTGCGGACGTCCTCGGCGCTGTCCCGGGCGGTTATTATCAGCACCGGAATGCTGCTTCCGCTGTCGCGCATCGTTTTCAGGAACGTGTAGCCGTCCATCGTGGGCATCATCAGGTCGAGTATCACGAGGTCGATGTGGGTGGTCTCCATCAGCTTCAGCGCCTGCGCGCCGTCTCCGGCGGTGTAGGGCTGGTAGCCGTTCTTTTCAAGTGTGTATTCGTACAGGCGGCGTATATGCGCCTGGTCGTCGACGACCAGAATATTGAACATAATTACCTCCGTAAAACAGCTTCGGCTATCGCCAGGTCCTCCGGGCGGGTCACTTTCATGTTGCAGGCGGTCACAGGAGTTATGTGCACCGGTTCGCCGCACAGCTCAAGCAGGGCGCTGTCGTCGGTGAGCTCCTCGGCGCGGCTCCCCAGCTTTTCCATGCAGGAGGCGTAAAGCTCCCTGCGGAACGCCTGCGGGGTCTGGGCGGCGTAGAGCGTGCTGCGGTCCGGCGTGGACGTTATCGCTCCGCCGCTGACCTGCTTTATCGTGTCAGTCACCGGAGCGGCGGCTATCGCTGAGCCGTACTGTACGGCGTCAGTCAGCACGCGGTCGATATCCGCAGTGGATATCAGCGGGCGCGCTCCGTCGTGTATCGCGATGTACGCGTATCCGGCGGATACGTACTCGAGCGCGTTTTTTACCGAAAGGAAACGCGTCGCGCCGCCGTGTACCGCGGCTTTCAGCTTGGTTATGCCGTACTGGCTGCACAGCGCGGCGTAGCGCTCCTCCTCGCCGGCGGGTACGGCAAGAATTATTTCCCCGGCCTGCGCCGAATTTTCGAACGCCAGGGCGCTCCGGATAACTACGGGGATACCGTCCAGGAGCGCGAGCTGCTTGTTTATCCCGTTCATGCGGGAGGCGCTCCCTCCGGCGAGTATCACAGCGGAAAACATCGCCATGTCAGTTCACCGCGAGGAAGTTTCCGTGGAAACGGAAGTAGCTGTACTCGGTCTGGAAGTTGTTCAGCAGGCGGAGCACCACCGGCTGACCGACGTTTCCGGAGAACTCGAGGTAGAACATGAACTCGTCCTCCTCGGTGCGGAATTCCAGCGGGAGCGGCTTGCTCTGTATCTTGGTGAGGTCAAGTTCGTTGACCGCGAATTTTGTCAGCATTCTGTAAAGGGAGCCCGAAATATGCGGCAGGGAAACAGACACTGCGATAGTGTCCGCGCCGTCGTAGACCTCGGTCTCTTTTGAGATGCAGAAGAATCTTGTCGCGTTGTTGGGGTCGGCGGCTATCGCGGGGTTCACGATGTCCAGGCCGTGCATTTCGGCGCACTCCCGGGAGCAGATACAGCCAAGCTCGCTGCTGCGGTTCTCCGCGACCATCTGCGCCGCCATCGCGTTGTTTGCGTAGGGGATAATGGTAAGCTCCGGGCGGGAGGAGGCGTACTCGCTGCACTGGCGTATAGCCTGCTCGTGGCCGAACAGTATGCGGATATCCTGCTCCTTCACGCCGTGCTTTGCCGCGAGGACATGGGTGCAGGGTACGGTAACGGTGCGGTTCACGAAAACGTGGTGCTTTTCCAGCAGCTCCATGTTAACGCTGACCTCCCCGGCGGTGCTGTTTTCCACCGGGATAACGCCGTAATCGGCGCTTCCGTTTTCAACTGCCTCGAACACCTCCGCAAAGCTTGCGCGGAAGTTCATGCGGCCGTCCGGGAACAGCTTCTGCGCCGCCGCGTGGCCGTATGCGCCTTCGATCCCCTGCACTGCGACGTCGGGGGTATGCTTTATCTGCGTGCCGTGGGGAATGCTCACAGCGGGGGTTATCGCGTTGTTCTGGCCGCACTTCGATATATCCATGATGTTGGTGAACAGGAACTCTGCGGAGCTTTTCAGCTCCTCCGGGGAGCGGTCCCTCACAGAACGGATTATCGCCTTTTCGCGCTCGCTCTGGAACACCACCATGTTGTGCGCCGCCTTGTACTCAGCGACCTTGCGGGTCAGCCCCATTCTCTGCTTGAACAGCTCAAGGAGCTGGTCGTCTATCGCGTCTATATTCTTTCTGATCTCGCCTAAATCAAGCTCCATGCTTAGTTTTCCTCAACTTCCTGTGTTTCGTCGCCGATTACCGGGATACCTTCGCTGGTGAACCACGGCTCTGCTGTGCCGTCCATGGTCGCTTCCACTGTGGGCGGGTAGTTCTCGGCGCAGTATACTGTTACTTCCTGACCGTTTTCAACGTCCACGAGGTCGCCTATCTCAACGCTGCACTTGAACACGTATCCGTCCTTGGCTTCGTTGGAGCGCTCCGTCGTTACTGAATACTTGATGTTGAGCTTGCTCAGCTCAGCTATATACTTGTCGGGTGTCTGACCGGTGTAGTCCGGCAGGGCTACCCTGCTGGGTCCCTTGCTGACCTTTACGACTACAGTTATCCCGGCGGTGACTTCCTTGCCGGCTTCAATGCTCTGGTCGTACATCAGTCCGTTTGCGTAGGTGTCGGAATACTCGTACTTCGGCACGAACGTGAAGGTGCTTCCGTAGCGCTCGGTCTCGTAATCGTAGCTTCTTCCGGAGAAGTCCGGCATTTTTATCGTATCCGACGTGATGATCTGATCCGGCTCCGGCTGGGAGGACGTGGTTTCCGCCTGGCTGGTTTCCGGCTCACGGGTCTCTGCGGTGGCTTCCACGGTGGAAGTGCTTTCCGGCGGGGTGCTGTTTCCGCCGGTGAAAGTTCCGTTCAGGGTCAGCACGAACACCACGATGAACGCTGCAAGAACGATCCCTGCGATGACCATTACCGCGATGGTCTTGTTGCGCTCGCGGCGCTGCTTCTGCTCCCTGCGGGTGAGCTTCGCCTTCTCAGCGGGAGCCGGCTCGGCTGCCTTCGGCTGGGTGAACAGGCGGTCGACAAACTCGGTTATGGTGCGGACGCGATCCTCCGGCGAGATGTTAAGGCCTGCCATTATCACGGAGGAAATGTTTGCCGGAATGTTCCGGTTTATCATCATCGGCTCCATAAGGCTGGTGCCGTTTCTGGCTATTGCCTCGGTGGGAATGCAGCCGGTCAGGCAGCGGTAAAGCACCGCGGATATGCCGTAGACGTCTGTCCAGGTGCCGTTTATCTCGTTGGTGTACTGCTCTGGGGCTGCGAATCCCGCGAACATCTCGCAGGGGATCTCGGTTCCGGTGGTGCGCGCCGCGCATATCGCGAATCCGGTGAGCTTCAGCTCCAGCTTATCGGTGACGAAAATCGTGGAGGGGGATATCCCGCGGTGGATTATACCGGCGGAATGGATAAGGCTCAGCGTTGTGAAGAACGGTGAGAAAAGCTCCTTCGCCTGCTCCCAGGTTATCACACCGGAGGAGTTCGCAAGGTATGTCTTGAGGGAAATTCCGTTGATGTACTCGAATACCACGTAGGCGGTGTTGTTCTCGCAGAACACGTCGAGGACGGTCTGAACGTGGGACATTCCGCGCAGCTTCATCAGCGTGCGGTTGAGGTCGATGAATTCCGACAGGTAGGTCTTGTAGAGCGCCGCCGCGGACGGATCGACCGTTATGTCGGTCTCGCCCTTCCTGCGGGAGCAGAGGGTGTCCGGCATGAATTCCTTTATTGTGACCTTCGCGCCCGCCGCCGTGTCGTAGCCGATATATACTGCGCCCTCTCCGTTGTAGCTTATCACCTTACCGACGATGTAGCGGTCGGCAAGGAAGGTCTTGGGCGCCAGGTATGTGGGGATATTCGGCGTGTTGTCGCTGTATCCGCACAGCTTGCAGGGACCGTCATAGGTTTTGTCGTTCATGCAGCCCATGCAAAGTGAAGTTTCCTTGATCATTAGCTGTTCTCCTGTATCTGAATTTTATCTTTCGGATATTATTATCGTGTGATACACAAACTACCACTATAATAATATACTCCAAACGGCGGTGATTGTCAACAGTTTTGCGCGTTTTGTAACTGCAAGGAAACAAATTGTAGCCAAATTGTAATAATTTGATGGCAAATCGACGGACGGCGGCGGTTATTATGACGGAAATATGTGCAGAATTTTCGTACCGCCGTTGCATTTTCCGGCGAGTTGTGATATACTAGATACAAAAGATACATTATATCCGAGAAAGGAATAGTTATGTTCAGAAGCAAAAGACAGCAGGAGATACTGGAATCCACAGAATCGAAGCTCGCGAAGATGTTCGAGGAGATGAACACTGAAAAGCGCCCGGACAACGGCAGGACCGTATGCGAGACGGAATGCACCATGGCGCGTATCCGCTCGTTTTCCGACTTTATGTACCTGATGAAGGTGCGCCCGCTTCAGACTGCGTGCTACTATGCGGCGGCGGTGCTTTTCCTGCTTATGCTGGCGGCGTTCTGGTGCACGGAGTGGCTTCTGGGCGCGGTATTCGCGGTGCTTTTCCTTGTCTGCGCAACGCTTCCGCATAACATGCGGATACAGTATTTCAACAAGCGCGCCGACAAGCTGGAGAACAGCTTCGGCAAGGTCGTCAGCGTGGATCTTTCCGAGGAGGATAATCTCACGCTGACTATCAGCGCGTCCGATCAGTCGGAGTCCGACGGCGCCGCCGTCCCGGAACGTGCGGAGGCTTCCGCGAGGGTTTCCGAGGCGCTACGCGACAAGAACGCCCGCGTTGTCGAGATACCATATAAAAATATCTACAGGGCTTACGAGTGCAGCCACAGCTTCTATCTCTTCCCAGTGATGGAAAACAAGGACGAGCAGCTCGACGCCATTATCTGCGATAAGACGCAGTTCATCTGTGGAACCCCCATGCAGGCCAGGGACAGGCTCGCAAGAGGCTGCGGCAAGCGGTTCAAGATAAAGGTCAAAAAAGCCTGAGGCGTTTTTACACAATGTGGTATGAAACGGCATAGCAGTGTTTTGTTATGTTTGCCAAAAATCACAAAAAAATTTGTTCAATTATTAGAAAATCAACATTATGCCTTGATTTATTAGGAATGTTTATTGTATAATGTAAACAAGAGTATTCTGACAAATAGTGTGCTTTCATGGTTCGTTTGATGGTATCTAAGAGTCCGGGCGCTGTTCTGCGTGCGGGCGGGGTTGCTCTGTTTACTATTTTTATTGTAAGAGGATTGATGCGGTTGTTATTTGGAACTAAAATAGTTAAGACAGAAATTCTTGCCCAGAACGGTACCCTGCTTGCTTCGGCAGAGCGCAATTTCGTTTTCCCGAAAAACCTGGAATCCAGTGAGGGAAGTATCCTTATCATCAAGGGAAAGGATCTCCCGGAGCTTGAGCGCGGCACGAGAGTGGACGTTATCGCTTACTCCAAGGCGGGCGACCGAATAAAATACGCCGGGGATATCTCAATGTCGCACGACAGGCAGATGAATATTTCCCTGCTCAAATCCAACAGCACCAAGGTGCTCGAGGAGCGCAGGCGATACTTCAAGATAAAGGTCGAGCTGCCCGGCAGGGCGCTTTTCGTGGTTCGCGACGAGAACACCATTCGCTTTGAAGAACCGGTTGCTGTAGTGATCCACGACATTAACGTCGGCGGTATTTTCCTGACCAGCGCGTACGAGTTCCACAAGGACGACAGCGCATGCGTCGATATCGAGCTGGTGGACGGTTATCACCTCAACACCATGGCTACCATACTCAGAGTGCAGACCGACAGCGACGGCGTGATCATCGGCTACGGCTGCGCGTTCGAGGCGCTCACCGCCGCACAGGAGGACGCTATCGGCAGATACATAAACTATGTGCAGCTCCTTATGCGCGCAAAGCAGGGCGAGCAGGACTAACGCATTTTCACACAGCGCGGCGATACCGCGTCAGGTGACAGATAAAATATTTTCAGGGGGATAAGATAATGGGCAATTTGAAGCTGAAGATCGTGCTTACCGCTGTCATGCTGGTATTCGCGATAGTTCCGGCGGTGATCGTCGGAGCAATAGGCACATTTTCCGTTATGGGATACGAAAGGTCTGCCAAGGATAACACCCTCCAGCAGGTGGGTGAGTCCAAATCTGCCGGAATAAAGCAGGCGTTCAAAAGCTATTCATCCATCGTGGGGGCCATCGCAAAGAGCGAGGCGGCTGTTGACGTCGCACACGGAATGGGCAGCGCTGACGCCGAGCTTGAAGCCGCAGTCGCTGCGGATCCGGATATCCTCGATATGATGATCCTCGACGACAGCGGTACCGTCATCGAAGCTGTCAACGGAAGCGAGGGCGGAGTTTTTGAGAATCTCCCGATGAACGATCAGGGCGTTATCAATATGCCTTCCGTTTCTGAAATGCTCAACTGGACCAGCTACGGCGACGCCATCTTCGTTGCTGACCCTATCCCTTCCGACAATGCTTCCGGCGAGGCAGGGTATGTTGTTGCCATCGTTTCCGCTGGTCCTGACAGCGCTGTTATGAAGGCGCTTTCCGGTCAGTTCGTTAACCTGAGCGGCGCAAGCTTCATGATCGTTGACAAGAACGGCGTTGCAGTCAACTACAAGCAGAGCGGCTCCATCAACAAGGAATTCGCAGGTTCCGCGCTCCAGAGCGATATTGCCCAGTTCTTCGATACCTCCAACTCTGGTTACAGCGACCTCAAGAACAGCAAGGACATCAAGTCCATCAAGGGTTCCGCGGGCGGCTCTACATACTTCGTAGGCCTTGCAGGCACCGACGTTATGAACTGGCGCTGGGTGGCTTCCGCTGACAATGCGGCGTTCAGCCAGTTCTCCACTACTACGAACCTCCTCGGCTGGGTCGTTGTTGTGGCTTCCGCTGTTGTATTCTCCATTGCTTCCCTTCTCGTTATCGGCAGGTTCCTCGGCAACATGAACGGCATGCTCAAGACCATGACCAAGATCTCCGAGGCAGATGGCTCTACCGATATCCGCTTCAAGGTCACAAACAGAAGTAGCGAGCTTGGCGAGATCCAGACATCCTTCAACGAATTGCTCGACGAGGTGTTCCTCAGCGAGGAGCGTCACCGCACTATCGCAGAGCTGTCTGACAACATGCTGTTCGAGTGGGATTTCCACAAGGAGAGAATGTACGCTTCCAAGAACATGCTCGCGAAGTTTGACATCGACACCGACAGCGCTACGCTTTCTAACGGCAAGTTCATCGACTCCCTCATGAGCCAGGACGACGCTGAAAAGTACAAGCGCGATATGAACGGCCTGCTCAAGAACAAGAGCGGCTACAGTGCGGAATATCAGCTCAAGACAAAGAGCGGCGCGGTGATCTGGGTATCCCTACGTGCGGTTTGCATCACAGACCGCCTCGGCGAACCGCTGAGAGTTATCGGCGTCATGACCGATATCGACAACGAGAAGAAGCTCGAGCTTCAGCTCTCCGAGCGTGCAAGCTACGACTTCCTGTCACAGCTTTATAACAGAAACACATTTATCAGGAACCTCACGTCTGAGATCGAGCGCCGCGGCACAAAGCGCGTTGCTGTTTCCTTCATTGACGTCGACGACTTCAAGTTCATCAACGACCGCTACGGTCACACCATCGGCGACGAGGTCATCAGATTCGTGGCTGACACGATCCGCACCAAGGTCGACGACAGGGGCGGTTTCGCAGGCAGATTCGGCGGCGATGAGTTCGTGCTCTGCTTCACAAATCAGGATGATATCGCAAATATCGAGAATATCTCCATGGATATCATCAACGAGCTGTACGAAGGCTACACCACTGCTGACGGCGCAATGCACATCGACGTTAAGGCAAGTATCGGCGTGGCGTTCTGCCCTGAGCACACCGAAGATGTGAACGAGCTGCTCTCCTTTGCGGATACCGCGATGTACTTCGTAAAGAAGAACGGTAAGACCAACTACCACATCTACATTCCCGAGGACAGCGCAACGGACGAGTACATAGATCCGGAGGGCTTCTGATCCTTTGATTAATAATCAGCGAGGGCGGACAGTTACTGTGCGCCCTTGTGATGTCTGAATAGTGCCGGGTTCCGGCATAATGCTACAGTTTCCGGGGGAGTTTTATGGCAAAGATAATTGCACTCACAAATCAGAAGGGCGGCGTCGGAAAGACTACCACCTGCTGTGCGATATGCGGAGGACTTGCACAGATGGGGAAGAAGGTTCTCGCGATAGACCTTGACCCGCAGGGAAACCTCAGCTTTTCGCTCGGAATAGACGACGAGGACGCATACACCATCTATGATGTTTTCAAGGGGAACTGCGATATTTCCGACGCTGTCCAGAAAGGCGGGATCTGCGACGTTATCGCTTCGAATATCCTGCTTTCCGGCGTGGAGCTTGAACTTACCGGCGTTGGGCGCGAGTATATCCTCCGGGAACAGATGGAGACTATCCGCGACGAGTACGACTACATAATACTGGATACGCCACCGGCGCTGTCGGTGCTCACCATAAACGCGTACACCGCTTCTGATGAGCTTGTTATTCCCATGCTGTGCGAGATACTCAGTTTACAGGGAATTGCTCAGCTAAAGCAGACCATTTTCGCGGTACAGCGTTATTACAACAAGGAACTCAAGGTGGCGGGCATTCTGCTGAATAAGTACAATCCGCGGCTCACGCTGACGAAAGATGTCGAGGATCTGGCGAACGTTATCGCCATGCAGCTCGATACAAAGATATTCAAGAGCCGGATAAGCGCGAGCGTCAGCATTGCGGAGGCTCCCGCGCATGGCGAGAGCGTCATAACATACTCGCCGAAGTCAAAGGCGGCGCAGGAATACTTCGCGTTCATCTGCGAGCTTACCGGGGAAAAAGCCGGGGATAAGTCATGACCGACAGAATAACCGAGCATTATCAGGAGAATCCCGAGGGCGCAAGGCTCGTCAGTGACGAGGATATCCGGGGCGGTCAGAACAGGCAGGCTCCCGGGAAGAAGTCTGCGGGCTCTGCGGCGGAGAAGCCTGAAAAGGCGGGAAAACCGGATAAATCCGCTAATCCCTCTAATCCCTCTAATCCCTCTAAGACAGATAAGTCCACTAAGACAGCTAAGTCTGCTAAGTCTGCTAAGTCTGCTAAGTCTGCTAAGTCTGTTAAGTCTGCTAAGTCTGTTAAGTCTGGTAAGTCTGGTAAGTCTGGTAAAGCTGACAGCGCTGAGAAGGCGGGGGCTTCCAAACAGGCAAAGCCGGGGAAGTCCGCAGGGTCGGATAAATCGGGCAAGCCCGCGAAAAAAGCCGAAAATCCAGCGGAATACGATGAGAGCGGGGAGCAGTCCCAGAGCGTGAAAACCCCGAGCGTTATGCGGCTGGTGGAGGAACGCGCGTTCTCGGAAAACCAGGTTGTCGCTGCCGGGAAGAGCCTTATTCCAAGGCAGCTTCGCGGAATCGAGCCGCTTTCTAAGGTCATGCGCAGGGAAGCCGAGCTTCAGCGGGGCAAACAGCCCGACGATGAGGTGAGCCGTTCTCCGTTGGTAATGCGGGAGCTTACCGAGATGGTAATTGCCGAGAATGTTCCCGAGATAATCAGGAGGTTCAACGCCTGCGACTGCGAGAAGTGCATGTCAGAACTGGCAAGGCTCACCGCTGAGGAGATCCCGGCGCGGTACATGAAAATGCCTGAGCTGGCAGACCTCAACTGGAGCGGTTTCAGCAGCGATGAGAGAATGCTCATTGATTCGCTGAAAAAGAACGCCGTAACGGTCATGATAAGGCTCATGATTGCGAATAAAAAGAGAAATTTCCATTGATCACAAAGCCGGTGGGATATCCCGCCGGCTTTTTTGCGCGATATGTGTAATATGCTACCGGAGTTGAAAATCGACAACAAATCTTAAAAAAATGTTGAATTATCCGGAGGTTTATGCTATAATAAGTTATAAGTAACTGTATAGTAACAGGGGGTGTCTCGGTTGGATTGCTGTTTATGGCTCAACAGGAAAAAAATCAGCAATGCGGCTGAGATCATCGATAATTTCGACCTGGCTGCCGTTCGTGGATATTTCCTCGGGGGGAGCCTTTCGGAGTGGCTCAGGGAGCACGGCGGCACGGTCTACGCCGATCGGCTCGACAAGCTCAGGACGCTCGATCCGCAGGATCCTCAGCTTAACGACAGGCTCGCGGAGGTGTTCGGAGTAAGCGCGGGAGCTGTAACGGAGGTCTTTTGCGGGAACGTTCCGAATAACGGCGGGTCACGGTGCGGCTCTTTCGGGAGTTTCTCGGGCGGCTTCCGGGGTGGCTCCGGAAGCTTCAATTTCGGAAGCTACGGCGTTTTTCAAGGTTCTGGCTTGGGAATCGGTTCCGGCGGACTTACCGCGCTTGGAAGCTACAGATT
>PPYE01627541.1_pt1 | contig 11666 bp, 9 predicted proteins | sample 1559881 | NCBI WGS metagenome assembly PPYE01 (sample SAMN08240022, study PRJNA423297) | Human gut metagenome, whole genome shotgun sequencing project.
CACCACAACTGTGCATCTGCCGAAATGCCGTCCGGGCGGGGCAGCCCCTCGGCAGCGGGCGCTTTGAAGCTCTCGCCCTTTTTCACGATAATATTGATCCAGTTCTGCTGCTCGCCGGGCATAAATTTACCCGTTAGCAGATTTACTATTTTCAGGCTGTCGGCGGCGAGATTTGTCGGCAGTTCAAGGACGGGGCGGAAACCAATGTCCCGCTCCGGAAGGGTTGGCCTTGCCCAAAATGTAGCCTGTGCAGCGAAGTGTCCACCACGAGATAGATACATTCCCTCGACATTCCCAGTACCTATATCCTGGCCGAAAGAGCGCATTTTATACCAGTTTTTGATATAATCGGCTGACTTCTGATAGATCGTATCCCATTCATTGTCAATTGGTGCAAGACCAGAGCCTTCTCCTTCATTACGGTGATGGTCTCCAACAGATGGGGCGCGGAGCGTATAGTTCACGTTACTCGCTGTATAGGTCTGGCCATAAATCAGGTTCATTTCTGCCAACGTCTCCCGCTGCAAAGAACATTTCACGTTATAGTCCGCAATAAAAAGGCTGTGCTCGTAGGGCTGCTTGGCGGTATCGGTTTCATTTTCCATCGAATAGGCATCCACCGTACCTGCATAGGTAAAAGGCACATAATGCAGGGTGCTGTCAGGCAAATTGCTGTTTACCGTTCCGGGAATATCCATTGCCGAAAGGTCAAAATAGTATCTGCCGCCGGGGGCAAGGGTGAACTGTTCGTCGACCCGCTTTTCAACCGTCAGCGTAACATCCGCGAAACCGCTTGCAAGGTCGGTTTTGCGGTCGCCGTTGTACTGCTCGTTGAAGACCTTCAGGGTATAGGTACCCTCGGCAAAGCCGGCAGGAATGGTAAGCTGTGCCGTACCGTCTTTTTCTGTGAGGGAGGCGTTGCTGCGGCCGTAATAGATTACATTACCGACATCATCAAAGATCAGAGCGGAAATATATTCGTTTGCGCCGGTTTTTGCGTCGGTATAGGATATCTCTACGGTGCCGCCCTTGGTGGAAGCGGAAACCTCCCAGGTAGTTCTGCTGAAATCGTTGCGCTTGCTGTCATAAAGGGTCAGCTTCCATTCGTTTCCGGTGTAATTTGGGGAAACGGGCTGCAGCCCTCCTTCGGGCTTGCCGCCCACGGCGGCGGATGCAAAGAGGACAGAGTCCAAATTCAAGTCGAAAGCGGGACGAACGCCAAACTCCTTGGAAGTAGAGTATCCACCATAGTAGCGGACTTCACCTCTACCAGCCACAAAGGCAGTGGAATAGTCTTCGTCTGGGGAGCGCAGCCACCAATAGCTTGACGCCCAACCCGGATGCTCGGGATCCACGACACGCAAATCGTTGTTTACCGCATTAGCCTCTTTTGAGGAAAGCGGCCAAAAAACAGCATTGCTTACCGCAGGACCCGCTACACCGTCGGTATTTTCCTCATCGTAGTTTCCGCTTGCAAGGGTCCGTTTTTCAACAGCATCGGTTTCTTTCGCCGTCAGCTTATCCGCAAGCGCGTCTATTGCCTCTTTCAACGCGCTGTCCGCATAAGCGTTGCTCGCACCGAACTTTGACAACCCCATGTTATTTGCCGCAAGCAGGGTCATATTCCCGGCTATGCCGGCTGCACTGTTTCCGTCATAGTCGATGACGCGCCATGCACCGGGATTATTTTCATGGTCTTGCCCGAAATACACGGTCGGTGCGGTCGCTGTGTTTACATTTTTACTTAGTGCGTCTGTGCCAAGCTGTATCGCAGCAGAGCCCGTTGCTGTCTCGCCCTCGGCAAATACGCCTGTCGGCACAAGGCAGAACAGCATACATAGGGTGAGCAGGATACTGAGTATTCGTTTTTTCATTTCTTGCTACCTCCGTTATGTAAACTTAATCAAGGGCGGTTATTGTGATTGTGCCTTTGAAGCTCTCGAGACGGGTATTGTATGCCGACTGTTCAAACATGAAGTACAGCGTTATATCCTCGTCCGAGGCGTCGTAAATTCTGGTGAAATTAAAGGAATGTTGGTCGTTTGTCTGCGCTATTTTTGTGCCGTCACGTTTTATGCGTGTAACCTCACGGCAAAGGTCGTCGTCATAGCCGTCTGTCATCTGGATGGAGTAATTACCGCTGTTGTTGGACTCGTTTGATACCACCTGGAGAGAGCCGCTTATGGTGACGCTGTAAACATGACCTTTTTTGAGCGTAATCTTATCAAGATAAGTGGATATCAGGTCTCCGCTGTTTACCTTTTCATAGACGCTTAAAGCTGCGTTGCCGTTATTGAGAAATACTCTCGGAATTCTTGTTTCTGCATAAAAATAGCCCGGGCAGCTGCCGTTCTGACCGGCGTCGCCCTTGTCGCCTTTATCGCCCTTGTCGCCTTTGTCACCCTTATCGCCTTTGTCGCCTTTGTCGCCCTTTTCTCCCTTTTCGCCGTCTGTGCCGTCAACACCGTCTGTGCCGTCAACACCTGCGGCTTTTACACCGGTGTCGATTTCTCCGAACCACCAGTTGCCGTTCTCACCGATAAAAGGTGTTTTACCGTCTTTGCCGTCAGAGCCGTTTTGTCCGTTTGTTCCGTCCTTGCCGTCTTTTCCGTCTTTACCGTTTATACCGTCGGCTCCGTCCTTGCCGTCAAGACCTTTCAAAACCGAAAGGTCGTAAAGGTTCAGCCATATTTCATCGCCGACATAACGCCATTGCAGGATATTTTCGCTTACGCGAAATTCCGGAGTTTTTCCGTTTGCACCGTCCGTTCCGTTCTGTCCGGCGGGGCCCTCTATATCGGCTATCGCAACAAGATTTTGCCACTCTTCGCCCTCGTAACGCCACTGTATGTAGGTTTCGGTTCGCTGCACCTCTATGTTTTTGGCATTAATGCCGTCAACGCCGTCTTTGCCGTCAACGCCGTCTTCGCCGTCAAGACCGTTCTTTCCGTCGGTGCCGTTAACGCCGTCTTTTCCGTTCTTACCGTCTTTCCCGTCAACTCCGTTAATTCCGTCCTTGCCGTTTTCCCCGGAGGCACCACGCAGCTCGGTAAGCGCCACAAGGTCGCGCCATTCTTCTTCGGCGGGGTATCTCCATTGGATTGCCGTGCCGCTATTGCGCACCTCCGGCAGTGCGGCGTCGGTTTTTACCGTTTTGCCGCATCCGGCGACAAAAACAATGAAAAGCACCAAAAGCATACCTGTGAGCAGTTTTTTCCCTGTTCTCATCTTCTCTCCTCCGTTTCGCCGTCCGTAGACAGCTTAAAATCATATTTCATTTCAAGCATGGCAAACAGCTTATGCATAACCGTAACGGCAAGCTCCCGAATATCAATCGAGCCGATAAAAGCAAGCACCTTTGCCTGTTCTCCCTCCGGTACACGATATACTCTCATTGATGCCACCAGAAACCTGCTGAGCTTGCGCTCCAACGGGAAATGAATATCACATTTGCGAGCCATATAGTTGCGCATAAGTCCTGCCGTGCCGATTTCCATTTCGTAAAAGTCACTTTCGCTGTAATCGGGGAAATTTGCTCCGAAAATCTGTTTCAGCTCCGCCGTGGTGTGCAGATAGATGAATTCCGCCGTGTCGGGCTGAGAATATGCTTCAATATAGATTTCTCGCAGGTTCTCGTTAAGCTCCGTTAGCGTGAGCTGAAGAGATGTTTCCACCGCATAGGCGTATACGGGCGGCAGTTTTTTGTCCGCAATGCTCCTCGCCACGTCAAATTGACCGCCGAACATCGATTCGGTCAAATCCAGCAAGATTTTGTCCTTGGTCGGAAACAGATTTAAATAGCTGCCCCTTGCGACGCCTGCTTCCTCGACTATTCGACTGACGGAGGTGCTTTTGTAGCCCTCCTCCAAAAACAACCGAACGCACGCCGTTAGGATTTTTCTTTTTGTTTCGCTGCTGTTTCTACGCAAATATATCACCTGTTTATAATATTATTAGTATGCATACCAATAATATCATATAGCATACAAAAAAGCAAGATAATGTTGATTATTAGCCCGTTATGAGTAGGTTTTGCTTAAAATAAACGGTTTTTCATATAATAATGCACTTAACCCCTCGGATAATGCAGACGCATATCCGAGGGGTTAATCTGTTTCTGTATCAAAATATATTGTTTTGAGGTGCTTCACGAGGGTTTTGCTGCTTGATTATATAAAATAAGATGCGGGAGATTCTCTGTTATTCGCATTCGCATATACTTTTTCTTGTGTGCAAAATCGAAGAGGGTGTTACCGAAAATTCGTCAAGCCCCCATTTGCAAAGCAAGGGAATAAGACGTGTATCGGCTGCCGCTTCTCCGCACATTCCGACGGGGATGCCTGCCTTTTTGGCGTTTTTGATTGTCGTTTCGATAAGGCGCAGAACCGCAGGCTGAATCGGGTCATACAGCTTTGAAACAGCGGCGTTTCCTCTGTCAACTGCCATGGTGTAGCCCGTCAGGTCGTTTGTGCCGATGGAAAAGAAATCAACCTCTTTTGCAAGCAAATCGGAAATTATTGCCGCCGACGGAGTTTCTATCATAACGCCCACGGGAATGTCGGCGAATTTAAGGCCCTCATTTTTAAGCTCATCTTTGCATTCTTCGATAAGGGCTTTTGCTCTGCGAACCTCGTCAAGTGTCGTTACAAGCGGAAGCATAACCTTTATGTTTCCGAAAACCGCTGCGCGGAGAATCGCACGAAGCTGAATTTTGAAAATTTTAGGGTTGTCAAGGCAGTATCTTATCGCGCGGTGTCCGAGAAACGGGTTGTCCTCTTTTTCGATTTTAAGGTAATCTATCGCTTTATCTCCGCCTATATCGAGTGTGCGAATGATAACCTCCTTGCCGTCCGTTATCTTTGCGACGGTTGAATATGCTTCGTACTGCTCCTGCTCCGCGGGAAGAGAGGCTCTGTCCATAAACAGAAATTCCGTTCTGAAGAGGCCTATGCCCTCGCCGCCGTTTTGCAATACGTTCTGTGCGTCCTCAGCCTTGCCGATGTTGCCGTACACATGCTTTTTTACGCCGGATTTTGTAACGGTTTCTTTTGAAAAGTATTCGTTGAGGCTTTCTTTTTCCTTCAGATATGCCGCCTGCTTGGTTCTGTATTCTTCAAGCTCTTCCTCTGTGGGGTCTGTAAATACTTTTCCCTTGAAGCCGTCTGCAATAATCATATCGCCGTCCGAGATTTTTTCAACCGCATTGACGACCGACAAAACGGCAGGTATGCCCATGGCACGTGCGAGTATTGCGCTGTGACTCGTAACACCGCCGACCTCGGTGATAATTGCGGAAACATTTTCCCTGTTTATTTGTGACGTCATGGACGGGGTGAAATCCTTGGCGATGAGAACAGAGCCTTTCGGTACGGATGAAATATCCACACTTTTTACACCCAGAAGAATGCGCAAAAGGCTGTCTCTTATATCCTTTACATCCGAGGCGCGTTGGCGCGTAAGCTCGTCGTCAACGCCGGAGAACATATTGATAAACATTGTGCATATGCTGTCAACCGCCGCTTCGGCAACAGAGCCGTTGTCGATTGCTTCTTCCATCTGTGCGAGCATAAACGGGTCCTCAAGCATAACAAGATGTCCCTCGAGTATCTCCGCCTCTTTATTTCCGGCATTCTTTTTAAGCTCCGCCACAAGTGATTTTGTTTCGTCGGAAAAGTCGGCGACTGCCGAGTGCAGACGCTTTTTTTGATGATCCGAATCGGTAAATTTTACGGATGAATAGTCAAGGTTTGTGTCCCTTATAACGACGGCCTTGCCGATTCCGAAGCCTTGAGATGCGCCGATTCCTTTAAGCATTAAACCCACCCTTTCATTAAGCCGCGGCAATATTATTCTTCGCCGAAGCCCGATGTGATAAGCTCTTCGGCTTTTTTGAGCATTTCGTTTTCGTCTGCGCCGCTGCACTCTACGGTGATTTCGCTTCCGCATTTGATGCAGCCTGCCATTATATTCATAATGCTCTTGCCGTTGATCCTTTTACCTCCGAAAACAATGTCAACGTCCGAAGAGAATTTAGACATTTCTGTTACAAAGGTGTTTGCCGGACGCATATGAAGTCCCATTTTATTAGTGATTGTAAAAGTTTTCTGTACCATAATAATTCTCCTTATGTTTAATACCTGCCGAGAGGATGATGCCCCTCGGCACGGTTTTTGATTGTTTGTTATACGGATTCTTTACGATCCTTTTTAAGAAGACCGAGCATCAGCGCTCCGACAACCGAGCCTGCAATAAGGGCTACGATATAGAGAAGCGGATGGTCGCATACTATAAATGTGAAGATTCCGCCGTGAGGTGCGGGGCATGTAACGTTGAACAGCGATGTAAGAGCACCTGCGACAGCAGAGCCTACTAAGCATGAGGGGATAACTCTGACCGGGTCGGAAGCGGCGTAGGGGATAGCACCCTCCGTAATGAAGCACAGACCCATAAGATAGTTTACGGGGCCTGATTTGATTTCTTCCGATGTCCACTTCTTCTTGTTGAAGGTTGTCGAAAGTGCGATTGCAATCGGGGGAACCATACCGCCTATCATAACAGCCGCCATAATCCATGTGTTGCCGTCGGCTATTGCAGCCGTGCCGAAAACATAAGCCGCCTTGTTGAACGGGCCGCCCATATCCGTTGCCATCATTGCCGCAAGTACTATGGAAAGGAGTATTTTGCTTGTATCGCCGAGCGACGAGAGGAACGAGGAAAGAGCGGAGTTGACAACGCCTATAACGGGGTTTACAAGACACATAAGAAGGCCCATGATAAGCGTGCCGAAAAGAGGATAGATAAATACGGGCTTTATTCCGTCCATTGATTTCGGAAGCCAAGAAAATGCCTTTTTGAGGAGATTTACAATAATACCGGCAAGGAAGCCTGCGAGCAGAGCACCGAGGAAGCCCGACACCGCTTTGTCGTCTCCGGTAAGGCTTTGGTTTTCAATCAGCGAGCTGAAGGTGTAACCGTTTGCCGCAAATACGCCGCCTATCATACCGGGCAAAAGACCCGGTCTGTCGGCAACGGACGATGCGATATAAGCCGAAAGAATGGGGAGCATAAGCGCAAATGCCGCTTTGCCTATCCAGAACACAATTGCCGCGACGGGACTTGTGAAGCCGAAGGTTCCGCCGACATCGGCATTGCCTGCAAGCGTATCGAACAGGAAGCCGAGAGCTATGAGAACTCCGCCGCCGACAACGAACGGGAGCATATGCGAAACACCGTTCATGAGATGCTTATAAAGTTTGTGCCAGCCGCTTTCCTTTTCGTCGTCATCAATAGGCTGCTTTTCACTTTCGTCGGCGTGATATATCGCGGCTTTTCCGTCAACGATTCTTTTGATAAGCTCCTCGGGCTTGTTTATTCCGTTTGAAACCGAGGTCTTTACAACGGGCTTGCCGTCGAAACGTGCCATTTCGACGTTTTTATCTGCGGCAATGATTATTCCGTCGCATTCTTCGATTTCCTTTTTTGTGAGCACGTTTTTAGCACCGCCGGAGCCGTTGGTTTCGGCTTTGAGCGGATAGCCTAATTTTTCGCCCGCTTTTTCAAGTGCCTCTGCCGCCATATAGGTATGCGCTATGCCCGTCGGACAGGCTGTAACCGCGAGTATTCTGTAACCGTTCGGCTTTACTTCGGGTTTTACCGCTTCCTCGGGGTATTTTTCCGCTTCCTTTTTATCGATTATTTCTAAAAATTCGTCCGTTGTTTTTGCGCCCCGTAGAGCCGCGCAAAATTCCGGTTCCATAAGCATTACCATAAGACGGGAGAGTATTTCGAGATGTAAATCTCCGTCAACGGGAGCGGCAATCATAAACAAAATGTCCGAGGGCTTGGAGTCGGGAGCGCCGTAATCAACGCCGTTCGGAACCGTTATCGCCGAAAGACCGGGAGTCTTTACGCTGTCCGATTTTGCGTGCGGAACGGCAATTCCTTCTCCGATTGCGGTCGAGCCCTGAGCCTCTCTTGCAAGGATAGCCTCCTTGTACGCCGCCTTGTCGGCAAGATTTCCTGCCTTTTCGTGCAGGGAAATCAGCTTGTCGATTGCCTCTTCCTTGTCGGTGAGAGAAACATTAAGAGCAATCGCATCCTTTTTTAATAAGTCGATGATTTTCATAAGTATTCCTCCTTATTTATACTCCGCGTTAAAGACGCGTTCAATTTCTTCACGGGTTGCAAGCTTTTCTGAAAAGGCCGTTGCGTTTCCGCACGCCGAGCCGAGTCTTAAAGCGTAGGAGTAGTCGGCGGTCTTGATATATCCTGCCGTAAAGCCTGCTACCATACTGTCTCCGCAACCGACGGAGTTTATGAGCTTGCCCTTTGCGTTGCCTATCCTGTGGACGCTTCCGTTTTCGTCCGTAAGCATTGCGCCGTCCTTTGCCATTGAAACAAGCACGTTTTTAGCACCCATTTCCTGAAGCTTTTTCGAATATTTCACAATGTCGTCATCACTCTTTATTTGGACCGAGAACAGGTCGCCGAGCTCGTGATGATTCGGCTTTATTAAAAACGGTTTGTATTTGAGCACGTTTTTGAGCAAATCGCCCGTTGCGTCAACCACGCAGTTTATATTTCTGTCGCCGGCTCTCTCAAGTATTTGCTCGTAAATGTCATCGGGGAGGGTATTCGGGATAGAGCCTGCGAGGATAAGATAATCTCCGCTCTTTATGCTGTCAAGCTTTTTTAAAAAGCTCTGCATATCCTCTTTTGTGATTTCGGGGCCGCAGGCGTTCAAATCAATTTCCTTGTCGGCCTTGATTTTGACGTTTATTCTCGTATCGCCGTTTTTAAGATAATTAAAATCGCAGTTGATATTGTCGTTTTTGAGCATTTCTTCAAGCTTTTTTCCGGTAAAGCCTCCGAGAAAGCCGAGTGCCGTGTTGGGAATTCCGAGCTGTGTGAGTATGACCGACACGTTGATGCCTTTTCCGCCGTAATAGATTTCTTCGCCGTCCGTACGGTTTATGTCGTCGGTTCTGAGAGCTTTGAGCTTCATCACATAGTCGAGAGCCGGATTCAGAGTAACGGTGTAAACCATTAAGCAGTTACCTCCTTCACTACCGTTTTTGATTTAAGCTGTTCGTCATCGCATTTGTCGCAGACTATACACGCCGCCGCAACCGGTGAAAATGATACCGCCGAAACTTTTCCGAACTTTGTGTGGTCGCAAAGCACATAGGTTACAAAGCTTCGCTCTATGGCAACGGCTTTCAGCATTGCCTCCTCGGTGTCCGGGGTTGTAAAGCCCTGCTTTTCGCTGACTCCGTTTGTTCCGATGAACGCTTTTGAAAAGTTATATTTCTGAAGATTTGAAGCGGCTACTAAGCCTATGATTGCCTCGGTTGTGCTTTTTAATTCACCGCCGATAACAAAAACCTTGCAGCCATTGGCCGTCAGCTCCTTTGCATGGGCGATTCCGTTGGTTACAAAGGTTGCTTTGGAAGAGGTTATATATTTCGTCATAAGAAAGGTGGTCGTGCCTGCGTCGATAAAAACGAAATCATCATCATTTATCTGCGATGCGGCATATTTTGCAATCTCTTCCTTTTCGTTTATGTTCATCAGCGATTTTTTGTCGAAATCCTCCTCGTTGTGGAGAAATTCCTGCCCGAGAACAGTCGCTCCGCCGTGAACTTTGTTTATTTTCCCGAGCTGGGAAAGAGCCAAAAGGTCACGCCTTATCGTAGATTCGCTTGTTTCGAATTTTTCGGCAAGCTTTGAAACGGTAACCGAGCCGTTTTGACGCAGAATTTCAAGTATCTGCGCTCTTCTGTCGGTTGTAAGCATATTCACACCTCCGATATCTCTGTTGTGCCTTAATTATACAGAAACATTCAAATACAGTCAATATCGCGCAATAAAATTCAGCGTTTGTGCTTATAGTGTGCCCGTTTTGTTATCTAATATGCAATATTATTGAACCGTAAATGCGCACTTTTGCACGTTTCAAATTTTTCAATCATAAAAATACGCATCAGATAACATAAAAAAATCCGCCCGAAAGGCGGACGACATCAGTCATAAATTCCATTAGCAGACGGAAAAAAGTCAATGAAAAACTGCGGCTTTTTCGTTTTTCTCGTTTTTGACAAAAATAAAAAGCCGAAAACCCTTGAAAACAAAGGCTTTCGGCATTGCTTGTGGCGCGCCAAAAGGGATTTGAACCCCCGACCTTCCGCTTAGGAGAAGCCCCCGAGGGGCATTTTTGACTCCCTACAAATCCCCGGAAATCCTTGATTTTACTGGCTTTTCTGGGATTTCACTGTTAGTAAATTCTTGTCCAAAACCTGCTAATTTTTCGTGGTTTTTTCACTTGTTTGAAATGGGAGAGTGTTTTTTGGGGGGTTCAAAATTTCTTGAAAAAATTTTTTGCAAACAAAAAAGCCGCCTATTTTCCTCGTATCGAGGGCAATAGACGGCGGGTAGAAATATTCATAATTTTGGTGTATAATAAGAAATTAAGAGAAAGACAAATTTGAAGTTGTACGAGAGGTATAGTTATGACAGTGTATCATGTTGTTACTGATAGACCTATGAGTGTTGGTCAGAAAATCATCTTTGATGAGAACAATCATAGTGGTGTGTATCAGCGAGTTATGGATAAAATAGATGTTGTAAACGAAATATATAAGAATCCTGAGAATTATCAGGCTAATGAATTAGAACATCATACTTCTGTTGCATTGAGGGAACTGGCAATGGAAGAAGTAAGAAAAGAAGAATATCCATTTTATCCATCGAGAATGAGTTGCTTATATGTATCTAGAACATATGAGGAAGCAGAACGATGGGGCGAGTTTTTTGCTCGTATCGGCAGACCAACATATTCAATTGTTGAATTGGAAGTAAAAGGTACTTACTTTATAGGAGATGCAACTAAGTGTTTTGATGGTCAAACGGATAAGTCTATAAATAAGGAACTTGCAAGACTGTATTGGGAAAATCCTCAGAGAGAAGATAATAAAAATGAGGTATGTGAGATGTTGGTTGATGGAGAAATAATGGTGCTTACAATTATAAAAGAGATAAATGCCAATATATAAGCCGTAAAATTTCAGTTTGTCGAACTTACTCTCAATTAGCAAAGACCGCTTACAAAAGTGTAGGCGGTCTCTTTTCGTGTTTAGATATATTTGATTTTGAACTTTCTTTTCTTGGCTGAAAGCACCTTACAGAGAACATCATCAACCCCATCGGTGTATCTGCCTTGTGCTATCAGGCTGTTCTTCAAACGGATAAGTGATTGCAACACTTCGCTGTATTCGTCCTTGGAAAGGTATAAATGATATTTCTGTTCTTTCAAAACAACCACCTCCTGTTACCGCAATTATATAATAAGAAATGGCATAGAGGTAGTGTGCGATTGCTGCTTGACCACACCTAAATGAACGAATTAACAGGGTAACGACCGCCTTATTCATTAGCAAGCCGTACACCTGAAAGGCGGACGACATCAGTCATAAATTCCATTAGCAGACGGAAAAAAGCCAATGAAAAACTGCGGCTTTTTCGTTTTTCTCGTTTTTGACAAAAATAAAAACCGAAAGCCCTTGAAAACAAAGGCTTTCGGCATTGCTTGTGGCTGTGGGGTACAGAAAAGATGTTTTTATGTTTTTTGTGGATAGAGTTGAACTCTCGGAATTTTTAATGAAATCGTT
>PPYE01171261.1_pt1 | contig 11664 bp, 9 predicted proteins | sample 1559881 | NCBI WGS metagenome assembly PPYE01 (sample SAMN08240022, study PRJNA423297) | Human gut metagenome, whole genome shotgun sequencing project.
GTGGTCACCTGGGCCTCGATGGGGGCATAGGAGGCCGGCTCGTCATTGGACACCAGATGGCCCAGCCGCTCGGCCAGGGCATCGGTGAGGGCGGCTACGTCAATGGTGCGGCCGGTGACCCCCTTGTGGAGCACCAGCTCGGTGTCGGTGACCTCCCAGGTGGTCTGGGCCTCCGGGTCGGAGCACTCCTCCACCGCCCGGGTTACCGCGTCCGGCGTGCCGGTCAGTGTCACGGGGACGGAGTAGCGGTTGCCGTGCATCACGGCGGCGAGATACCACCCGCCCCGGGTGAAAAAGCTGCCGGCCTGGTCGGTCAGAGCGGCGTCCACTGCGGCAGCGGCGTCCACGGAGACAGAGGGATCGTCACCGTTCACCGCATAGCTTTGGCCCGCACAGGTGAATTCGGCCCGGCTGTCCGCCAGCAGGCCGGGCAGGGCGCCCTCCAGGGCGGCGGCAGCCCCTTCCCGGGACTGGCCGCTCACGTCCACCCCGGCAATGGAGGTGTTGGGCAGGAAAGCGCTGCTGCCCGCATAGGCGCAAAGCCCTACATATCCACCCGCCAGTGCCAGGACCAGAACGAGGACAACGGCCAGGGCGATTTTTCCGCCCCGGGGCATGCCCGGTCCCCTTGCGACCCTCTTTCCATCCTGATTTTCCATCTTCATCAACTCCAAAACATCACAGAGGATGTAAAATACGACTACTATTATAGGACTTCGTCCCGGGAAAAGCAATTACAGAACGGTTACATAGCACTTCCGGCGGAAAGCGCTTTACATGCCCCGGATTTCGCAGTATGATAGAGAGGCTTCAGCGGGGCGCAATCTAATCTTTCATCTTTTTTAAAGAACTTATCCAGCGAAACTTTAACACTTCTGTGATAGAATAACAGACAGAACACGCGGCAGTAACAGGAGGGCGGTGCCCATGGCAAGCTATCGAAATGAAAATCGACCGGATTCGGGGGACCTGCTCTCCTGGATCATTACCATCGTATTGCTGGTCAGCCCGGTCTGGCCCATCGGCCTTATTCTGCTGCTCCGAAAGCTGACCGGAGGTTCCAGGCGCAGAGCCTCCCGCCACCCTTATGATATCCAGCGGGAGGGAGGCCCTGTCCCCGGCACGCAGGGAATGCCCGGCGCCCAGCGGCAGACGCCTCCGGTGGGGCGGCAGCATGTGGGCCGCAGCCCCCGGCAGGGCAGGCCGGTGAACCTGGACCGGGGCAAGGGACTGACCGTATGGGGAATTGTGTTGACCGTGATCTTCGGCATCGCACTCACCGGATTCCCGGCGGTGGCCATGAGCGGCGGCTTCCTCTCCGCCCTGGCGGTGATGTCCCCGGTGATCGGCTTCTTCGGCGGCGGCCTGGCCATGATCTGGGCGGGTACCCAGCGCACTAAGAAGGCCAAGCGCTTCCGCAAGTACCTGGCCCTCATCGGCAGGCGGGAGAGCATCTCCATCACCACCCTGGCCCAGGCCATGCCGGTGTCGGTGCACAAGGCCTGTGACGATCTCCAGGATATGCTGGACAGCGGTATTTTAGAGACGGGCTATCTGGATATGTCCACCGGCCGTCTGATCCTCAGTGACGAGGGCCTTCAGGAAGAGGCGCCCCCTGCCCCCGAGCCCGACGAGCCGGAGCCGGAGGAGGACGTGCTGGACATGAACGACGATGACGCGGTGCTGGGGGAAATCCGCCGACTCAACGACGATATCGACGATCCGGTCATGAGCCAGAAGATCGACCGCATCGGAGAGATCACCGGCAAGATCTTTGCCTATCAGAAGCAGAGCCCCAACCGGGCGGGCCAGTTGCGCAGCTTTTTAAGCTACTATCTGCCTACGACCCTCAAAATCCTCCGGGCCTACGCCCGTATGGAGGAGCAGGGCGTGGAGGGAGAGAATATCCGCTCGGCTAAGGCCCGCATCGAGGGCATGATGGACAAGGTGGTGGAGGGCTTCGAGAAGCAGCTTGACAAGCTCTTCCAGGACGACGCCATGGATATCGCCACCGACGTGCAGGTGCTGGAGCGCATGCTGGAGAAGGACGGCCTCTCCGGCGGCGGCATGACCCTGGGCGGTTAGGTGAATACGTACAGGAGGCCCCTGCCAGCGGCAGGGGCCTCCTGTATGCGGTCTTTTTGGAATGATAGGGGGCATCCGAACAGGGATGCCCCCTATCATCATTGGAATCAGGATTCCATGTGCCGGCCCAGGAACCCGGCGATGGTCTGGGCCAGCTTATAGTCGGTCTCACTGCTGGCCAATTCGCCCTCCGTGCCCACAAAGAGCACACAGCCCAGTACGTCGCCCTCGGACAGAATGGGGGCGGCGCAGGCCACAAGATACTTGCTCCCGTCGTCGCTTACAGGCACCGCCTTGTCGCCTGCCTGGTACTGATAAATCTGGCGGCCCTCCATAATCTGCTCCAGCTCAGAGGAGATCCGCTTGTCCGTCAGCTCCCGGCGGGCCAGGCCCGCCACGGCGATGCAGGCATCCCGGTCGGTGATCACGGCGATCTCGCCGGTGGTCTTGTTCAGAGTCTCGCACATCTGGCCGGCGAAGTCGCCCAGGCCGCCCATCAGGGAATACTTTTTGAAGATGACGCCGCCGTCCTTGTCGGTATAGATCTCCAGGGGGTCGCCCTCGCGGATACGCATGGTTCTGCGGATTTCCTTGGGAATGACCACGCGCCCGAGATCGTCGATACGGCGCACGATACCAGTCGCTTTCATCTATAAACTCCTCCTGCGGTTGTAGTTACAGCCCTTATTATCCGCAGGTTTCTTTTGCCTATGCGGCGCAGCCAGTGGTTTCATTTGGAAAGAAAACGCGGACATTGACAGCCGGAGGGGAGGCGCTTACAATAAAACCGACACAGATAGAACAAACGCGAGAGGGGAGAGGAAAATGACAACCGACATGCTGCGCTGCGCCCTGCGGGGGGTAGCGGCCTACCGGCCTGTTGTGGATGAGCCAGTGATGCGCCTGGCGCTGGGGGTACTGGATAAGCTGTCCGCCGGGGACGGCAGCGGGGCCGTGGAGGACTACGCCCGGCTGTTCTATGCCCTGCGGAGCGCGGGGAGCCGGAGCCTGGGGGAATGGCTGGACGGCCGGCTCCGGGACCGGGAATCCCCCTATGCCGCTCTGGTGGAGCGGGGCGGGGAGGACCCCGCCCTGGAGGCGGCCGCCCGGCGGGATATTGAGACGTTCATCCTGCTGGCGGAGCTGGACTGGGACCAGGTGCTCGCTGAGGTAGGGGGGAAAGCGCCGCGGGAGTATGGGCCGGTGCTGGCCAACCTGCCCCGGTGGCGGGGGAGCAGCCCGTTTTCTTTTGCGGAGCTGACGGAGTTCTACCGGGCCAACGGCGCGGGGCTCTTTGCCCGGCACCGGGCCTTCCTGTGGGAAGATGGGGCGCTCTGCCCGGTGGAGCAACCCGACTGTCCCGGCGCGGACGAGATGCTGGGCTATGAGCTCCAGCGGAACCGGGTCATCGCCAATACCAGGGCCATGCTGGAGGGCAACCTGGTGAACAATGTACTCCTGTATGGCGACAGCGGCACCGGCAAGTCCGCCACGGTGAAGAACCTGCTCACCCTGCCCGGCTTTGAGGCCCTGCGCCTCATCGAAGTGCAGAAGGAGGGGCTGGCTGATCTGCCCCGGCTCATCCGTACCCTGGGCGGGCGGCGGCTGAAATTCATCCTGTTCATCGACGATCTGGCCTTTGATCAGGACGACAAGACCTACTCCGCCCTCAAGACCATCCTGGAGGGCGGCTTAGAGCGGCGGCCCGCCAACGTGGCAGTCTATGCCACCTCCAACCGCCGGCGGCTGGTGCGGCAGACCTTCTCTGACCGGGCGGGGGACGAGGTGGACGCCAGTGAGACCATTCAGGAGAAGACCTCCCTGTCCGACCGCTTCGGCCTGCGCATACCCTACTTGGCGCTGAACCAGGCGGAGTTCCTGGAGCTGGTGGAGGGGATGGCGGAGCAGGCGGGGATTGCCTTGGACCGGGATAGTCTTCGTGCCGAGGCGGTCAAGTGGGAGATGCGCAACCCGGGCCGGACGCCGCGAACGGCGAAACAGTTTATTGCCAGCCTGAGCCTGTGACCGGGTGTCCCGCATCTTCCACGGGCGCGAAAGCGCCCCGCCGCCCCGCGGCGTACAAGCGTTTTGCCGGAGGCAAAACCTTGGTTGAGGCGAATTAGCTTCGCCTCAACAGAATGGAAAAAGGGGGCCCCCGCGGGAGGGAACCTCCCGTGGGGTGAGATGCGCAACCCGGGCCGGACACCGCGAACCGCCAAGCAGTTTATTGCCAGCCTGAGCCTGTGACCGGGTGTCCCGCATCTCCCACGGGCGCGGAAGCGCCCCGCCGCCCCGCGGCGCACAAGCGTTTTGCCGGAGGCAAAACCTTGGTTGGGGTGAATTGACTTCGCCTCAACAGAATGAAAAAAAGGGGCCCCCGCGGGAGGGAATCTCCCGTGGGATGAGATGCGCAACCCGGGCCGGACGCCGCGAACCGCCAAGCAGTTTATCGCCAGCCTGAGCGTGCGGAGAGGGCAGATATAGAAAACAGGCCGCCCCATGGGGCGGCCTGCGCGGTTTGAAGCGGGTCAATCGTCAAATTGCAGCAGCTTGTAGGGCGGAATCTCCAGCGCTTCCGCGATGAGGAAAAGGGTGCTCAGGGAAATGCCCACTGCCATGCCGGGGGCCTCCACCTGGGAGAGAAAGCCGGGGCTGATTCCTGCGCGCTCGGCCAACTGCTCCTGGCTCAGCCCCCGTAGCTTTCGGAAGTAGGAGATGCGGATGCCGATGGCGATATAGTGATCCCGAAACCGGGCGTTGTGCTCCTCTTTTTTCATTGCGTCTCACCCTTATGTAAGGGTATCATCTTGACAGATAGATTATTACATGCTAAAACATAGATATTACTAGTATAGAACTAGTATAACTGCGTGTATAGCAGAGGCAGACCCTCACTGCCGCAAATTGCGGTTGACGGCGGGGCCGGGCTGTGGTACAGTACATGTGGAAAGCAAGCTTTACAATTCGACGAGAGGAGCACATGACATGAAGCACAATCGGATGCGCCGGCTGCTGGCCGGCGTCACGGCGGCGGCCCTGCTGGCCGCGCCCGCGCTGGCGGCGGAAGATACCGCTCCGGCCCCTCAGATGCCCGACGCCTGGGCGGTGGGAGAGCTGGCGGACAGCTACGCCATGGGGCTGGTGGACGACAACTACACTACGTACATTCAGAGCACCATCACCAACGAGCAGCTCTCGGCCATGACCGGCATCGTGGCCGACAAGCTGGCCCTGCTGGAGCTGCCCCAGCGGGCGGCGGACACCGAAGGACTGGTGGTGGACACCACCCGGGGCGGCGTGATGAACGCGCTGTACCAGGAGGCGGCCGCCTACGACATCGACGGCGTGGAGGAGGGGGCCGCGGCCTTCCTCACCGGCCTGGGCGTGGTCAGGGGCGATCAGGCCGGCGGACTGAACGAAGACCGGCCCTGCACCTATCAGGAGGCCATGGTCATGGCCGAGCGGCTGATCCTGGCCCTCTATGACGCCAACGACGCCGGCTCCAGAGGTCTGCTGTGGAAGGCCGTCAACGGGGACAACACCCTCTACCTGCTGGGCACCATCCACATGGACCGCAGCAACGTCTATCCCCTGCATAAGTCGGTGCGGGACGCCCTGGACGCCTCCCAGGTGGTGAGCTTCGAGCTGGATCTCAACGACCAGGAGGGCATGGCCCTGCTGGCCCAGCTTCAGGCCTACTCCGACGGCACCACCCTGGCCGACCACATCAGCCCGGAGCTGTACGCGCGGGTGCAGGCGGCGGCGGTGAGCCTGGGCATGGAGCCCAACGGCTTTGACGCATATAAGCCCTGGGCCCTGGCCTCCACCTTCGGCGTCCTGAGCCTCCAGGACGACACCACCGGCGCCAACGCCATGGCCATTGATGTGTATGTCAACGCCTACGCGGTGAACGCGGGCAAGACCATCGACTCCGTGGAGACCTACGCCTTCCAGGGCGGCATCTTCGACGGCCTGTCCGCCGAGTACCAGGAGGCCTATCTGGACGCCAGCCTGGCCGGGTACGAGGGGATGCTCAACGGCGAGGCGGCCGACGAGGCGGCCCAGGCGCTGGCCCAGGCCCAGCAGGAGCAGATTGCCGCCATGTTCGACGCCTGGAAGGACCGGGACCCCGATGCCCTGGCGGAGGTCTACGACAAAGAGGCCATCCTCAACAGCGATGACGAGCTCAACTCCAAGCTGTTCACCGAGCGGGACCCCGGCATGATTGCCGCGGCGGCGGAGTATCTGGAGACCGAGGGGGAGAATACGTTCTTCCTGGCCGTGGGCGCGGGCCACATGGTGGACCCGGGCGGCATTGTGTCCGGCCTGAAGGAGCTGGGCTACACCGTAGAGCTGGTACCCTGAATAAAAGATATGGGCCGCCGCACGCAACGGGTGCGGCGGCTGAGGCTAGCAATAAACCCTCCTGCCAAAGGCTTCGGAGGGAAGGATAGTGTGAAAGGGAACCGTCAGGGTTCCCTTTCACGTTTGATGAAACGACTTTTTGAAGCTTCTTTAGAGCTTCAAAAAGTCCAGCAGCCTGTTGAAAAGTCTTTTTCGACAGGCTGGGCCGCCGCACGCAACGGGTGCGGCGGCTTTTCTGTGCGGGGGCGGAAAGTTCCGATTGATCTCTCCGGGGACGGGTGATAGGATAGACGGAGACAAAAGAACCGGAGGGGACCGCCATGATTTTCAAGGGCAACTTTTTATACACTCCCGCGCTGGGCGAGCTGACCGTGCGGGAGGGGGAGTACCTGGTGGTGGAGGGGGAGAAGTGCGCCGGCTTTTACCGGGCGCTCCCCCAGGAGTACGCCGGGCAGTCGGTGACCGACTTCGGCCGGGCGCTGGTGCTCCCCGCCTTCTGCGACCTCCACCTCCACGCCCCCCAGATGGTGAACCGGGGCGTGGGCTACGACCAGGAGCTGCTGCCCTGGCTGGAGACCTACACCTTCCCGGTGGAGGCCCGCTACGGCGACACGGACTTTGCCGAGGCGGCGTGGAAGCGGTTCCTCAACCGGATGTGGGCCAACGGCACCCTGCGCTTTTCCGCTTTTGCCACCATCCACAAGGAGGCCGCCTGGCGGCTGATGGAGCTGACCGAGCAGGCGGGGCTGTCCGCCCTCATCGGCAAGGTGAACATGGACCGCAATGCCCCGGACAGTCTGCGGGAGGACACCGACGCCTCCCTGGCGGACACGGAGGAGCTCATCTGCCGCAGCCGGGCGGAGCTGAAGCACGTGGAGTATATCCTGACCCCCCGCTTCGTCCCCTCCACCACCGCCCGGCTCATGGACGGCCTGGGGCGGCTGGGGGAGCGGTACGGGCTGCCCGTCCAGTCCCACCTGTCGGAGAACCGGAGCGAGATTGCCTGGGTGGGCCAGCTCCATCCGGAGTGCGCCAGCTACACCGAGGTGTACCGGGACTACGGCCTGCTCCGCCGGGGGTGCACCATCATGGCCCACGCCGTCCACCTCACCGGGCGGGAGGAGGCTATTCTCCGGGAGGAGGGGGTCACCCTGGCCCACTGCGCCCAGTCCAACACTAACCTGTCCAGCGGCGTCATGCCCCTGCGCCGCAGCCTGTCGGAGGGGCTGCGCTGCTGCGTGGCCAGCGATGTGGCCGGCGGCCACGCCGCCGCCATGAACCGGCATGTGGCGGCCACGGTGGGGCTGTCCAAGCTCCGGGCCCTGGACCACCCGGAGGAGCGGCTCCTCTCCCTGCCGGAGGCCCTCTACCTGGCCACCAAGGGGCCGGGGGAATTCTTCGGGAAGGTGGGCTCCTTCGAGCCGGGGTACGATTTCGACGCCCTGGTGGTGGATGTGGACGAGCTGGATGGCCGCCTGCCCCGCACCCCCTTCGAGAAGCTGGAGCAGTTCCTCTACGACGGGGACGACCGGGATATCCTGGCCCGCTACAGCCGGGGCTCCCTGGTGGAAAAGCCCTTTACGGAATAACGGAATAAAAGACCGCCCCGGAGCGCGTGCGCTCCGGGGCTGCTTTTTCCGCGGAGGAGGGCGGGGGAGAGTCCCAGCGCTTTTTCTTTACTTCCGAGGGGAAACGTGCTAAAATACCCCCGACTGGTTTCCAAACCCGGTCCAAGCGCGGCCACGGCCGCGTTCGTTCGGTGGGACTCACCGCCGTTCTCTAAAGACTAAAATGGAGGTATGATCACACATGCGCAAATCCAACATCCAACAGCTCACCCTGGCCGCGATGGTGGCCGCCGTCTACTTCGTCCTGTGCTACTTCGGCAACATCTTTCAGCTCACCTTCGGACCGGTTCAGGTCCGCTTGGGGGAGGCGCTGACCGTGCTGCCCTTCCTGTTCCCTGCCGCCGCGCCGGGGCTGGCACTGGGCTGCCTGCTGACCAATATTCTCTCCCCCTATGGTCCCATCGACATGATTGTGGGCACCTTGGCCACCGCCATCGCAGCTTTCCTCTCCATCAAGATGCCCCGTTGGTATCTGGCCGCCCTGCCCCCCATTGTGGTGAACGCCCTGCTGCTGCCGCCCATGTGGGCTTGGGCGGAGGCAGGGGCTGTCAACGGCGCTTTCTGGGCCGCGTATGGACTGAACCTGTGGACCTTTGTGGCAGGGGAGGCCGTGGCCTGCTGTGTGCTGGGCACGATTCTCCTGAAGGCCCTGCCCAGGGTTCGGTATTTCCGCCCCATGATTCCCGCCGCACATCTGCAATAACGGCGGGCGGCGTTCCGCCCGCTCTGCTGGAGGTTTTTTGTTATGAAAGTTCGTAAGGCCGTCATCCCCGCCGCAGGGCTGGGAACCCGGATGCTCCCCGCCACCAAGACCGTCCCCAAGGAGATGCTTCCCATGGTGGACAAGCCGGTGATCCAGTACATCATCGAGGAGGCGGTGGCCGCCGGAATTGAGGACATTCTGATCGTCACCAACCGGGCCAAGTCCGCCATGGACGATTACTTCGACTACTACCCCGAGCTGGAGACCCGCCTGCTCCAGTCGGGCAAGGAGTCCGAGCTGGTGGAGGTGCGCCGGGCCGCCGACCTGGCCAACATCTTCTACGTGCGCCAGAAGGAGACGAAGGGCCTGGGCCACGCCATCGGCCGCGCCCGCCGCTTCGTGGGGGACGAGCCCTTCGCCGTGCTGCTGGGCGACGACATCATGCGGGCCAAAAAGCCGGTGACTCTCCAACTGGTGGAGGCCGCCGAGAAGTACGGCGCGTCCGCCCTGGGGGTGCAGGAGGTGGCTACTGAGGCTATCTCCCGCTACTCCTCCGTCAAGGTCTCCCCCCTGGAGGAGCGCATCTTCGATGTGTCCGACATGAACGAGAAGCCCACCCCGGAGCAGAGGCTCTCCAACTACGCCATTCTGGGCCGCTACGTGCTCACTCCGGAGATCTTCGATATTCTGGAGAACGTCAAGCCTGGTTACGGCGGGGAGATTCAGCTCACCGACGGCCTGCGGGAGCTGTGCCGGAGAAGCCGCATGGTGGCCGTGGACTTTGAGGGCCGCCGGTATGACACTGGCAACCTCTGCGGCTTCCTGGAGGCCACCATCGACTTCGCCCTGGATCACCCGGCCACCGGTGCGTGGCTCAAGGGCTTCCTGAAGGAGAAGGCCGAGACGCTGCGCCAGGAGCGCTGACAAAAGAACAAAAGAAACGCGGCGCCCCAGGCATTGCCTGGGGCGCCGCAGACGGGTGAAAAACCTTCCAGGAAGGAAAGCCTCGCAGAATTCCTGCGGCCACAGCCGCAGGAATAACATGAAAATCAGTCATTTCCGGGGACATGCGCCCCGGAAATAACACTTCCGCGCAAGATGAGCCGACTTTTCCGTCGGGAATCAAGGTCCATCTTGCGCGCATCTCCCTCGAAAAAGTGGCTCTTGCCGCTTTTCCGACAAGCAGAACCCCTCCGGCTTAGCCGGAGGGGTTGATTTATTCCGGGGCAGGGGACTCAGCGGCCCACCTCGATGCCGGCCAGATAGGCGCTGCGGGTGGCCTGATCCACCTTGCCGGGCTGGATGGCGTCGCCGATGACCCAGGTCTTGAGTCCGGCGGCCTCGGCGGCGGCCTTCAGGGGGGCGATGTCCACGCTCTTCATGCCCAGGGCAAAGAGGACGGTGTCGGCCTCCAGGGTCTGGACGCCGCCGGCGTTTTCCACCTTCACGCCGGTGGGGGTGATCTCCAGGCAGCGGGTCTTGGGCAGCATGGCCATGCCGCATTTCTCCATCTCCCAGATCAGGGCCTCCCGGTACATGCCGAAGGACTCGTTGGCCAGCCGGCCCAGCAGCTCCACCACGGTGACCTCGTGGCCGGTCTTCTGGAGGAAGAGGCCGGCCTCGCAGCCCACCAGGCCGCCGCCCACCATAACAATCTTGTGGCCGGGCTTGACCTTGCCGTCGTACATGTCCATGGCCTTGTGGGCGTGCCCGATGCCGGGCACCGGGGGACAGGAGGGCAGGGAGCCGGTAGCAAAGATGACGCCGTCGGCGCCGAAGGAGGTGATGTTCTCCGGCGTGATCACGGTGTTGAGCCGCACGTCGATGTCACGGCGCTCCACCTCACGCACCAGCAGGTTCTTGAAGTTCATCAGGTCGGGCTTGTCGGTGTCCACGTCGGTGAACCGCAGCAAACCGCCCAGGCAGGGGCCCTGCTCGGCCAGGATGACCTTCTGACCCCGGTCGCAGGCGGTGATGGCGGCCTGCATGCCGGCCGCGCCGCCGCCCACGATGAGTACGGTCTCCTGCTTAGAGGCGGGGGCCAGGGTGTCGGGATCGAAGGGCAGGTGGGCCAGGGGGTTGATGGTGCAGTGGCCCACGTAGAGGGCCAGCTCCTCGCTGGTAAAGGGCAGGTCGTCATAGCCCTCCTCGGGGGAGCCGGGGAAGCACTTGTAGCAGCGCAGGCAGCGGCGGATCTGATCCTCATGGCCGCTCCTGGCCTTGTTGGCAAACTCGGGGTCGGCCAGCATCTGGCGGCCCAGAATGGCAAAGTCGATCTTGCCCTCGGCAATGGCCTGCTCGCACAGCTCGGGGGAGTTGATGCCGCCCACGGCGCCCACGGGCAGTTTGGTGTACGTCTTGATGATGGCGGCGTTGTCGATGTTCAGACCGTGGGGGTGGAACATGGAGCTCTCGGTACCCGACTTGACCGACTCCTCATAGATGCCGCAGGTCACGTGGACGGAGGTGATGTAGGGCTCGGCCATGGCGACGAATGCGCCGGTCTCCTCGGGGGTGATGCCGCCGGGCTGGTGGTCGGTGCCGTCGATGCGCAGCTCCACCAGGAAGTCGGGGCCCACCGCCTCCCGGACGGCCTTCAGAATCTGGAGGGGGAAGCGGGCGCGGTTCTCCAGAGAGCCGCCGTAGCTGTCGGTGCGGGTGTTCATCAGGGGGGAGAGGAACTGGGTGAAGAGGAAGCCGTGGCCGCCGTGGATGAGCACGCCGTCAAAGCCCGCCTTCTGCATGTAGGTGGCGGAGACGGCGAAGTCGCGGGCGATGCGGGCCATGTCGTCCTCGTTCATGGGGCGCACCCTCACGCCGGCCAGGTTGGTGGTCTCGATGGGGCCGATGGCCTCCTCGTTGGGGCCGAAGGGCACCTTCTCC
>PPYE01434667.1_pt1 | contig 11663 bp, 13 predicted proteins | sample 1559881 | NCBI WGS metagenome assembly PPYE01 (sample SAMN08240022, study PRJNA423297) | Human gut metagenome, whole genome shotgun sequencing project.
AACCCTGAGGTGGGCCGCAAGAGCGCCGAGGAGAACCGCACCCAGATCTCCAAGGCCCTGGAGGACGCCGACATGGTGTTCATCACCGCCGGTATGGGCGGCGGCACCGGCACCGGCGCGGCTCCCATCGTGGCCGACATCGCCAAGGAGATGGGCATCCTCACCGTAGGCGTAGTTACCAAGCCGTTCCGTTTTGAGGGCATGCGCCGGATGAAGCAGGCCGAGGGCGGCATTGAGGAGCTGCGCTGCAAGGTGGACTCCCTGGTCATCATCCCCAACGAGCGTCTGAAGCTGGCTACCGATCAGAAGATCACCATGCTCAACGCCTTTGAGATCGCCGACGACGTGCTGCAGCAGGCCGTTCAGTCCATTTCCGACCTTATTAAAAACACCGGCTTCATCAACCTGGACTTTGCCGACGTATCCGCTGTTATGAAGGACGCTGGCCGTGCTCACATGGGTGTGGGCCGCGCCGCCGGCAAGAGCAAGGCCGAGGAGGCCGCCAAGATGGCTATTTCCAGCCCCCTGCTGGAGACCTCCATCAACGGCGCCAAGGGCGTGCTGATCAACGTCACCGGTTCCATGGACATCGGCCTGGAAGAGGTGGAGACCGCCGCCAACCTGGTGCAGGAGGCCGCCCACCCCGAGGCCAACATCATCTTCGGTGCCGCCTTTGACGACACCCTGGAGGATGAGCTGCGGGTCACCGTCATTGCCACCGGCTTTGACGAGAAGGAGGAGGCTGCCGCCGCTCCTGCTGCTGATATGTCCCAAAAACCCTTCTCCCAGGCGGGAGACCGGGTGAAGGAGAGCCAGCAGGCCGCGCCTCAGGGCGAGGCTTCTGCCGCCCCTGTGGTTGAGCCCGAGAAGGCCGCCGTCAGCGATGACGACTGGGATATCCTGGAGCGCATTTTCAGCCGCAAGCGCTGATTCCGCCCTACATGTACGTATTCACCCCGGAGAAGGTTCCCCTTCTCCGGGGCTTTTTTCTTAAAGGAGTACGCCGTGCTGATCTATCTCTCTATGATCGAAGATGCGGAGGACCAAAATAAATTTGAGCAAGTGTACCTCCGGTATAAAAATCTCATGTTTTATGTGGCACACCGCATTCTGAACGACGCTCAGGAGGCGGAGGACGCGGTCCACGACGCCTTTGTGCGCATTGCGGAGCACATCGACCAGGTTGGGGAACCGGACTGTCCAAAAACCAGGGGCTTCGTGGTTATTATTGTTGAACGGGTGGCGCTGAACCGTTTGGAGCGCCGCCGACGGAGGGAGGCTCTGCCTTTGGAGGAGTGGACGCCCACTGCCCAGCGGGAGGACCCGGCGCCGGAGGAGGAAGAGGCCTTCAGCCGGGCCATGGCACGCCTGTCCCCACGGTACAGGGAGCTGCTGCTTTTGAAGCACTGGCAGGGCTTTTCCGACCGGGAGATCGGAAAGATGCTGTCCATGTCCCAAGGCAATGTGGCCAGGACGATCCAGCGGGCCAAGGAGAAACTGCGGGAAGCGCTGAAGGAAGAGGGGGTGGAGGTATGAACGAGAAACTGGACCGGCTGCTGGAGCAGTACAGCGCCGCCGCGGGCGAGCGTTGGCTGGAGGAAAGCCTGCCTGAGGACATTCCGGAGTATACCTTTTCCCACAAATTCCAGCGGAGGATGGACAAGCTGCTGCGCCGCCAGCGGCGCTCCCCGGCCGTGCGGGCGGCACTGACCTATGCCAGGCGGGCAGCCATTTTTGTGCTGGCCTTTGTGGCCCTGTCCTTCTCGGTACGCATGACAGTGGATGCCGCCTTCCGACGGCAGGTATTACAGGTGGTGGTGCAGGTGTTCTCTGACTTTACAGAGTTCCGCTATACCTCCGATGTGAAAACTGACGAGCAACCCGGAGAGCTGGAGTTTACCTATCTGCCGGAGGGGATGGTGGAGACAGACAGAGAGCTGGATACACTTGGATTTTATATATGCTGGAAAAATAAATCTGGAGAGTTTGTAGAGCTAGATCAGGTTTTGGTGGATGACAATACGGATATGAAGCTTTACTTAGATACAGAAGATGCTGAAATTACCCATTTCCAAGTTCACGGTGAGGAGACCATAGGGATTGAAAAGGGCCTGGATCATACTGTCCAGTGGACAGAAGGTCAGTTTGTGTATACCCTGTCCGGTACCATTCCGATGGAGGAGTTGGAAAAGGTTGCGGAAGGGATTCAGATAGACAGGTAAGCATGAAGCGGCTGGAAGCCTTGGAATACAAGGCTTCCAGCCGCTTTCCTATATGGTCTGAAAATTTTCTGAAAAGTTTTAAAAAGCAGTGTCCAAAATCGCAGTTCTCATTGGTTATAAAGAATAAACATAGAAAGAAAGGATATGATCCCCATGTTCCACAAAAAAGAGCTGCTCCCGGCCTTGTGTGTGTCCCTATGCCTGTGTGGCGCGATGGCGCCAAGCGTATCAGCGGTGGAGATTCCTGAACTGTCCAATCAGGAGGAAATCACTCCCTATGCTCTGTATATTCGAAAGGCAGAGTGCACTTTGTCGTTGAATGGAGGAATTGCTACAATAAGAGTATCGGTCACGGGGCAAACCGGGGTAGTGGACCGCTGTCAGGTAGTCGTTACCCTTGAGGAAAAAAGCGGGACTACATGGAAAACCATTGCCACATGGTCGGATGAATCCGACGGCGGGCGGGCCTCCGTGTCAGAAACAAAGGCGGTGACGGCAGGCAAGACCTACCGGGCCAAAGTAGTGGTGACGGCCTGGTCGGGAAGCAAGTCGGAGACGAAGACAATCTTGTCCCCGGAGAAGAAGGCTTAAGATTCATTTAGAAAAAGATAATTTATTTGCATTGTATATGAGAAAGGAGTACAGTAAACATGAAAAAGCGATTTGTATCTTTTATGCTGGTCATGGCAATGGCGCTGGGACTAGTGTCCAGCGGATTTGCGGCAGGTGTGCCGGATGATTCTGGGCCAATGCGTGATCCAAACCGGTACTACTACACGTATGAAACTAAGCCCTGGGGTAAAGAAGTTGAACTAACAGTTTCCGAGACAGAAGCGAAAGTAAAAGATAAAATTAAGGAAAAGATGTCCAGTGCCCTTGTTGATGCTTTTAGTTCTCAGGTTCCAGAATTTAAAGGAAAAGAACTGGCTACTGATATAGCTAAGGATTTTGTAGAAAATATCTATGCACAAGAACCTTTTGCTCGGGCAGGTACTTACAAGATTAAAAATGAGATGAAATATAAATATAGAGTGGACCGGTTAGATAAGACAAAACGCCATATTGAAACAGAGTGGTTGGTTAGTCATTATGATCTCTATCAAAATGGAACCTTGGTAGATTCTTATTCACGCCAACTGATTATGAAATAAGGTTGATTGCATAAAAGTGAGGTGCAAATCTATGTTACTCAGGGCGCGAAAGATTCTGGAGGTGCTGTGTTTTCTCATTGTCTGTGCAACAACCTTCCTACTATGGTTCGTTTCCTTGCCCCGGTGGGGAAAATACCTCTGTCTGCTAATTGGCGGAGTGCTTCCAGGGTTGGGGGCATTCGGCTGGAGCAGCCGAAAACGCTTGGAGATACTGAGACAGATTCCCAACTTCAAACGAATCTGCGGGATAGTGTTTGTAGTGGTGTGGTTTGTGCTGGATATAGCGGTGGAGGTGATCTCCCCTGAGTCACGCTGGATCATGGTTAATGATGGATTTTCAGCTGGATTGGGGCTGGTGGAATGTTTAAATGCGTGGATCTATCTGCTCTATCTGTTTGCACCTCAAAAGCTTCGTTTACAGGAACAACCGGAAGAGGAGTAAAAAACTGGGCCGCAGGTCAAACCTGCGGCCCGTATTTATTATTCCGCTTCTTTTGGCGGCTGGAACCGGACCAGGTCGGCATATTGCTGCCACACACAGTCCAGCTTACCCAGATAGTTGGCTTTCCAGGGTTTATTTCGGCCGCAGTAGTGGACAATAGCGCTGTTCTCCAACACCCAGTCCAGGTCCACCGGGTGGCCGGGAGTGAGCAGGGCGGCGGTGAGCAGCCGCTCCGTCATGTTGTACCGCCAGGGATTCAGACGCAGGATGCGGTCTCCGTACAGGGCGCTGATCACGTCCTGGTCGGGGAGAAGCAGGGTCTTGCGGTGGGCCTGGACGTAGTCCAGCACGGGCTGGATCTGCTGCTCCCGGCGCAGCACCGGAAGGTTCATCAGCAGCACCCCGGAATTGATGTAGGGGCCGGGAGTCTCCGACTGGAGCCGGATGGCGTTAAATTTCTCCATCCCCTTGGCCACGTGGCTGGCCGCCGCAAAGAAGTATTCCTCCAAAGGCAGTTCCCACAAGCTGTCCAGGGGGTGATTCACCACCAGGTCCGGGTCCAGATAGAGTACCCGCTCCAGCTCCTGGGGGAGCTGAAAGGCGGCAAAAATGCGGTCGTACATCTCCATGGGGTAGCGGTCGGTGGTGGGAGCCTGGGGCAGCAGGTGGGGATCGGCGGCCACGGGAACCAGGGTGAGGGCGGACTCGTCCACAGAGCGCTCCAGAGCGGTGAGGTCTTCCGTTGTGAGAGAGCGGTGGAGGACAAAGACCCGCATGGGCGTGCCGGGGTGCTGGCAGACCAGGCTTTTGAGCATCACAGACAGGGGATAGAGGTAGGCGCGGTTTACGGTGACTAAGATATCCATGGAGATCCCTTTCTATATAGTTCTTAATTGTACTACGTATTATACGCAGAAGGGGCGTGGAGAACAAGAGGAAATATAAGAAAAAGGCGGGGCACACGGCCCCGCCTTACGCGGTTACGGATTATTCCTTGGGCTGTTCCTCGTCGGCAGCGGGCTCCTCGGGGACGATGTCAGCCTCGGTGACCTCGTTTTCAGGCTCCTCAGCGGCCTCGGGGGTCACGTCGATGATCTCGCCCTCCGCCTCGGCGGTAGCCTTGAGTTCAGCGATGCGGTCGTTGTTGGTCTCAATGGCAGCACGGGCGGCAGTGATCTTCTCACAGGCGGCAGCATAAGCACCGTCGGGAGTGGTGCCGTGCTCAGCGTAATACAGCTTGCCCAGTTCCACATAGGCCTTCCTGATGGTATCTTCCTCGGCCATGTTGGAGGCCTTCAGCTTGGCAATCTCCGCCAGACGCTTGGACGTGGCCACAACACTCTGAGCCAGGTCGGTTGCTCTCTCCTGGAGATCATTGATAAAATCCATGGTAGTACCTCCTTGAAATACGGTCTCCCGTTTACTGAGCCCATTTTAGCGTATTTCCTCCCCCCACGCAAGAACCTGATGTTGGATTTAATGTTTTTTTTAAGTTTTGTAAGGGGAGATTTCAGAAAGGGCCCCGGTGGAAAAACCACCGGGGCCCTGATGCTGAGAATGAGGGCGGCAATGATGACGTTGCGGCTGTTGGTGAAGTCCACCTGGTTTTCCACCACGTTGCGCACGCCTACGGCGGAGATCATGCCGTAGAGCACCATGGACACGCCGCCCATGGTAGCGGTGGGCATGGCGGACACCAGGGCCGCAAACTTGGGGGAGAAGGAGAACAGAATGGCCAGACCGGCGGCGATGCGGATGACCCGGGGATCATAGACCTTGCTCAGAGCCAGCACGCCGGTGTTCTCACCGTAGGTGGTGTTGGCGGGGGCGCCGAAGATGGAGGCCAGAGTGGTGGCCAGACCGTCGCCCAGCAGGGTGCGGTGGAAGCCGGGGTCCTGGAGATAGTTGCGCTCACAGGTGGAGGAGATGGCGCACATGTCGCCGATGTGCTCCACCATGGTGGCCAGGGACAGAGGCATGATGGTCACTGCGGCGGTGAGCAGCAGGCCGGTGTCCAGGTCGGGACGGCTGAACAGACCAAAGAGGGTGTCCTGAAACTGGAAGGGCAGGCCGATCCAGGGGGCGTCGGCCAGAGCCTGGAGCTTAGCGGGGTCCATGGTGTGCATGCCGGTGACCTGGCAGATGACAGCCACGCCGTAGGAGCCCACCACACCCAGCAGAATGGGGATGATCTTTACCATGCCCTTGCCCCAGATGTTGCAGCCCACCACAATGGCGATGGCGATGAGGGCAATGGCCCAGTTATCCCGGCAGTTGGTGATGGCGGTGGAGGAGAGGGTCAGGCCGATGCAGATGATGACCGGGCCGGTGACGATGGGGGGGAAGTAGCGCATGACCTTCTTGGTGCCGAACACCTTAAAGAGGGCGGAGAGAATTACGTACATCAACCCCGCCAGAGCCACGCCGAAGCAGGCGTAGGGCAGCATTTGGGTGTTGGCGGTGCCGTCCTCCAGCATGGGGGCGATGGCCTGATAGCCGCCGATGAAGGCGAAGGAGGAGCCCAGGAAGGCGGGGACCTTCCGCTTGGTGAGGAAGTGGAACAGCAGGGTGCCCAGACCCGCGAAGAGCAGGGTGGCGGACACGCTCAGCCCGGTGAGGGCGGGTACCAGCACGGTGGCGCCGAACATGGCGAACATGTGCTGCACGCCCAGGATGAACATTTTGGTTCGTCCCAGCTGCCGGGCATCATAAATGGCTTGATTTTGCGGCATAGTGATTCTCCCTTCTTGTTTACACACAGGCCAAACGGCCATAAAAAAAGACAATCGCCCAGCGATTGTCAAACACAAAACGGAAAAGAAAGAAACACGCGGCCGGTACCAAGAACGGTCATGACATTCCCTCCTTTTCCTATTTCTAAACCGGTATAATAGCAGATTTCACACAAAAGCGCAAGAGGAAATTTCCTGATTCATGGGGAAATTGCAGGAATCGAAGGGAAGAAGAAGGGGGCGGTTGACTTTAGCGAGAAAAATGGATAAACTACAAATGATTTTGTATTTGCCTGCAGTCAAACTCTGCCAGAGAAAAAAGGAGCGATGGACCTTGAAGAAGCCTTTTGTTACCCTGGAGCAGCTCCAGGAGATGGTGAAGACCTATCCCACCCCCTTCCACCTCTATGACGAGAAGGGTATCCGTGCCAACGCCCGGGCTCTGCGCCAGGCCTTTGCCTGGAACCCCGGCTACACCGAGTATTTTGCTGTGAAGGCCACCCCCAATCCCCAGATCCTGAAGATTCTGAAGGAGGAGGGATGCGGCGTGGACTGCTCCTCCCTCACCGAGCTGATGATGTCTGACCGCTGCGGCTTTACCGGGGGACAGATCATGTTTTCCTCCAACGACACTCCCGCTGAGGAGTTCGCTCTGGCTGCCAAGCTGGGCGCCACCATTAACCTGGACGACATCACCCACATTGACTTCCTGAAGGAGACCATCGGCTACATCCCCAAGAAGATCTCCTGCCGCTTCAATCCCGGCGGTGTGTTCCAGCTGGGCGAGAGCAAGGAGGGCTTCCAGGTGATGGACAACCCCGGCGACGCCAAGTACGGCATGACTCCGGCCCAGATCACCGAAGCGTTTAAGCGCCTGAAGGCGGAGGGCGCTGAGGAGTTCGGCATTCATGCCTTCCTGGCCTCCAACACCCTGTCCAACGACTACTATCCCGCTCTGGCCCGTATCCTGTTCCAGCTGGCGGTGAAGCTGAAGGAGGAGACCGGCGCTCACATCACCTTCATTAACCTCTCCGGCGGCGTGGGCGTGCCCTACCGTCCCGACCAGACCGCCAACGACATCGCGGTCATCGGTGAGGGTGTGCGGAAGGCCTATGAGGAGATTCTGGTGTCCGCGGGCATGGGCGATGTGGCCCTGTGCACCGAGCTGGGCCGCTTTATGCTGGCACCCTACGGCCACCTGGTCACCAAGGTGCTCCACTTCAAGCACACCTACAAGGAGTATGTGGGCGTGGACGCCTGCGCGGCCAACCTGATGCGGCCTGCCATGTACGGTGCCTACCACCACATCACCGTCATGGGCAAGGAGGACGCCCCCTGCGACCACAAGTACGACGTGACCGGCGCCCTGTGCGAGAACAATGACAAGTTCGCCGTGGACCGCATGCTGCCGGAAATTGAGATTGGCGACCTGCTGGTTATCCACGACACCGGTGCCCACGGCCACGCCATGGGCTATCAGTATAACGGCCGCCTGCGCTCTGCCGAGGTGCTGCTCCAGGAGGACGGCTCCACCCGGCTGATCCGCCGTGCCGAGACTCCCGAGGACTACTTCGCCACTGCAATTTGGGAGTAATTCCGGGCATTATAAGTATATCAACGGTTGGAGCGCCCCGGCCCCAGGCCGGGGCGCTTGTGTTTTTTCTTTGGGAGAGAATCAAAATGAATATCATGGGACAACTGGCCCTTATTTTTGGGCTGTCGCTGGTGGGAGAGGGCGTGGCGGCGCTGCTTCCGGTGTCTTTTCCGTCCAGTGTGATCAGTATGGTGCTGCTGATGGCACTGCTGCTCACCGGAGTGATCAAGGACAAGCATATCAAGACAGTCTCCAACTTTCTGGTGGCCAATATGGCCTTCTTCTTTATTCCATCGTTTGTTGGCATCGTGGAGCACGGGACCCTGCTGAAAAGTCAGGCCCTCCCTCTGCTGGTGATCGTGGGACTGACCACGCCGGTAGTTTATCTGGTCACCGGATGGACGGTGCAGCTGCTGATGCTGCGCCGCAGAAAGGGGGAGAGGAAATAATGGATGCCATGTTGAGTTCCCCGTTTTTCGGACTGGCTCTTTCGGCAGCGGCATGGTGCGGGGGTGTATGGCTGCAAAAAAAGACAAAGTGGGTGCTGTGTAACCCGCTGCTGGTTGCTTCTCTGGTGATCATCGCTCTGCTGGCGGTGTTTGGAATCCCTCTGGAGGATTATAACCAGGGGGGCGACATCATCAAGATGATGCTGGGGCCGGTGACAGCGGTGCTGGCCCTGAATATCTACTACCAGCGCCAGACTTTGAAGGAATACTTTGTTCCGGTACTGGTGGGCTGCCTGGCGGGCAGTGCGGCCAGCCTGGGCAGTGTGCTGGCCCTGTGCCGCCTGTTTGAGATGGAGGACATGCTCACTGCCTCTCTGCTGCCCAAGAGCGTGACCACCGCCATCGCGGTGGGCATCGCCGAGAGCCGCGGCGGCGCGGCGGGCATCGCGGCGGCGGCGGTGGTGCTGGCCGGCGTGGTAGGGGCAGTGTTTGCTCCCCTGTTTGCCAAATGGTTCCGGGTCACCGACCCGGTGGCGCAGGGACTGGCCACCGGCGCGTGCAGCCACGCGCTGGGTACCACCAAGGCCATGGAGATGGGCGAGCTCCAGGGAGCCATGAGTTCCATTGCCATCTGCGTGTGCGGCATCTTTACCTCCATCTTAGCCCTGTTTATTTAACAAAAAGGAGTGCTTTTCCAAGGAAAAGCACTCCTTTTTCTTGCCCAATGTTCTTGTAGGGGGACCAGCCTTCTTGTCCTGGCATTCTCCCGTGGATCCCAGAAGCGAAACGAAGTTTCGCACAAAGTTCTTTTGCCTACTTTTCTTACAAGAAAAGTAGGGCGGCGCTTAAAATGCGGGAGGCAGCTTCCTCTTTGGAGAGGAGAGGCAGCTCCTCAATGCCATCCCGGGTGATCAGCGTGATCACGTTGGTATCGGTGCCGAAGCCGGCTCCCGCCACCTTCAGGTTGTTGGCGCAGATCATATCCACGTTCTTTTTCTCCAGCTTGGCCCGGCTGTTCTCCAGCATGTCCCGGGTTTCCATGGAGAAGCCGCAGATCACCTGACTCGGACGGCGGTGCTGGCCCAGATACTGCAGAATGTCAGTGGTGCGCTTGAGGGGGATGGACAGGTCGCCGTCCTTCTTCTTTACCTTATCGTTGCTGTACCCAATGGGGGTGTAATCAGCCACGGCGGCGGCCTTGAAGATCATGTCCGCGTTGGGACTGTGAGCGGCCACCGCCTCGAACATGTCCTGGGCGGAGACCACAGGTACCACGTCCACGAAGGGAGGCGGAGCGATGGCGGTAGGGCCGGTGACCAGGGTGACCTGAGCTCCCCGGAGCATGGCCATGCGGGCAATGGCGTAGCCCATCTTGCCTGTGGAGTGGTTGGTGAGGTAGCGCACTGGGTCAAGGGACTCCTGGGTGGGTCCGGCGGTGACCAAAACATGCTTCCCCTCTAAGTCGTGGGGGCAGGCCAGCTGGCGCAGCACGTGCTGGAGCAGGTCCTCCGGCTCGGGCATCTTGCCTGCACCCACCGCGCCGCAGGCCAGACGGCCGCTGGCGGGGGCAATGACCTCCCAGCCGTAGCGGCGGAGAATGTCCAGGTTGTCCTGAGTGACGGGATTTTCGTACATATTGGTGTTCATGGCGGGAGCAATGAGCTTGGGGCACTTGCAGGCCAGAACGGTGGTGGTGAGCATGTCGTCAGCCAGACCGTGGGCCAGCTTGGCGCACACATTGGCGGTGGCCGGGGCGATGAGCACCAGGTCGGTGCGCTGGGCCAGGGCGATGTGCTCCACCTGGTGGGAGAAGTTGCGGTCGAAGGTGTCCACCATGGTGCGGCGGCCGGTGAGCTGCTCAAAGGTGAGGGGGGTGACAAACTTGGTGGCGTGCTCGGTCATCACGACCTCTACCTGGCAGTGTTGCTTGACCAGGGCAGAGGCCAGCGCAGCGGCCTTGTAGGCGGCAATGCCGCCGGTGACGCCCAGAAGAACGGTTTTTCCCTGTAACATGTTAAAACCCTCTTACGTTTCTAAAAACTGCCGCCCAGGCGGGCGGTACAGCAAGATTATGGCATAAAAATTGCCGCTTGTAAAGAAACTTGTCCAGATATGCAAAATTCCCGCGAATCTCAGTCTTGCAAAGAAAGGACGGATTCGCTATAATGGTGCGGTTAAAAGACGGATTTCTTTACTTTATATTTGCTAGAGGTGAGACACATGCTCTTGGCCATCGACATCGGCAACAGCAACATTGTCATCGGCGGGATTCAGGACGATAAAATCGTCTTTGAGGCCCGGATTGCTACCGACCGCATCAAGACCTCCGACCAGTACGGCGTGGAGATCAAAAATATTCTCTCCCTGTTTGAAGTACCGGTGGAGACGGTGGAGGATGTGATCATCTCCTCGGTGGTGCCTCCTGTGTTCAATGCGGTGCGCACCGGCGCCTACAAGGTGACCGGGCTGACCCCCATGGTGGTGGGACCGGGCATCAAGACCGGGCTGAACATTCAGATGGACAACCCCGCTTCCGTGGGCAGCGACCTCATCGTGGCCGCCGTGGCCGCCCTGCAGGAGTATACCGCGCCTTTAATGCTCATTGATATGGGTACCGCTACCACCATCACTGTGGTGGATCAGGGCAACAACTACATCGGCGGAGCCATCATCCCCGGTGTGCGGGTGTCGGCGGAGGCTTTGTCCAGCCGGGCGGCACAGCTGCCGGGTATCCAGCTGGACCGGCCCAAGCGTGCCATCGGGAAGAACACCATCGAGTGTATGCGCAGCGGTATTATGTACGGTGCGGCGGCCATGCTGGATGGCATGGTGGAGCGCATGGAGGCCGAGCTGGGCAAGCCGGTCACTGTGGTGGCCACCGGCGGTATTGCGCAGTTTATTGTGCCTTTGTGCAAGCGGGAGATGACCATTGAGAAGGATCTGCTGCTCAAGGGTTTGAATGTCATCTACAAGAAGAATAAGAAGTAAGAGACGGGCCGTCGTTCTGACGGCCCGCCTACTTTTCTTGAAAGAAAAGTAGGCAAAAGAACTTTGTGCGAAACTTCGTTTCGCC
>PPYE01073343.1_pt1 | contig 11662 bp, 10 predicted proteins | sample 1559881 | NCBI WGS metagenome assembly PPYE01 (sample SAMN08240022, study PRJNA423297) | Human gut metagenome, whole genome shotgun sequencing project.
TAGTGTACTGTATCATTGAAATTTAGTATATCTGCCACTTTAATTAAAAAGTGACAGATGATAGTGTCGGATACAGTGATATCAGTTTTTCCCGTGCATCCCCTGTTTGGAAATGCCACTGTATCTTAGCTGTATCCCGATTACGTTCCATTTCCCATGCTGATAACTCACATTTAAGTTTGTCAAGGGTGGATATTCGACGCGAAAGACATTGGCGTGTCATTACATTAAGCTCAATTTCTGCCATGTCAAGCCAACTTCCATGTTTAGGCGTATAGTGGATTTCCAGTCGTTTTATGATCCTTCTTGCTTCTGATGGTGGAAATGCTTTATAAAGTGAAGCAGCTTTATGGGTGTTTAGATTGTCCATTACCAGTATGATTTTCTTTGCATCTGGAAACATTTCATCTGACAGATATTTGATTTCCATTGCCCAGTCAATTGCAGTACGGTGTTCATGGACACTCACATGGTGTCTGCCGCCAAGTGGTTCAACAAAAGCAAATATGCTGCAGGTGCCATTCCTCTTATATTCGGAATCCGTTTTCTGGTTGTCACCCGGACGAACAGGCAGTGGCTGCCTTACATCATCCAAAAGCTGGTATGGCTTTTCATCCATACAGACAACAGGGTACATCGGGTCATATGGGAGTTCATAAACATCAAGGACATCTTCCATGCAGGCTACAAAATCAGCATCTTCTTTTGACGGAATACACCAGTAATCATTCATGTGAGGTCGAAGTTTATTTTTTTTAAAGCCCTGCCGATGGTATCTTTACTGACTGGAACATCAAGTACAATTTTTGCCTGTTCTTCCAGCAGACGGAGTGTCCAGCGGGAATGTCCTTCCGGTGCAGGACTGCACGCAATTTCAATAATACGAGCCTCAGCACGCCCGTCAAATTTTCTGCGTGCATTATCAGAATTGACATTCCGGTTCATTGTACGGATACCCTGGATGCCTTTTTCGGAATAAAGCTTTACAGTATTCATGATAGTAGCCATACATACACAATTTGTTTTGGCAGACTGTGCATGGGTAAGAACTTTACCGTGTGCCTCATCTAGATCAATGATAATCTGGCATCTGTTTCGAACAGTTTTGGTTGTTTGCTTTTTACGCATAACAGATTTTAGTTCCTTGAGTTCGTCATCCGTTAATGAAATATTATATTTTTTTGGTCTTGCCATCTAAAATCACCGCCGTTTCTTTTTAGTATATCATAAAACGGTTTGTCAGACCATAAAAAAATTAATTAAATATCAATGATACAGTATAAGGGCAGCGTCCAACTGCTTTTTGCCGGCATCGTCCAGCTTGTCCATGTCATCATACATCACATCGCTGATGACCACGCCGGGGCAGATAGTGTTCACCCGGATGTTATCCTTGGCGTAATCCAGTGCCATCACGCGGGCTGCGGCATTCATTGCGCCCTTGGTACCGGCGTACAGCATGTTGGTGGGCTGGCTCATCAGGCTGTGAATGGACGAAATGTTGATGATGCTGCCGCCCCCGCGCGCCTGCATGGTGGGGATAACTTTGCGCGCGCAGCGCACGCCGCTGAGATAGTTCGTTTCCAACAGGCGGAACATATCCTCATCTTTGTATTCCGCTGCGGGACAGTGGCAGTTGACGCCAACGGTAGAAACCAGAATGTCAAAGCCGCCGCTGTCCTTTACGGCAGCATCCACAAAGGCTTCGGTCTGGTCGGCTTTGGCCAGGTCTACCACATAGCCGCGGCAGCCGGGGCGGATGAGCTGCAATTCTTTTTCTGTGGTGCGCACATATTCTTCGTTGCGGCCGCCGAAATAGACGTCCGCCCCCTGGCGCGCAAACAGCAGAGCAATGCTTTTGCCAATGCCGCGGGCAGCGGTGGTAATGAGCACATTTTTCCCCGCCAGCATCTGGTTATAATCGGGGATCGTGCTCAGGTAGAGCGAAATATCTCTCATATCAGCACCTCTTTTTTCTTGCCGGGCGCGCCATAGCGCTCAATGTCAAACTGCTGGTACAACTCATCAATGGCGGCTTCGTCACCGGCGGCGGCACGCAGTTCCACGCTCCAGTCCAGCCCGCGGTACTTGGCCGCGGCGGGGTCGGTATCAATAAAGTTCAGCAGGGCCTGCATCATCTGGTCGTTCCACACCACGGCATCCACATCGGCGGTGGTGTAGATACCGGCTTCCAGCTTGGGGAATGCGTACAGGTCGCGCACCTGAGATTTGTAGGCGTGCTCAATGACGTAATCTACCATATGGCTGGGCACAAACAGAATGCCGTTCTTGGTGCCGATAACGATATCGCCCGGCAGGCAGATGGCCGCGCCGATGCGGCAGGGGCCGTTGAACGCCGTGATCTGGCAGTCCCGGATGGGGGTGGGGTCTACGCCGCGATAGAACACCTGCACATCAATGTTCTGCATCTGTTCCAAATCGCGCACGCCGCCCCACACCACCACGCCGCCGTTTTTGGTGCGGGCCTTGACCGCGGTGGTCAGGTTGCCGCCCACAAAGGTGCCGCGCAGGATCTTATCATACAGGTCGCACACAACAACATCGCTTTCTTCCAAGCTGTCGATCACCCACTGGTTGCAGTCGCCTTTCCAGCCACGGCTGCGGGCTACATTGAACACATGCTGGCGCAGGTCCGGGCGCTGGGGCATAAAGCAGCAGGTCACAGCACGGCCGTACAGCTTTTTGTCCGGGTGCAGAGGTTTCAAATCACCCTGGAACTGGAACCGGTATCCGCAGGAGTACAGCGGCTGCCAGATTTCTTCCTGGGTCAGGTTTTTCAGGATCTCTATTTTTTCATCGCTCACGCGGGGGCGGCCATTGGGGTAGCGTTCGCCGGTCCACTCTGCCGTCATGGCAATGATCTGGTCGCGGTCATTCAGCAGCATAATTTCCTCACTTCCACAGCGTCCAGCTGCGCGTTGTGCCGGGGGCTGTCCAATAGGGGGCGGGGGCGTTCTGCCAATCCGGCATGCTGCGGGCTTCGGGGTCAAACACCACTTCGCCCTCACGCAGGGTGGCAACGCACTCCAGTTTGCCCTCGCCGGTCAGGCGGGCACCGCCGCAGTCCATGTAGCCGAACTTACCTTCGCGGTTGCGCAGCACAGCGATATCTGCGCAGGCACCCACATCCAGCGTGCCCAGTTCGGGGCGGTGGATGCTCAGCGCCGGGGCACGGGTTACGCGGTACAGCACATCCTGCAGCGGCATGCCCATGGCCAGGAACTTGCTGGCAACATACAACAGGTCAATGGCGGGGCCGGTCACGTTCTGGTGGTGCAGGTCGGTGGAGATGGTATCCGGCCAGAAGCCCTGATTGAAGCAGCCGACCGCCTGGCGGAACCAGAAGCTGCCGGAACCGTGGCCCACATCAAAGTGAACGCCACGCTCCCGTTCGGCCAGCATATAGGGCTGCATCCTGCCGTTTTCGTCCATCAGGGGGAACTGCTGCGCAAACACATGGGTGTGTACATCGCCTGGGCGCAGGCGGGCCAGGATGTCCGGGTAGCTGCGTTCCGGCACAATGGGGATGCTGTCCACCATCACGATCTTTCCGCTCATGGAAGCTGCCTTGATAGCGCCGTCAATGGAAGCCCAGATGGGGTGGTCAGCATCCTCGTGCTTCGCCCAATAGTGGGCACTCTTGACGCCGACAATGACATCCGACCAGGTGTTGGCAACGGCGGCGGTGATTTCGGGGTTGATGTCAGCCACAGCCTGCTCTGACGGGGGATAGTGCATCCCCTTGGCGGCCATATCAATAAAGGCGAGAACACGCACCTTGGTGGCGTCGATAACGTTTTCCTTGAAATCGCCAAAGTTGCGCCAGCCGGTGGTACCGGCGTCCACTGCAGTGGTAACACCGGCGCGGAACATGTATTCTTCCGCGTTGATGGTGCGCAGAGAATCCGGCATCTGGTAGGGGAACACCGGGTAGACATGGCAGTGCATGTCGATCAGGCCTGGGGATACGATCAGACCGGTCACATCCATCACGGTCTCGGCATCCGCCGCGTTCAGGTTTTTGCCGCGGGCAGCAATTTTGCCATCCTTAATGGCAAGGTCACAAAGTTCCATCGTTCCGGCGCAGGGGTCGTACAACGTGCCGCCCTGCAGAATAAGATCATACGCAGACATCCTGATTCCCTCCCAAGGTATTGCGGTAGCGGTCCGCAAGTACAAAAATCATTTCAACTTCAACGGGGATATTGTGGTTGGGCATGTTGTGGGTGCCCATAATGGTGCGGGTGTGGTAGCCGCGCTCCTGCAAAATTTCCATGCAGGTATCGGAAAAGCCATCCACCACTTTTTCGGGTTGGGTAAAACCTTCGCCGCAGTTCACCAGCGCGGTGGCGCGCACCAGGTGGTGGATGCAGTCCAGGCTGCCGTACCGCTGCTGCACGGCACGCAGCAGGGTTTTGGCACATTCTGCTGCGGCGTTATAGCCATCTTCCAGCGTAAGATCTGTGCCAACGCGGCCACGGTACAGCGGTTCATAGGTGTTGATATCTTCCGGCCCGTGGCCGGAAACATACACAATGCCGTCAACTTCCCGGATGGGAACCAGCGCTTTGTAATGCGCAAAGCGGACCGGCTCGCACAGGGGGTGATTCGCCACAGCCATGTTCTGTGCCCTCCTTTAACGGCGTATTTTAACAATGGCGTCCACGCTGACCGGCATATTGCCCGGTAGAACGTAAGCGCCCATGGCCGCACGGGCATGCTGCCCGCGGTGGCCGAAGATCTCTACCATCAGGTCGGAGTAACCGTTCATGATGGCAGGCATGTTGTAAAAGTCCCCGGCGCTGTTGACAAGGCCCAGCGCCTTGACAAAGTAATCCACGCGGTCCAGGCTGCCAATATAGGCCTGGATGGTGCGCAGCATGTTCAGCCCGCACAGGCGCGCGGCCTGGTATGCGGCGGCTTCGTCAATTTCAGCGCCTACACGGCCGACATAAACGGGGGTACCGTTTTCGTCCACCGGGTAATGAGCAGAAATGTACAGCATATCGCCCGCCAAAACGGCTTCCACGGCGCCTTTGCCGCGCCAATCGGTCTGCTGCAGGGTAATGCCCAGCTGTTCCATACGTTGTTCCGTAACACCCATGGTTCACAGTTCCTCCTTGATTTGCTGCATACAGGTGGTCAGCGTTTCGCACACGGTTTTGACCTGTGCAGGCGTGACCATCAACGGGTTGAGTAGAATCCGGTTGCCCGGCTCCGCACCGATGTAAATGCCGTTGGCACGCATTTTGTCTGCCAAATCTTTGGCGCTGCCATACGGCATTACGGCATAGGTGCGGGCCATAACCTGGCCGACAGGGCCTTCCTGCGTGCGGGTGATCTGGATAAAGCCGCAGTCCCGCAGGGTTCGCTCAAAAGCGGCGCAGCGGCGGTTCAGGGTGCGCATCAGGGTGGCTTCGTCCCGCTGGAGATAAAGCTGCACGGCTTTGTACAACCCAACGATTGATTCGCGCGAGGTCTTGCACCCGCGGCAGACGCCATCCGTGGGGGGACCCCAGCGGCGGCAGCGGTCGATCCATTCCTTTTTCCCCACGATCAAACCGGAATCCTGCGGGCCGCGCATGGTTTTGCCGCCGCTGAAAATAACCAGGTCGGCCCCCATGCCGGTGAACTTCCAAAGGTTTTCGGCGGGCGGGTTTTGGGCAGCAGCATCCACGATTACGGGCACCCCATGGCGATGGGCCACCTCCACCATTGTTTCCAGCGGCAGAGAGGCATCGCGCCCAAAAAAGATGACATAAAACACGGCAGCCGTTGCCGGGGTAATGGCTGCTTCCAGCTCTTCCACAGTCGGAGCGGTGTCCGCTGTACCGATATAGCGCATTTTTGCGCCGACAGCCGAGCAGCCGCGGTCATACATGTTGCGCTGGGCGGCCTGCATGACAACCTCGTACCGCGGGCCGGTGATCTCCGGCAGGGTATGGAAAATTTTTTCATCGTCCCGCGCCAGGGCGGCAGCGGTGGCAACCATCATGCCTCCCGCCGCGCCGTTGGAAATATAAGCACCTTCGTTATGGGTCAGTTTTGCCAGGGCATCGCCGGTTTTGACCTGAACTTCGGCCAGTTCCACACAGCTGGATGCAATCTCCCGCATGGCCCGCAGGCTGGCCGCAGGCATGCAGCTGGCACCATAAGTGGTAAATGTATCCTGCGCGTTGATATAGCGGTGCAGGCCAAGTTCTTCAAAAATATCCATGGTTTTATCCTCGTGGCAGGGGGATCATTCCTCCGCGGGCTTGTTTTCGTCTGCAAACGGGTTTTCGCTCACCCAGGAGCGTTCTTCGTCCGGGTCGGCGGTTTCAGAGAAGCTGGCGAACACATCAATGACTTCCTTCACGATCTCTTCGCTTTCCACCAGGCCATCTTTCAGCGGCAGAATGTGCAGGATCTTCCAAGCGTTCTGGGCGGCCTGCCACAGCGGCAGGTGGATGGCTTCGCATTCATCGGTCACAGGGTAGCCAACTTCGATCCAATGCTGTTCCACCACTTTGTAGGCGGCTTCCAGCAGGTCGTCCACTTCCTTGGGGGAGGTAGCGCCGCCGTCATCCAGCAGACCGCGCAGGGTATCCACACAGGCATTGATGCGCGGATGGTAATAATAGCAGATCAGTTCGTGGAAATCCTGGCTGTTGTAGTCCGGCAGGTTGGGAATACTCTTGACAAACGTGGTGCCAAGGTCACGCATCCAGGCGCGGAACTCTTCTTTAGGGATGTAGGTGTCCTCGCTGGCAACGTTAGGGTCACAGGGGCGGCCCTGCAGCCAGCGCACAATGTGTTCTACATACATCTTGGTGTTGGCGCTGGTCATCACTTCCAGCTGGGTCAACAGCTGTTCCATCATCGTGGCGTGCAGCTCAAAGGTCTCGTGCAGATTTTTCGCAGTTTTGCGGCGCAGGAACAGCTCCAACAGGCAGCGCAGGTGCATGTTAAAGTTTTCGGTAATGTACTGGCGCATCACATCGTACATATCCTGGCCGATGGCGTCGGTCTTTTTGTCATCGGGTAGGGCGGTCATGGTGGTCATATAATCGTTTAGCAGATCCACGACCTGCTGGGTCTCACTCAGCGGAACCTGGCGGCGCTGGGGGCGCACCAGGTAGCAGCGCTTCTGGTAACGTGCGTGGGAACTGTCGCGGTCATCACAATAGACAGCCTGTTCCAGCGTTTTCATGGCTTTTACGCCAATTTCGGGTGCCAGACCGCCGTAACGGCGCTTGGCGGAATCTTCCAAAAAACTCTGGACGGTAATATCTTTGGGGTTCCATGCCAGCTGGAAGATCAAATCAAAGAAGTGCAGGCTGACACCGCACAGCTCGGTGCAGTTGCCAAAGCCGTCGCCGTGTTCCACAATGCTGGGGTCGGTCATCTCCTTAGCGGCTTCAATGTGGCGGGCAAAATCACCGTGCATGTGGTCATCGCCGCCAAATTCGTTCAGCGCCTCCAGCACATAGTGGGCCTTGCGCAGCGGGCTGTAGTTGGCATCGCGGTACATCGGGTCACGGAAGGTGGCATCGGTCTCCTTGCGGTTGGGCCACAGATCCAGCATGTACACTTCGTCAGGCATGGCATCCACAAAGCGCTGCATCACGCCGGGCATCGTCCAAATGCAGGGCGGGGTGTTGGCGCGCACGCCCCATCCGTCAAAGAAAACGCGGGCTTCGGGCACCAGCTCATGCACAGCTTCATAGGTGTACTTGGAATAGTTGACGCTGATATTGATGTAATCATCTATGGTGGTGGAAATATGGCTTTCGCACGGGGGAGAGGCCACAAAGTTGTGCACCGGGCCGTATTCTTCGATCCAGACTTTGACGAAGGTCTGGAAGAAAGTCTTGAACATGGGATCTTCAGGGTACAGGCAGGGCTTGGTCTGTGGGGCGGCGTTGTCGTCCTTGACCCACTCGCTGCCAAAGTAGCGGGCATTGGGATAAAGCTTGTGGAAGTCCTGCGTCATCTCATCCGGCGGCAGGGTGACCATAATGTCAATGCCCAGGGCCTGTGCATATTCAATGGTATCGCGGATGATATCGCGGCGGGCGATATCTTCGGGTTTGATCTCGATGCCCGGCACGCCCAGCTTAATGAAAGTCATCTTGCGGGCATAGCTGTTCCAGCTGTACAGCCGGTAAGAGTTGATCTTGTTGCGGGCGTATTTGTCCAGTTCTTCGCGGCGCTCGGCTTCGTTCAGGAAAGCGCCGTGGTTATATACCCACTGGCCAATAGTGTGGCGGAACTTGAATGCGGAGCGCTCCACGATGGTCAGGTTATCAGGCACGGTCATATCGGGGTTTGCTTCATACACATCGCGGTCCCAGTAAAAACCGACATGGAAGACGGTCTGTAGCAGGTGGCAGACGCTGTAATAGACCGAGCGGTCATTGGAACCGCTGAGCACCAGAACCTCACCGCGCTGGACAATGGCCAGGCAGTCGTTTTCGGTATCGCTCTCTGCGGGCAGGATGCCGGGGTTTTGGTCAGCAAAGTTCTTGACCAAGTCGCTGGTAGAGGGGCGGCCAATGAGAATGCGGTTGCCGGTCACAGCCATGGTCAGTGTTTCGTCCGCAATATTCAGGATCGTTCCGCTGATTTTTTTGACATAATCACGCAGCTCTTCTGCCGCATGGCGGTCCAGCCAGGTAGCACGGCGGCCCACGATGATGGTGCTGGCGGGAACAGCGTTGATGGTAAGGTTAAACATAGGGGAAACCTCCGATTAAGTTAGTAGGTAGGAAGTAGGCGTTAGAAGTTGATGGAAATTAGGAATTAGAAATTAGCAGTTAGGAATTTGAGGTTGAACAATGATCTCGAAACAATCGAATCCGTTCCCTGCGAACCACTTTATAGTTAGGGCAGCACCGCACAATTCCCGCCTGACGGCTTAAGCACCGCTCCGGCGGCTGCGGCACGGCATCTGCGTTGCCAAAATGCGTAACGTTCCTGCGGCGGGCCGGAACACTGGTAAAAATTGCCCACAGGGTTTTGCGGCAGAGCGGGGGCTGCGGGGCCGTATATCTGCTGCAAAAATGCAAAGGGTACTTCCAGCTCCACGCCCCACACATCCGGCAGCTGCCAGGCATGTACCTGCGGGTAATGCGGCACTGCCAGGTTGACAAAGCTGCGGTGGGCGCGGTCGGGGCCTTTTTGCAGTAACAGTGTTCCGGCGGCATTCATCTCAAAATTCAGGTAATCGCGGGTAAAATCGGGGTAAGGGTTCAAAAATACTTCCAGGCAGCTGTCCAAGCAGACCAGACTGTTTGGTTTGGTCGTCGTTACACGGGGGTGCTTTTCGCAGCACCATAGGCGGAATTTCAGGCCGCTTCCCGTCAGCTTTGCTTCGGCAAAGGCTTCGGGGCAAAAGCTGCCGCCCCAGGGGTATTTGGTAATGGGTACATACATGATATCAGCCCTTCACGCTGCCAACCACGATACCCTTGGTGTAATACTTCTGCAAGAAGGGATACACGCACATGATGGGCAGTGCAGCCAGGAAGATCTGCGCGGCTTCGATGGTTTTTTCACTGACCTTTGCCATGCGGATCAACTGTTCGGGGGTCATCAGGGTTTCCACGTTGTTCTTGGATTCCATCAGGATGGTGGCCAGGTAGGTCTGCAGGGGGTACTTATCGGGGGTGTTCATGTACATGTAGCCGTCCATCCAGCAGTTCCAGTTGGCCACGGTAGCAAACAGAATGATAGTTGCCAGGGAGGGCATCGACATGGGCAGATATACGCGGAACAGAATTTGCAGCTGGTTGGCGCCGTCAATAACGGCTGCGTCCTCAATTTCGGTCGGGATGCCGCGGAAAAAGTTCATGATCAAGATCATGTAGCTTACGTTCATGGCTCCAGGCAGGGTCAGCGCCCAGATAGTGTTCATCAAACCCAGCTTGCTGATAACGATGTAGGTGGGGATGGTGCCGCCGCCGAACAGCATGGTGATGACGAACAGCCAGGAGAAGAAGGTGCGGGCGTGGAAGCGGGAGTTGGCCTTGGAAAGCGGGTAGGCCGTCATCACGACCAGCAAAATGTTGGCCGGTACGCCGATGAGAACACGGGTCAGGGTCACACGCAGGGAGGTCCAGAACTGGCTGTCCTCCATAACATAGCGGTAAGCTTCCAGCGTAAAGCCGATGGGGTAGAAGGTAACATTGCCGGCAACGGCTTCAATGCGTTCCGAAAGCGAAAGCGCGATAACGTGCAGGATGGGCAGAATGCACACGATGACCAGCAGGAGAAGAAACACGCCGTTGACGTAGTTGAACAGGGTCATTTTTTTACGGTTCATAACAGAATGCTCCTTTCTGATCAGAATACCTGATAATCAAAGTGTTTGGAGGCAATGCGGTAGGAGATAACAACCAGAATGAACGAAACAACGGATTTCATCATACCAACTGCGGTAGAAAGCGACCATTGGTGGTTGACAAGGCCAAGGCGGTAAACCAGTGTATCAATGATATCGGAGCTCTTATAAACCATGGGATTGTACAGCAGCATGATCTGCTCCATACCAGCACTGAGCACAGAACCGAGCGAAAGCACCAGCAGCATGACCACGATGGGGCGGATGGTGGGCAGGGTGATGTGCCAGATCTGCTGCCAGCGGTTAGCGCCGTCCAGTGCAGCGGATTCATTCAGCGCTGGGTCAACGCCTGTTATTGCCGCCAGGAATATGATCATGTTATAGCCCATATCTTTCCAGACGTCGGAGAGAATAATAATGATGGGGAACCAGGTGTTGCTGCCCAGGAACATGATGGGATCAATGCCGATGCGGCCCAGCAATTCGTTGACCATGCCGTCATACTGGAACAGGTTGCGCAACACGCCGCCCATAACAGCCCAGGAAAGGAAGTACGGCAGGAAGAAAACGGTCTGCGCCATCCGCATGAACTTATGGTGGACAACTTCGTTCAGCAGCAGGGCCAGAATCAGCGGCACCAACAGGCGAAGGATGATCTTGGCGATTGAGATGGACAGCGTGTTGCCAACCACGTTCCAGAACGTGGGCAGGGCCAGCATGTCACGGAAGTTCTTTAATCCCACCCAGGGAGAATTTTTGAAGCTGCGCAGGGGGGTAAAATCCTGGAACGCCATGACCAAACCGAACATGGGCAGGTAGGAAAAGATAATCAGGAAAGTTACGCCGGGAATCAGCATTAAGTAAAACGGCAGTTCCCGCTTGAAAACAACAAGCTTGCGTGATGGTTTTTTGGTGGTTTTAGGTTCCATGGTGTTTCCTCCTTTTTTGGCTGGGGGTTACGGTGCAAAAAACAAAGGCAAGCAGGCTGAACAGCCGCTTGCCTTTCCGGTAGGTTCCTGTTTTGTTATCCGTCCCCGATCGCCAAGCTCAGTGTTTGCTCTGCACAATAAACAGTTTTCAGTCTGTTTCTATGCTTTTATTGTACCCTTTGGCAAGGGGATGTTTCAATCCATAGGCTTTTACTTTGAATGGTGTTCTGTTTACATCATTGTTCGGTGTTGACATTGAGGAAAAGCAGCCATCCTATCCCGATGAATGCCAATAATCAGCTTGCTGTCATTTCTAATTTTCCAAAAGTTCTTTCATCGCTCTTCCCAGCGCATCGTTCCAGAAAAACCAGTTGTGGTCGCCGGGGGC
>PPYE01433587.1_pt1 | contig 11662 bp, 9 predicted proteins | sample 1559881 | NCBI WGS metagenome assembly PPYE01 (sample SAMN08240022, study PRJNA423297) | Human gut metagenome, whole genome shotgun sequencing project.
GCCAAACGTCTTGGAGCAGAAGAAGTATATATTGTATACAGAAGAAGCGAAGAGGAGGCGCCTGCCCGTCTCGAAGAGCTTCATCACGCCAAAGAAGAGGGAATCATCTTCCGTTTCCTGAATAATCCGGCAGCTATTCTCGGCGATGAAAACGGCTGGGTAAAAGGCATGGAAGTAGTAAAACAGCAGCTGGGCGAGCCGGACGCATCCGGAAGAAGACGTCCGGAACCGATCGAAGGCTCCAACTACGTCATGGACGTGGAGACCGTCATCATCGCCATCGGCCAGAGTCCGAACCCTCTGATCCGTCAGACAACACCAGGTCTTGACTGCCAGAAATGGGGCGGCATCATCGTCAACGAGGAGACCATGGAATCCTCCAAAGAGAATGTCTATGCCGGCGGAGATACTGTGACAGGAGCAGCCACCGTTATCCTTGCCATGGGTGCGGGCAAACGCGCGGCAGCAGCTATTGATGAGAAGCTGTCCGCCAAATAAATAGAGACCGGCAGGAAGCTGTCTCTGAAATATAATCGAATTATGAAAGGATGTTTTCCGTATCTGCGGTGCGGACGACATCCTTTTTTATTCCCGCAGGAAATTCCTTTGGAATTTCTAATATACTGTGAATTTCACTAATAATTTCTGAGATTTCAGATAAAAAAACGTACGATTGACTTGTTGACAAAATCTGAATTTCTGTGATAACATAACTTACTAATATCACAAGGCAGTCATGCTTTTTCTGATAGAGAAAGAAGGGCGGCCTGAGAGAAACTAATGAATCAACATTGACAGGAAGGAAGTTAGATATGGGAAAAATTATCGGAGAGGGAATCACATTTGATGACGTATTATTAGTGCCGGGATACTCTGAGGTCATTCCGAATGAGGTAGAGCTTCATACCAAGCTTACCAACAAGATCCAGCTGAATGTTCCGTTAATGAGTGCCAGCATGGATACGGTAACCGAGCACCGGATGGCGATTGCCATGGCCCGTCAGGGAGGCATCGGCATCATCCATAAGAACATGAGTATTGAGCAGCAGACCGATGAAGTGGATAAAGTAAAGCGTTCCGAGTACGGTGTTATCACTGATCCGTTTTATCTTTCTCCGGACCATACTCTCCGCCAGGCGGAAGAGCTGATGTCCAAGTTCCACATTTCCGGCGTTCCTATCACAGAGAACGGCAGACTGGTGGGAATCATCACAAACCGTGATCTGAAGTTTGAGACGAACTTTGACAAAAAGATTAAAGAGTCCATGACATCAGAGGCAGACGGGCTTGTCACTGCCAGAGAGGGTATCACCCTGGAAGAGGCAAAACAGATCCTCGGCAAGGCAAGAAAAGAAAAACTTCCTATCGTTGATGAGAATTTTAATTTAAAGGGCCTGATCACTATTAAGGATATCGAGAAACAGATTCGTTATCCTCTTTCCGCAAAAGATGAGAACGGACGTCTTCTCTGCGGTGCTGCTGTAGGATGCACACCGGATATCCTGGATCGTGTGGATGAGCTGGTGAACGCACAGGTGGACGTGATCGTCATTGATACCGCTCATGGACATTCTGCAAATGTGCTGAAGACATTTGCCCTTGTCAAAGAGAAATATCCGGACCTTCAGGTCATCGCCGGTAACGTTGCCACAGGCGAGGCTACAAAGGCGCTGATCGACTGTGGTGTGGATGCGGTGAAGGTTGGTATCGGACCTGGATCTATCTGTACGACCCGTGTGGTTGCGGGTATCGGTGTACCGCAGATCACAGCGATTATGGATTGTTATGACGTGGCAAAACAGTACAATATCCCGATCATTGCCGATGGAGGCATTAAGTTCTCCGGTGACATCACAAAAGCTATCGCGGCAGGAGCCAACGTAGTAATGCTCGGCGGACTTCTGGCTGGCTGTGATGAGAGCCCGGGAAGCTTTGAGTTATATCAGGGAAGAAAGTACAAAGTATACCGCGGTATGGGTTCACTGGCAGCTATGGAGAACGGAAGCAAAGACCGTTATTTCCAGGAGAATGCGAAGAAACTGGTTCCGGAAGGCGTGGAAGGCCGTGTGGCTTACAAAGGTTCAGTGGAAGATACACTTTTCCAGCTGATCGGCGGCCTGCGTTCCGGTATGGGCTACTGTGGAGCAAAAACTATTGAGGAATTGAAAGAAAAAGGAAGATTCGTAAAGATGTCCGCCGCTGCCCTTAGAGAGAGCCATCCGCATGACATTCATATCACAAAAGAAGCGCCGAACTACAGTGTGGAATAATCGGTGAAAAACCGTCGTGAAATGACTGACGGCAACATATATGGAATACAGAGCCGCTTGGCAGGGTATTCCGGATAGAGGGGAACAGGCTGCTGCAGATGGAAGAAGACGACAGGAACCAATCTGCACAGCCTGTTTTCTTTTTATTATGCAGGATAATAATGAATAATAAACAATATGCTGCGCATAAAGAGGAGATAGTCCCAGGGAGAGGAAATTTGCAGGAAAGGACCGTTTGTTTTGTCTCAGATTAAATTTCCAAAAAGGAAGAGTGGCAGAAAGAGAAAAATTCAGGCATATCAGAAGCTTCTATATAAGAAGGTTTTGTTTTATAAGAAGAAGAGAAAAAAGAGAACGTTTTATAAAAAAGGTTCAAATAGAAAAATGGGGAGAGGTATTTTTTCCCGGAAAAATTTTGAGATTTTTGGAACAATATGTTTGTTGTCACTGGCAGTGGTGGTTTTTGGACATGTCGTTCGATGGAATCCCACTGCCCGGAAAGAACCCAATGTGGTACAGCAAAAGCTTTCCACCAGCGAGGACTATCAGATTCTGCCGGCGGAAAGCGGGCCGTGCGGGAGACCGGAGATCATTCAGGATTTTATTGTGGAGAACCCTTACAGCCGCAGCGGTACTCCACTCGACGCGGTAAACGGAATTGTAGTACATTATGTGGCTAATGCCGGTTCTACTGCAGAGGAAAACAGGAATTATTTTGAGAATCTGAAGGATACGCATCTGACAAAAGCAAGCAGTCATTTTATCATTGGGCTGGACGGAGAGATCATACAGTGTATCCCTCTGGATGAGATTTCTTATGCATCCAATGAACGTAATTCGAATACGATTTCTATTGAATGCTGTCACAGAAAAGAAAATGGAAAGTTTACAAAAAAAACTTATAAGTCGCTGGTGAAACTCACTGCCTGGCTGTGTGCTTCTTACGGAATTCCGTCATCGGATGTAATCCGGCATTATGATGTGACCGGTAAGCTCTGTCCATTGTATTTTGTCCGTCACGAGGATGCCTGGACGGAATTTCTTTCAGATATTCAGAAAAAATTAGAAAAAAACGGGTAAAATCCGCATAAAATGAATGAAGTGACATGAAAAACCTGCAAAAATGATTGATTATGGCGGGAAAATGAGATATGATTAATAATTGTGAGTATCTGTGTATCGGCACTTTTACATAAATATGAACGCAGCGCATCAGCCGGGATATTTTTCATAGCGGATGTGAGAGAAAAAGATAACAAAAGCTGCCGGCAGAAAAACGTAAAAAGGGAAAGGGATGAAGCAGATGAGCTATAAGATTGGTGTCATTCGGGGCGACGGCATTGGCCCGGAGATTGTTGCCGAGGCACTCAAGGTAATGAATAAGGTTGCAGATAAATATGCAAAAGAATTGGAATATACGGAGATTCTCCTGGGGGGAGCATCCATTGATGTACATGGAAAGCCCCTGACGGATGAGGCCCTTGAGACAGCAAAAAATTGTGACGCAGTGCTGATGGGTTCCATTGGAGGAGATACCAACACTTCGCCATGGTACAAGCTCCCGGCAGAGTTGAGACCGGAAGCAGGTTTACTTGCCATCCGGAAAGGGCTTGGGTTATTTGCCAATATGCGTCCGGCATATTTGTATGAGGAACTGAAAGATGCCTGCCCTCTGCGGGAGGATATCATCGGAGACGGGTTTGATCTGGTGGTGATGCGTGAACTGACCGGAGGACTTTATTTCGGGGACAGAGAGACTGTGGAAGAGAACGGAGTATTAAAAGCGACGGATACCCTCTGCTATAATGAAAACGAGATACGCCGCATTGCTGTCCGTGCCTTTGAGATTGCCATGAAGAGACAGAAGAAGGTTACCAGCGTTGATAAAGCAAATGTTTTGGACAGCTCCAGATTGTGGAGAAAGGTGGTCAATGAAGTGGCGGCCGATTATCCGGAAGTCACCCTGGAACACATGCTGGTTGATAACTGTGCCATGCAGCTGGTGAGAGATCCGAAACAGTTTGATGTGATCCTGACGGAAAATATGTTTGGCGATATTTTGTCTGACGAAGCAAGTATGGTAACCGGATCTATCGGCATGTTATCGTCAGCGAGTCTTAAAGAAGGTTCTTTCGGATTATATGAGCCAAGCCACGGTTCTGCGCCGGATATTGCGGGAAAGAACCTGGCAAACCCTATCGCTACGATCTTGTCGGCAGCTATGCTCCTTCGTTATTCCCTGAATATGGACGAGGCGGCTGATGATGTGGAACGGGCAGTAAAACAGGTGTTGAAAGATGGTTACCGTACTGTAGATATCATGTCAGAGGGCATGAAAGAGGTGGGAACCAAAGAGATGGGAGACCTGATCGCTGAGAGAATATAAAATATGGCATATGCAATATATATTGGAAACTGGAGGTAATAGACAATGAAAAGTGATAATGTAAAAAAGGGGATGCAGCAGGCGCCGCATCGTTCTTTATTCAATGCGCTGGGTTTTACGAAGGAAGAACTGGATCGCCCGCTGGTTGGCGTTGTAAGCTCTTACAGTGAGATTGTACCGGGTCATATGAATCTGGATAAGATCACAGAAGCTGTGAAAATGGGCGTCGCCATGGCGGGAGGAACGCCGATCGTGGTTCCGGCTATCGCTGTCTGTGACGGTATCGCCATGGGACATGTGGGTATGAAATACTCTCTGGTCACAAGAGAGCTCATTGCTGATTCCACAGAATGTCTGGCAAAGGCGCACCAGTTTGATGCTCTGGTCATGATTCCGAACTGTGATAAAAATGTACCGGGCCTTTTGATGGCAGCGGCAAGAATCAATGTGCCGACTATTTTTGTGAGCGGCGGCCCGATGCTCGCCGGACGGGTGGACGGCTGCAAGAGAAGTCTGTCCTCCATGTTTGAGGCGGTGGGTGCTTACGAGGCAGGAAAGATGACGGAAGAAAAAGTAGAGGAATACGTCAGCAACGTCTGCCCGACCTGCGGTTCCTGCTCCGGTATGTATACAGCCAATTCCATGAACTGTATGACAGAAGTCATCGGTCTGGGATTACAGGGAAATGGAACAATCCCTGCTGTTTATTCCGAGAGAATCCGTCTGGCAAAGCATGCCGGTATGAGAGTTATGGATCTGTACCGAAATAATATCCGTCCAAGCGACATCATGACAAAGGAAGCCTTCCTGAACTGCCTGACAGTGGATATGGCTTTGGGCTGTTCTACGAACACTATGCTGCATCTTCCGGCTATCGCCCATGAGGCGGGTATCGAACTGAATATGGATATTGCCAACGAGATCAGCGAGAAGACGCCTAATCTTTGTCATCTGGCGCCTGCAGGCCCGACGTATATGGAAGACTTAAATGCAGCGGGCGGTGTGTATGCAGTCATGAATGAGCTGAGTAAGAAAGGGCTTCTCTATGAAGATGCCATCACAGTGACCGGAAAGACTGTCGGTGAGAATATCGCTCATGTCTATAACAAGAATCCGGAAGTGATCCGCCCGATCGACAATCCATATATGGAACATGGCGGAATTGCGGTTCTCCGGGGTAATCTTGCTCCGGATACGGGCATTGTCAAACAGTCCGCTGTGGTTCCTGAGATGATGGTTCATGAAGGACCGGCTCGTGTCTTTGACTGTGAGGAAGACGCCATCGCAGCTATCAAGGGCGGCAAGATCGTGCCAGGCGACGTGGTTGTCATCCGCTACGAGGGACCAAAAGGCGGCCCGGGAATGAGAGAGATGCTTAATCCGACTTCCGCCATTGCGGGTATGGGACTTGGAGATTCTGTGGCACTTATCACAGACGGACGGTTCTCCGGGGCATCCAGAGGCGCTTCCATCGGACATGTATCTCCGGAAGCAGCCGTGGGCGGACCGATCGCTCTTGTGGAAGAGGGAGATATCATCAAGATTGATATTCCGAACAATAGTCTGAACGTGGATATCTCTGATGAGGAGATGGCGGCAAGAAAGGCAAAATGGCAGCCGAGAGAGCCGAAGATAAAAGACGGTTACCTGCTTCGCTATGCAGCGCTTGTGACTTCCGGAAACAGAGGCGCGGTGCTGGATGTGAATCAGTTAAAATAATAGAAAGGGTTGAAACCAGATGAGACAGATTCTGAACGGCTCAGAAATCGTAATCGAATGTTTGAAGGAGCAGGGAGTAGATACGGTCTTCGGTTATCCGGGCGGTGCGATTTTGAACATTTATGATGAATTATATAAACACAGTGGTGAGATTCGCCATATTCTGACTTCCCACGAGCAGGGCGCTTCCCATGCGGCGGATGGTTATGCCCGGGCAACGGGAAAGGTCGGTGTGTGTATGGCGACATCCGGTCCGGGCGCAACCAATCTTGTGACCGGGCTTGCCACCGCGTACATGGATTCGATTCCGGTGGTGGCTATTACAGCGAATGTGGGCGTCAGTCTTCTTGGAAAGGATTCTTTCCAGGAAATAGATATCAAGGGCGTCACCATGCCGATTACAAAACATAATTATATTGTAAAGGACATAGAAAAACTGGCAGATACGATCCGGGATGCTTTCCGTATCGCACAATCAGGAAGGAAAGGCCCGGTCCTCATTGATGTGACCAAGGACGTGACGGCTGCAAAAACCTATTTTGAATCCGTGAAACCGGTAAAGATCCACCCTGTCTGCGATACCATACGGGAAAGAAGTATGAAGGAGGCCTCGGAGATTATCTGTAGCGCAAAGCGTCCGTACATTTTGCTGGGCGGCGGATGTGTGCTCTCCGATGCCAGCGAACAGGTGAGAGAATTTGTGAGAAAGGTGGATGCGCCGGTTTGTGATACTCTGATGGGAAAAGGTGTTTTCCCGGGAGATGATCCGCGGTATACGGGAATGCTTGGAATGCATGGAACAAAAGCATCCAATATCGGCGTATCGGAGGCTGATGTTCTGATCGCAGTCGGCTGCCGTTTCAGCGACCGGGTATATGGCAATGCCAAAACCTTTGCGAAGAATGCCAGGATTATCCAGATAGATATCGATCCGGCCGAGATCAATAAAAATATCATGGTGGATATTTCCATTGTGGGAGATATCAAGGCGGTGCTGACAATCTTCAATAAGAGAATTAAAGAGCAGAAACATGAGGAATGGATCTGCCATGTACAGGAATTGAAGGAAAAATATCCGCTGACTTACCATCAGGAAAAGCTTTCGGGACCAGGTGTCATAGAGAAAATCTATGAGATGACAGGAGGAGAAGCTGTTATCACTACAGAAGTGGGACAGCATCAGATGTGGGCGGCGCAGTTCTATAAATACTCGAAGCCGAGACAGTTCCTGACTTCGGGAGGACTGGGAACCATGGGATATGGCCTGGGAGCGGCCATCGGAGCAAAGGTCGGCTGTCCTGATAAAGTGGTTGTCAACATTGCGGGAGACGGATGTTTCCGTATGAATATGAATGAGATTGCAACAGCCACCCGTTCCGATATTCCGGTTATTCAGGTTGTCATCAATAACCATGTGCTGGGAATGGTGCGCCAGTGGCAGAATCTTTTCTATGGAGAGCGCTATTCTGCGACAACATTAAATGACAAAGTGGATTTCGTAAAACTGGCAGAGGCTATGGGAGCAAAGGCGTCCCGCGCCACAAATATAGAAGAATTTGAGAAAGCTTTTGCAGAGGCTTTATCCTGTGGCGAGCCGTACCTGATTGACTGTATTATTGACAGCGATGATAAAGTATGGCCAATGGTAGCCCCGGGCGCTTCCATCGACGAGGCGTTTACCGATGAGGACCTGGCAGCGAAGGAATAGCAGATAGTATCTGCCTTACCTATATATTTATTAAAAAAGGAGACTCAATTATGTTTCAGTACAAATGCTTAAATCCGATTTCAGAGGTTGGATTATCAATTTTTGATGAGAATTATAAAGAGGTAGACGAACTGAATGACGCAGATGCCGTGCTGGTAAGAAGCGCGGCTATGCACGATATGCAGGATGTGCCGAATCTTCTGGCTGTTGCCCGCGCCGGCGCCGGCGTGAATAATATTCCGGTCAATGATTACGCGGAAAAAGGCATTGTTGTCTTTAATACGCCGGGAGCCAACGCCAACGGCGTAAAGGAAATGGTTATAGCCGGAATGCTGTTGTCTTCCAGGGATCTGATCGGAGGCAATCGCTGGGTAGAGGAAAATAAAAATAATCCGGATATCACAAAAGCGATGGAAAAGGCAAAGAAAGCTTTTGCCGGCACAGAGATCCAGAAAAAGAAAATCGGCGTTATCGGTCTCGGAGCCATCGGGGTGCTTGTAGCCAATGTGGCAAGAAATCTGGGCATGGACGTCTATGGTTACGACCCGTATCTGTCATTAAAGAGCGCATGGAATCTGTCCCGCTCAGTGCATCATGTAAATTCTGTAGATGAAATCTTTGAGCATTGTGATTTTATCTCTGTACATGTACCTCTGATGGATACCACAAGGAACATGGTGGGAAGAGAAGGTATTGCAAAGATGAAACCAACGGCAACAATCCTGAACTTTGCCAGAAATGGTCTTGTAGATGAAGATGCTGTGGCAGAAGCGCTGCAGGAAGGAAGACTTCGCCATTATGTAACAGACTTCCCGACACCGAAAGTTGCTGCTGTTGACGGTGTGATCGCGTTCCCTCACCTGGGTGCGTCCACGGAGGAATCAGAGGAAAACTGTGCAGTAATGGCTGTGGAACAGGTGATGGATTATCTGGAAAATGGCAATATCCGCAATTCTGTGAATTTCCCGAACATTGACATGGGAGTATGTCAGACACAGGGACGTATTGCTATTTTGCACAGAAATATCCCGAATATGCTGACACGTTTTACCGGAATGTTCTCTAAAGACGGCATTAACATTACAGAGATGAGTAATAAGACAAAGGACAATTATTCTTATGCAATTTTTGACCTGGATTCTCCGATAGAGGAAGAAGCAGTCAATGAGCTGAAAGCTATTGACGGTGTACTGAAGGTAAGAGTGATTAAATAAAAATCAGAAACAGATGATTATAATAAATACAACAGGGAGATAATAAAAAATGGATCAGAAGTTAAAAGTCGGTATTCTTGGTGGAACAGGTATGGTGGGACAGAGATTTATTTCTCTGCTGGAAAACCATCCATGGTATGAGGTAACAACAATCGCTGCGAGTCCGCGTTCCGCAGGCAAGACCTATGAGGAAGCTGTGGGCGGACGCTGGAAAATGCAGACGCCAATGCCGGAAGCCGTAAAAAATATCGTCGTGATGAACGTCAATGAAGTGGAGAAAGTGGCGTCCCAGGTGGACTTTGTATTTAGTGCAGTGGACATGTCCAAAGAAGAAATCCGTGCCATAGAGGATGAATATGCCAAAACAGAGACGCCGGTTGTTTCCAATAACAGCGCGCACAGATGGACGCCGGATGTGCCGATGGTCGTGCCGGAGATCAATCCGGAGCATTTCGAAGTCATCGAGGCGCAGAAGAAACGTCTCGGTACAAAAAAAGGTTTTGTGGCCGTAAAGCCTAACTGCTCTATCCAAAGCTATGCGCCGGCGCTCTTCGCCTTAAAAGAGTTTGGTCCGAAAGAGGTAGTGGCTACAACATACCAGGCAATTTCCGGAGCGGGAAAAACATTTAAAGACTGGCCGGAAATGGTAGAAAATGTAATTCCTTATATCGGCGGAGAGGAAGAAAAATCCGAGCAGGAGCCTCTGAAGCTTTTTGGAAAAGTAGTGGGCGATCATATTGAGAAGGCTGAACTGCCGGTTATCACAACTCAATGTGTCCGCGTACCGGTCCTTGACGGTCATACAGCCGCTGTTTTCGTAAACTTCGAGAAAAAACCGACCAAAGAACAGATTATCGAGTGCTGGAGAAACTATAAAGGATTGCCGCAGGAACTGAATCTGCCGAGCGCGCCGAAACAGTTTATCCAGTATATGGAGGAAGATAATCGTCCGCAGGTAAAAGAAGATGTGAATTTTGAAAACGGAATGGGAATCTCCATGGGCCGTTTAAGAGAAGACAAAATTTACGATTACAAATTTATCGGTTTATCTCACAATACCGTCCGTGGCGCGGCCGGCGGTGCAATTCTTTGTGCTGAACTTCTGACAGCGCAGGGATATATCAGCGCAAAATAATAAAGGGGAAAAAGAATGGCATTAGACCTGGACTCTGTAAGAAAATCGATATTGTCAGTGGTTTATGAATATCTTGGACGGACGGGCGTCCTGTTCATGGAATTTTTGGGAAACTGCGTCATAGCTTTGCTGATTCTCATTATTGGCCTGAAACTATCCAACTACGTGGTGAAACTTTGTAAACGTGTCTTTGAACGCTCAAAAATGGATCTGATGATTCAGACTTTTCTGCTTTCCTGCATGAGAATCGGACTGAAAATCCTTGTCGTTTTATCGCAGTCCAACAGGTGGGAGTGCAGGCGTCTTCCATAATCGCGGTGATTGGTTCGGCCGGTCTGGCTGTAGGTCTTTCTCTGCAGGGTTCCCTGTCCAATATTGCCGGGGGAGTGATTCTCCTGGTAGTAAAACCATTTCAAGTGGGAGATTACATTTTAGAGGAGAGCTCCGGAAAAGAAGGGACCGTACAGTCCATCGGTATTATGTATACCAAACTCAGCAGCATGGATAATAAAGCCATCCTTATTCCAAACGGCAATTTGTCCAACGCCAGCATCACAAATGTGACCAATCAGGACAAGAGACGGGTGGATTTGCTGGTTGGCATTGAGTACAGCGAAGATATAAAAAAAGTAAAAGAGATTTTGTCGGAAGTCATTGAGAGCGAGCCGGTTCTATTGAAAGAGGATCCGGTAAAAGTATATGTCAGCGACTTCCGTGAGAGCTGCATCGATATTGGCATCCGTTATTGGGTGCGGACAGAAGACTACTGGGAATCCCGCTGGCGGGTATTAGAAAAAATTAAATATGCCTTTGATGAGGCAGGTGTGACCATACCGTTTAACCAGATTGATGTGAATGTGATCTCACATCAGTGACGGAAAATATAAACCCTCTGCAATCCGGAAAATATCGGATAGCAGAGGGTTTTACTGTGTATAGACGCAAAATATAACCGGCGGTTAAAACCATATCTTTATCGAAATGGCAAAGTGATAAGAGTGCTTATTTCGCTTTATCAGCGATCCACTGATCGTTGATGGCGATGACTTTCTCCATGGCTTCCGGTCCCGGCGCGCCGATGGTGTTGCGCTTCTCAATACAGGTTTTTAAGGAGATGGCGTCGTAGATGTCCTCCTCAAAGACAGGGCTGATGGCCTTGTATTCTTCCAGGCTCATGTCGTCTAAGGAGATGCCCTTGTCGATGCAGTAAAGCACCAGTCTGCCGACGAT
>PPYE01662835.1_pt1 | contig 11661 bp, 7 predicted proteins | sample 1559881 | NCBI WGS metagenome assembly PPYE01 (sample SAMN08240022, study PRJNA423297) | Human gut metagenome, whole genome shotgun sequencing project.
GACAAATTGAACATCATAACCATAGCAAACATCAGTGCCATTCCTTTTTTAAGCTGCTTACACTTCATCGTTTTACCCCCTCAGAAACTGATTCTGATATCAGAATATTCTCTTTTCCTGTGGTTGTCAACGATTAGATTTTTCTCATGTTTACTTTTGTCTTTGTCTTTTTATGTTATATTTCATTTTTTTCGATATTTGTCGTTCAAGATATCTATATTTTTCTTTTATTTTTGTTACAAATTTAAGATGATTTCTATTGCTATCATATATTCTTTACAAAATGTTCAAAACTCCTTTATTTAATTCTACAAAAATGGATTTTTGTGCTTGTTTTTTGATAGTAAGATGATATACTAATACATATAAGATGCAAAATCATTGGATATTTTTCATGTATCATGATATTTTTATCTGTATTTTGCATGTGCGGAAATAATGCTTTTATAAAAAGCAATAAAATTAAATGAGGTGTTATTATGAACGTATCGAAAAAGGTTATGTCCATTGCATTGACTGCATCCATGCTCTTGTCGATGAGTATGCCATGTTTTGCGGCAAAAGGAGAAAATAACTACGGTTGGTCAGACATGGATTTTCACATGGCAGAACCTATCCACTATGCTGATAAAGAACTGGGAGATAATTCCGTTATCTACAAACCTCTGCCTAAACAACCAAGCAATTATTTAGATGTTGCTGCCGCCGAAGAATATAATAAAAATTACGATAAATATATGAAGGATCAGGAAAAAAATCGTGAAGCTTATGCTAAACCGTTCGCTGCTAAGCTCAAAAAGCTCGGATTAGATCCAGTATATTCTTTACAGTTTACAGAAGATATTCATCTGAAATTAGGGGAAAAGAAGAAGATTCATATCGCACAGGAGGGAATTATGACTTTCCTCCCAGAAACAGTTAAAAAAGAAAACATTGTTGGACCAACGATTGTTGCCGGTTCTGACTATGTTAAATTTAGTGCTGTCTATGAATTGTCTTCTCTGATTGAAAGTGAGCAATCTTATTGTTTACCTGTAACCATTGAAGGTATCAAGCCAGGCACTGCATTAATTATTGCTCACATGCCTTCTGGAGGATATGCCGCAACCCGCATCATCGTTGATGACGATAAAGCTTCTTCCAAAGAAGAAAAAGAATCTTCCGACAAAAAGATCTCTGTTAAAAAAGACAGTGAATCCAGCAAAAAGATCTCTATCAAAAAAGACGAAACTTCCACCAATAAAACAACTTCTGAAGGCAAAAAAGTTGTTCTGACTCTGAAAAATAAATAAACCATTTCTTATCCCTGTGGAATGATCTTCCACAGGGAACTTTTTAATTTAATTAAATATGGAGGAAAATATGATAAAAAATTTCCACACCATAATTTCTACTATCCTTATCGGAATCATGTGCACCACCCCACTTACACTTTCTTGTTATGCACAGGAATTTCCTAAAAGCCATCTTGCATCCCTATCTACATTACAAAATAATGTAACTACAAAATATGATTCCCTCAGCTCATCTCAAAGTGCTAACGTAAATTTGAATCAAAAAGTTGATGAAGTCTGCCGACGTTATGGTGTAACTGGTGCTAGCATTGCGGCTTTTGATCAGGGTAAAATTGTCTATACTCATTCTTACGGTAATGCCCGTCCCGGACAAGCTGCCAATGAAAACACCAAATACCGAATTGCTTCTATTTCTAAGGCAGTTACTGCTGCATTAGCTATGCATCTGGAAGAAGAAGGAAAATTAAATTTGGATGATAATATCGCTAAAATTCATCCTAATCTACAAAACCCATTTTATCCTGATACAAAGGCAACTTTAGAAATGTTGATGACCCATACTTCTGGCATCATAGATGGCGCTGGATATAATAGCGCTATCAGCCAATCTCCTTTTCCTTCTTTAGATGCTGTGTTGCAACAAAATAATTTCAGCGGAAGTAAACCTGGCTCCCAATATGCTTATTCTAATTTCGGCATGGGACTTGTATCTGCTGCCATTGAAAAGGCTTCCGGTCAGTATTTTTACGATTATGCTCAGGAAACACTATTTAAACCACTGGGAATCGATGCTGCATATCTAACAAACTACATTGAGGACAAGCAGTCACTTGCTGCTCTGGGGAGTGTTGACCCTTTGAGCTGGAAAAACATGAAATGGGCATATGACTCTATTCCTTTAGGGCAAATGTATTTATTAGGTCAGGGAGAATTATATATTTCAGCCTCTGACCTTGCAAAGATTGCGATGATTATGGCAGGAGATGGAACATATCTTTCTGCGGAAAGCGGTCAAAAAGAAATCTTTTTAAATAAAGAAACATTAGATAAAGTACATACTGTAAGGGTTTATGATGAGACCACAAATACATCAAGAGGACTCGCTTTTCAAATGTCTGATGATATTATCAATGGAGTTCAGTTGTGGGGACATCAGGGAAACGCTTATGGTGTCATCTCCTGTATGTTCTACGACCGCGAGTCTCAAAAAGGTGTTGTTTTTTTAACAAACAATGCAAGTTCTGCACGCGCTCCTAGTAAAGTCTATGCCGTTAATGATGCTATTATAAAATCTGTCTGGGAGTTTATTTAATTTCATTTTCCTTTTAGTCCATTCTTGTAATACTACTTTTCTTTATCCTTGTGGCAAAGCTTCTACAAGGATATTTTTTACTTTATTGTAGACTTAAAATTTATCTTTTAAATTCAATCGCTAAAATCCAGCCCATTTTCAAAAATAAGCTTATTTCATTTTTATTTATTTTAGTTTGATCTATTATTTTCTATATTATATCTCTGCTTTGAGATATTGTATTGGTAATATCAGATATTATGTTTATCATCTTATTCTTGTTTTATTATACAACAATAGGTATATATTTTTTGAATACTTTAGACACAACACTTAAAATTACTATTTAATTGCATTATTTCTAATATTCTATTGTTTTATCCAATCAAAAATGTTACTATGACATTAATATAATGTGAAGTAGTGCTTTTTCCTGATTTTCTACATAGAATCATTACTTCGCATTTTATTATCCATTTTGGACAGTGAGCATAAAGAGCCGCGGCACCTGTTCTTAATGCTCCTACAACTTTATTAAGGAGGAAAACAAATGAAGTATCATTGGAAAAAGCTCACTTCCATGCTTGTTGCAGCCATTTTAACCTTTAACATGGTTGGACAAACTGTTGTGAGCTTCGCAACCGATCCAAATGTTTCGAATGGTTCTGCTGTTGCCGAGGAGATCATTCCCGCAACGCCAACCCCGTGACTGATCCTTCCGAAGGTGAAAACGGTCAAACTACTGATCCTATCGATCCTGAAGGTGGTCAACCTATTGACCCTATCGATCCTGAAGACGGTCAGACTACTGACCCTTCCGAAGGTGAAGATGGCCAGACTACTAACCCTTCCGAGGGTGAAGACGGCCAGACTACTAACCCTTCCGAGGGTGAAGACGGCCAGACTACTAGGAAAACCTGCAGCTTCCAACTGTTCTGACCGTACAGGTAGAGGGACAAGAAGAACCTGTAGAACTGCCTGTCACTTGGGTATGTGAGAACTACAACGCAGCACTCGCAGGAAGCTACATCTTTACTGCACAGATTGGTGAAGGCTATGTACTTGCAGAGGGAATCAACCTGCCTCAGGTAACTGTTACTGTGGGAGAAAACCTAAACGAAGTTCATACTGCACATACAGAACCTTTCTTTTTTAGTAGTTTTTATAACCCACAACCAATCACTAACTTTTCTCTTAATACAGGTGCTTATTCAACAAGCTACTATGAGCAACTTGATGAATTTGGAAAATTCTTTTATACATCTCTTAAAGATCACCCCACTCAACTTAATAGAGTAGATATTTCTGATCGTAAAATCATTGTATATGGTAGTATAAAAGAAACACCTGATGGAAATGTGTTTGTCCCAAGAGATGATACTGAGCAAGGAAAAATTGATGATATAAACACATTATTTCAAAAATCAGTTGTTGCATTGAACTACGATCATCCTGAATTATCTTGGCTTCTTAATGCCGGTACTAGTATCTATTTTTCATTCTCAGGAAATGATGCAAATGGTTATACTATGACAGCATTCACATCCACTCCCGTATCTGTGCCTGATTTTGCATCAGACATGTCTGTAATGTATAATAAAATTGATGACATAGTATCGAAATCACCCTCTACTACTCTACAGGAAAAATTAAAATTCTTCCATGATGAGATTTGTAAACTGACAAGATATAATGATGAGGCTGCAAAATGGGTAGGAGAATCTCTCCCTAACAATTTGCTCTATGCATGGTCACCATATGGAACCTTTACTGGACAGCCTGTTGTCTGCGAAGGCTATGCCCGTGCATTCAAGATGCTGTGCGATAAAGCTAACATTCCTTGTGCGCTCATCGGAGGTATTGGAAATACTGGTGCCCATATGTGGAATGCTGTGCAGATGGATGATGGAAAATGGTATGGTGTAGATGTCACTTGGGACGACCAAGATGGAATTTCTCAAATTATTGATACATATTTCTTAAAATGTTCCAGTGAATTTCCAAAGCACGAACCTATACCACATCCTGGCTTTGTATACCCAGAATTGAGTGATGAACCATATACACAGCCAGAACCTATCATTAGTATGACTGTCACCTCAGATGCAGCCAGCGAATGGAACAAAGGTAATGTAACCTTCACTGTTTCTGTTGCCAATGCTACAGAAGATGTTTCTTGTGTTTATACTTTAAATGGCGGTAATGAAGAAACTGTAACACTGAGCGAAGGCAAAGGTACTGTCACAGTGGATACAGATGGCGAACACACTCTGACCTTCAAACTCAAAAAAGGCGAAGAAGTGTTGGATACTCAAACATTATCTGCCAAAATCGACAAAACCGCTCCTACCATTAGCAACGTTAAAGTAGAAGAAACTGAAGAACCTTTACTCTTTTCTATTATCACCAACAAGCAGGTCAAAGTTTCTGCAACAGTAACTGATGCTATCAGCGGTATTGCTTCGGTTACCGCAAAAGTCGGCGATAACTCTTACCCAATGAGACAAGAAGCAAATAACGTATACAGCTATACCATTGATACTGAAGTTAATGATGTCACTGTTTCCGTAACTGCAACCGATAATGCAGGAAACGAATCTACTCCTGTCAACGCTAGTGATAATATCACCACCGACAAAACTGCTCCGGTGATTACCACTATTACTCCTTCAGACGTAAAAGATGTTACTGCTACTGTGAATGTAACTGTAGATTCCAATAGTAAGGTTTATTATTTGCAGACAAATAATAAACCTTCATCTGCAGATGAAATCGTCGATAATAATACTTATATTGATGTAACCACAGGTACTCAGGGAACCATTACCCTGAATAATTTGACTGCCAACACAGCTTATACCGTCTATGCTGTAGCGGTCGATGAAGCCGGCAACCTGTCCGATATGCAGTCGGTTTCCTTCATCACCACCCAGACACAGCTGACCTTCAATGGTACACTGTCTGCCTCCGGCACCTATGGTGTAACATGGGATAAGCTGAAAATTACTGTATCTGGTAATGTTACAGCCAATGGTCAAGAAGTAACCGGTACCTGGTCGTGGAGCAATCCATCTGCTGAAAAACCACAGGTAAGCACCACAACTGCACAGGCAACCTTTACTCCAGACAATGCTTCCGGATATGCACCACTGACAGCTGATGTTTCCATCACAATCAGCAAAGCTGTTGTAACTAGTGTATCTAATCCTGCTGATCAGACTATCAAAGCAGACAGTGAAAAGAATACTGCAGATGACCTCAAAGCAATGCTGCCAGCTACTGTCACCGTTATTGCTGCTAACAATGTAAGTGAAGAACTGGGTGTAACCTGGTCCACAACTGATGGTTTTGATGCAAAAGGCAAAACCTACACCTACACCGGTACTTTGGTTGACAGCGAAAATGTAGGTGCAAATAATAAGAAGGCTACCGCTACAATTAAGGTCGAAGCAGTAGAAGCAACATTGCCTACCATTGAGCCAATCAACGTGAAGTATACAGGCAATGCTTCTGTATCCCCTGCAGATATTTCTGCTGTTCCAAAATCCGGCTCTATTAAGGTAACAGGTGAAAAAGAAACCACTGTTAACTACACTATCAGCTGGACTGGTACCGTTGACCTGACAAAAGAACAACTTAACAAAACTCAGACCATCAATGGTACTGTAACATTTACAAATTCTCCAACATGGCTGACACTGCCTATCTCTCTTGCTGTAACTCAAGAAATTACAGTTGTCGACAAGGATGTTGCAACCGTTACTGTAACTGCTCCAAACAATCTGGTTTATGACGGTCAGCCTGTCGAGGAGAGCGATTTCAACGTTCAAACCACTCTGAATGCTCGCAGCACACCTGAAATGACCTTTACTTACTCTAATCAAGGCTCTTCTGACCCAATCCCTGCTCCAACAGATGCAGGTACTTACAGCGTTCGGGTCACCTACGAAACCGATACCCATTATGGTCAGAGTAAAGCTGTTGAATTTACGATCCATCCAAAGACAGTCACCATCAATAAAGGCACTATTCATTTTGAAAAGACCTATGATGGAAACGCAGAGACAACAGGTATTACCCCTATCGGTGCACTCGGTGTAGACGGCGTAATTGGCGAAGATACCGTTACTGTCAATTACACCAAAGCAACCTTTGACTTTGCAAAAGCTGGCACCCGCAATGTCATCTTTGAAGGTATCACTTTGGATAATCCAAACTACAAGGTTGAAACCGATACCTTTACCGCAATCGGTGCGGGAACTATCAAGAAAGCAGATGCAAGTGCAGAGGTTCCAAGCGGACTGACTGCCCTCACCAACCTCCAGAAAACACTTGCAGATGTAACATTCACAACACCAGGCTGGGCTTGGAAAGAACCAGCAACAGAACTGAAAGCAGATAGCAACACACCAAACCCAACTTTCCCTGCAATCTTTACCCCGACAGATACTGAAAACTATCAGCCTGTCGAAAAAGAAGTTTCTGTTGCAGTATCGGAGATCACCTTTACTGGTGGAAATGTGCCTACTGAACTGGAAATCGGAGGATCTGGTTCTCTGTCCCACAACGCATATGTAACTGGTGCAGGGTATACTATCCCAACAGGAGAATACAGAGCTGACAATACCAATGTTGTTTCTATCGAGGGAAGTACTGTAACCGGTAAAGCTGTCGGCACTGCTACCATCTCCTGGGTAATCAGCATCAATGGTCAGGAACTCTCCTTCGAGCTTGGTGCAATTAAAGTATACTCCAAGCAAGTCGTTGATCCAGATGCTACTATCCCAAGCATAGACAACCCTGTTGTTTCCACAGAAATTCCTGAGGATATCACCGGCGCTTATTGGGAAGTTCAGGAAAGCAAAGATGCTTCCCATTTCTTCCCAACACTCCCATCCGGTGCAGAACAGCAATTCCTGCTTATCTCCTTACGCAATAACGATGGTACAAAAGCAACACTGGAACAACCTATCCTTGTTCGTATGATTGTTCCTACTGGATTCAACAGCAATCTGAAATTCCAAGTATATTATTGGGAAACTACTCAAGTCAACGCTACAGGAGTAAATGCTGTTCTTAAAACAGCAGAAAACGGAACACAGTATCTGGAGTTTATGTTTGACAACAAAGATGCTATTTACAGTATCCAGTACAACATTCCAAACACACCAACCCCAGATCCAGACCCAGATCCAATTCCTGGAGGAAATACAAACACTGGTTCTGACAGTACTGAAGGAAACCAGAATAACAGTTCCAGCAATAGTTCCTATGATGAAAATGATGATAACGGATTCTGGGACAAACTGCTGGGTTCCTTAAAAATCCGTAAACCACGCCCTGTTTCGGAAGACAAACAAACAACAACTGTTAAAGCAAAAGCTAAGACAGTTATCTCCAACAAAACAATCTCTGCCGAAGTTTCTGACAGCACTTTGAGTAAAGCTATTTCCAAGGCGATTGAAGATTCTAAGAAGAACAAAACTTCTCCGATTGTACAGATTACATTGGACACCCAAAAAGATGTCAACACTATGAGTGTGACATTGCCAACAGAATCTCTCAACACACTGGCAAAAGATAGCGATGCACAGCTTGTACTGACCTCACCTGTCGCAACTGTTAAATTCGATGCAAAAGCATTGAAGGCAATCGCTAATCAGTCAGATAGTAAGATCACTCTCAAGGTTGTTCCTGTTGAAACGACTGCTCTCACTGCAGAACAGAAAGCGGTTGTTGGTAACAATCTGGTTATTGAGCTGCTGCTTGTCAGCGATGGAAAAGTTATCTCCGACTTCGAAGGCGGAAATGCAACCGTCACCATTCCATACGAACTGAAAGATGGAGAAACCGCAGAAGGTCTCGTTGTATACTTCCTCGACAACGACAGCAAACTGTATGAGTGCGAAACATCCTACGATGCCGCTAACAAGTGCATCACCTTTATTACCTCACATTTCTCCAAGTATGTGGTATGTTATGACGCTGACAAGGCTGCATCCAGTATTTCCAATAACATCACTTCAACCACTGGTTCTTCCAGTTCTGACAAGTACAACCCAACCACTGGCACCTCCAATATGGTTTCTGTTATGGCATTGGCAGCTACTCTTTCCCTTGGTGGTCTGGTAGTTCTTGGCAGAAAGAAAAGATAATTCTTAATACCCACACAAAAAATCCCGAGTTTTCACTCGGGATTTTTTATTGTAAACTTATAACTCATCTATATTACATCTGTACAACCTCTGCAAGTTCTCCCATATCCCCTTCCCGCAGCCAGCGGTCAAAGCCTTCCATCGGGATGAGATAATCCTTACCAATTTTCAGTACCGGAAATCTCTTGCTTTTAATAAGCTCGTATGTCTGGTTTTTGCCGATTCCCAACATCTCTTTGATTTCTTTTACTTTATAGCATCTGCGTGTCATAATGATTCCTCGCTTTCTTTGCAACAAGTTAAAATTGTTTATCATTGAAAGAAAGGAATCTTTCTACCTCTCAACAGGACATAAAAATTCCTATTTTTTCCTTATGTAAATCTTGCTTTTTCTTTATGATTTTGGAACAATACCCTAGATATTGTATCTTTCATATTTCATCTCCCAATATGAGAAACTATTCTCAAAATTCCTCTTCACGAGGCTTTCATTTTTTCTATTTTGTGATACACTAAAAGTAGCAAAATCTTTTTCTATCTGCTATGAAAACGTAAAGGAGAGCTCTAATATGGATTCTGAAAGAACTTTTTGGAGTAAAAAACTAAACGAAATACGAAACAAAAAACATCTTACCCAACAGCAGCTTGCTGACTCTTTGGGGATATCTACAAAAACTCTCTCCCGCTATGAACACACTGGAAAGATTCGTCCTTCTATCAAGGAGAAACTTGAAGGAATGTTTCCTGACGAACTTTCTGATAAACAGCAATACATCCTCAATGACAGTCAATTGTTCGACACTTTTTATAACAGATTGCATGAAATTTTTTACCCTGATCAGACATCCCCGTCTACATATACCCCGGAAACAATCTTTTTGCAGGTAGTCTCTCTCTATTTTTCTAGTCGGGATTGGAAAAATAATGAGGATATTTTCTATGATGAAAATATCCTCGCTGGTTTTTGCGTGACTCTTTTTAAAACTGACATGAATACAATACTGTCTGCCATTTTTCCTTTCACTGCTAATAAAGCATCAAAAAAGTATAATAAAATCTCTATAGCATCTTACGATCAAAGAACTCTGCATTGCTTGCAAAACGCTGTATTCCTTCTAACAAACAGCTTCTATTTTCAATATCGCAGGGTTCAACTAAAAAAGTCTCACAATACAAACTTTGATTATTACGAGAATTCTACTCCACACTACTCTCCTGATATTCCTTCTATCCTTTACCATCTTCGAAACATAAATCGATATTCTCTCGATGATGTTTCTGCGATGATACAGTCTTTCCGTAACGATTTGACTAATAGGATTAAGGAGCTTTCCAATCAGAAGCAAACTTGGGTAGTTCAAAATGAAAAAGAACAATTAGAATACATACTTTTCAGCCTAAAAACCAGTTCCCAAAGTCTCAAAAGCTATGAAAGTGGAAAGACATCTCCTTCCATTCCCCTTTTGGAAATGCTCGCTTGGATTTATGGTTTCAGAGATCTCTCAAAATTGATGCGTTGTGATATTGAATTGGGATACTCGTCAGATTCACCCCACTTCACAACTGATCCTAAATTACCTTCCAAAACACCATGCTCCTATCTTGCTAACGCTTATATCTATTTGTCCATTTTACATCTTCAATTTAATCACTGCCATGTTCCTTATTCTTCATTACCTTGTGAATTTGAACTTAAGCCTCTCCATCAAAAAGATAGTGAGAATGCTATTTCATCTGAGACTACCATCAATACGTTTAATAATCTTATCCCAGGAAGCGATTTCTATAAAACATTAAATAAAGAATCACATAGCTTAGGAATATTTGGAGTTGGAGAAATTTTTGATCGTTCTTATCCATGGACAATCCGTGAACTATCTTCTGTATCTGGTGTTTCACTATCCACTTTGCAGCGCTATTATAAGTTCACCTCTCCTATTCAACCAACTATCCAAAAAGTTTTACAAGTTAGAAATACACTAATAAAAAATCCTCCTTCAGAGCCCTTTTTACAGACATACAAACCGTTCTTTTTCCGTTTAGATGAACTGTTCCACTCACAGATTGAAAAGGGAAATTCTGAATTTCAAGAATTCTTTCTCTTTCTACAATACTCTCTACATTTATTTTCTAATGGATCAGATAATAATCTAGTGAATAGTCTTCTTCATTCTTTCGCTGATAAAGCATGTCTTGCCTATTATCTACCTAACTATGACGGTATCTACTCTTTAGACTTATATATTGAGGTGAAAAAAACAGATTCTGAAGCTAAGGAGGATAATACAAAATCATATAAAGATACTTCTATTGAAGTCATGGCAAAAAAGATTGCAGAAATACTGATTCAATCTTCCTATCTTGACAAGTATCTCGAGTCTTACCATATTCCTGAGAGTTCAAAATCCTCTGATTCAATCGACAGCAATGCTGATATGAATCGAAAGAAAGAATTAATGATGGATGATATTATTACCAGTATTACAGACTCCTATAAAAATGCTGCAGAATTTCAAAATTTTTTGAATCAGAATCCAGCTGATCCTAGAAACCTGTTGCATTTTGAGGATATACCATGTGATTTACCGTTTGATGATATATTTGACCTATCGGATGATGATTTGGATGAGATAGATCGGCTTATGTCGGATGATGATTTGGATGAGATAGATCTGTTTATGTCGGGGGATTACCTAAAGAAGATATAGCGGCAGATTGCCATACAATGTTAAATGAGAAAAATAAAACGCTGTATCAAATTGCATAAATATTCAAAACAATTGTATATTCTATCATATTCTTATAAAATCTGTAATTATGCTATATTTCTTGAATTAGGTATATTTACTATTTATTGCGTCTATTATAATCTTTTTATTAGCTATTATAAATATATAATATTTTATTTACATAATAAGTG
>PPYE01483804.1_pt1 | contig 11651 bp, 9 predicted proteins | sample 1559881 | NCBI WGS metagenome assembly PPYE01 (sample SAMN08240022, study PRJNA423297) | Human gut metagenome, whole genome shotgun sequencing project.
CATTTAACTCCATTTTCTATAAATTTGAAGGCAAAGATAAGAATTTGTAATTTCATCCCTCAGATTTATTCATTGATCCACCTTACATCCAATTTTTATCAGAATATCAGCGACTTGGAAAGTGTAGTCGGAAAAAATATACTGAAGAATGAACGGGTGATTGTCTTCATGTGTACTACAGCAACGAAAGCCACTCTTTTCGAACTCACCTATGAAAATGGTAAAAGCGCACGTAAAACTCTAAAGGAATATACAGACCCTGCATATACAACGGCAGAAGGTATCACATCCATCCTCAATGACGTTCAACGCTATTCTCCTACCAAACGTTACGCAATGGTTATCGGCTGCCACGGTATGGGATGGATACCCGTATCAAACTCCAAATCGCGTAGCGGTCTCCGTACCAAGATGCACTGGGAGTACGAAAATGTACCAATGACACGTTATTTCGGAGGACTGGAACCTCAATATCAGACTGATATAACAACACTTGCCAAAGGTATTTCCAATGCAGGACTTAAAATGGAATATATATTATTCGATGACTGCTATATGTCGAGTGTAGAAGTAGCCTATGATCTCAAAGATGTGACTGATTATCTGATAGGGTCTACAAGTGAAGTGATGGCGTACGGCATGCCATACGCCGAAATTGGTCAATATCTGATAGGAAAAGTAGATTATGAGGGTATCTGTGACGGTTTCTACTCCTTTTATTCCAATTATAGCGAAATGCCATGCGGAACAATTGCTGTCACTGATTGCTCCGAACTTGATAATCTGGCAGCTATTATGAAAGAGATTAATCATCAATATACGTTTGATTCTTCATTAACCAGTTCCTTACAAAGATTAGACGGATATAATCTGGTCATCTTCTTTGATTATGGTGACTATGTTTCAAAATTATGCCCCGATAAAACTTTGGTAGCACAATTCAACGAACAGCTCAATCGCACAGTGCCATTCAAAAGAAATACAGAATATTTCTATTCTATGAGCAGAGGTAAAGTGAAAATAAATACATTTTCCGGCATTACAATCTCCGATCCGAGTACTAACAGGCTTGCTTCAGGAAAAAAAGAAACAGCATGGTATGCAGCTACCCATTAATATCTCATATCTCTAATAAGAGTATATTACTTTTGCTTAAAGTTACCGAGATGTATTTCTCATAACATAAAGATATATTTCTTATAGTATAAAAGAGTAAGCCCGAAAATCTCTTAATAAAAATAGAATCGAGATTTCAAATTCTTAATCAATGTTATAAAACATACGAATTTTCTTGGATAATTTGCTAATATCACAGAAGTACGTATCTTTGCATCGTGTTTTTCATAGTATTAGATTTAAGGTTAACAAAGGTTGGAGCAAGGCGTTGCTCCTTTTTTTTATGTCCGTACTTCATCTTCTACCTAAGATCAATGTTATATACTTGAAATTATTTTCTACTTTTGTGAGAATAAATACAGAAAACCATACTTTTAAACCCAAACGTATTCAGATGACTGAAACGAACGATAACATAAAAAATAATCCATGAAGAATATACTGATCATCGGTGCAAACGGATTCACCGGACGCCAGATACTGAATGACTTATCAAATAAGGAACAATATAACGTAACAGGATGCTCCCTGCATCCGGACATCCTTCCAAATGGTGACGGTAAATATCATTTCGTCACAACAGACATACGGGATGAAGCAGCTATCAAGCATCTCTTTAAAGAAGCACAACCCGATGCAGTCATCAATTGCTCTGCCTTATCCGTCCCCGATTATTGTGAAACACATCATGAAGAGGCTTATCTTACAAACGTTACAGCAGTAGAGCAATTGGCATATCTCTGCGAAATATACAAAAGCCGATTCATCCACTTATCTACAGATTTTGTTTTTGACGGAAAGATAGATGAAAATTCCGGGCAACTTTATACAGAAGAGAGCCTCCCCGCTCCGGTCAACTATTACGGTTTCACCAAATGGAAAGGAGAGAATAGGATTGCCGAAATCTGCAGTAACTACGCCATTGTTCGTGTAGAGATTGTCTACGGGAAAGCACTGCCGGGACAACATGGAAATATTGTACAGCTCGTGATGAATCGTTTGAATGCAGGGCAAGAGATCCGTGTGGTGTCCGACCAATGGCGCACCCCTACCTATGTCGGTGACGTATCGGACGGGGTGCAACGTCTGATAGAGAACACTGCCAATGGTATTTTTCATATCTGTGGCGATGAATGTATGACCATTGCGGAAATTGCTTTCCATGTAGCGGACTGCATGAAACTGGACCGCTCACTTATCCATCCTATTACAACCAAAGATATGAAAGAAGCAACTCCCCGCCCCCGCTTTAGTGGGATGAGCATTGCAAAAGCCCGTACAATACTTGGCTACCGGCCACGTATGCTAAAAGAGATTCTCATGGAATGGGATAATTAACCGATACACAACCTTTCCCTTTTTAATTATTGCATATTTATTTTGAAAATATGCAATAACTTCTTATCTTTGCACCCAAATTAAGAAGTATAATAATGAATCAAACATTACAATTACATAACGCCACTATATTCCATGCGGAAATTCCCAATTTCTGCACGTCTTGTTGCGTGCATGTACATTGGTTCAGCGGATTCATCTAAATTCCCCTTCCCCATTTTTACTCAAACGGCCTACTGATTTATTCATTATTCACAGGCAGTACTTTCATCTGATTTTCAATAAGATGTGTATCTTTTTGGGGATTATCCATGCTATTTGTTAATTGTTTAACCTAACCAAATAAAATATATTACAATATGTTCTCTATTATATCTACCATGTTTTTGGGAATCGGCATCGGCTACGGATTGCGTAACTGGACTATTTTGCAAAAGACAGAAAAGACCATTTCTCTTACCATATTCCTGTTACTCTTTATCCTTGGAGTGTCCATCGGTTCCAATAGTCTGATTGTGAACAATCTCGGTAAGTTTGGATGGCAAGCAATCATTCTTGCCGTATCCGGCGTATTAGGGAGCTTGCTTGCTGCCCGACTTGTATTACAACTATTTTTCAAGAAAGGAGGTAAACAATGAAAGGAAGTCTCATCGTTATTGTTTTTTTCTGTGTAGGCTGCATCATGGGAGTTTTTAATAAATTCCAATTTGATACGCACACCGTTTCCATGTACATACTATACGCATTGATGCTGCAAGTAGGAATCAGTATCGGTTCTAACAAAAATCTGAAAGCGATCATCTCACATTTACACCCGAAAATGCTGTTGATCCCACTAGGAACCATCACCGGTACCTTACTGTTTTCTGCCTTAGCAAGTATTTTGCTAAGCCAATGGAGTGTATTCGACTGTATGGCAGTGGGAAGCGGATTCGCATACTATTCACTGTCTTCCATCCTGATTACCCAGTTTAAAGAACCGACCATCGGAATACAGCTGGCTACAGAGCTAGGCACAATTGCCCTGCTCACCAATATCTTCCGTGAAATGATGGCACTTCTGGGCACACCGCTCATCAAGAAGTATTTCGGGAAGCTAGCTCCTATTTCAGCAGCCGGTGTCAATTCAATGGATGTATTATTACCTTCTATCAGCAGATATTCAGGAAAAGAAATGATTCCTATTGCTATTTTACATGGTATTCTGATCGATATCAGTGTGCCTGTATTCGTCTCTTTCTTCTGTAACCTATAACCTGTAACTCACTATACAGGCATCCCCCTCTCTTACTCCTGTCAATTTCAAAACCGGAAATAAGAAAGGGGGATATCTCTTTAAATGATTTTATTAATGTCCCGCAGCCGCCAACACAAAGCGAATATCAGCATAAGAGACTTCATCTCCCAATGCGGCTTTAATAGCTACCACGCCCATAAATTCATGTGTTTCCAGATAATTCCGAACCTTCTTTATCTTATCAGCCGACACTACCTGCTCTAACTTTATTTTATTCTCACGGAGATAATGCTCCAAATGAGTAGCAATCGTCCCGGTCACCAGATCACGGGCTTTGGCTATCTCTTCGATCGTCATCCCCTGACAGAACATTTCGTAGCTCACCAGCTTTGTATCTTTCTTCTTCTCCTTTTGTCTCTCCTTTTTCTCCTGATGTTGCGCTGCCAACTTCTGCTCCCGTGCATTCTCTTCATTCGAAACAGAAGAAAATATCTCCGGTCGTTCCAGGTTATTCTCTTTCATGTATTTACGTACGATACCCAGAATTTCAAGCCCGTACTTCTCCACCCCTTTCGCTCCGAAATAAGGAATCGCTTCCAAAGCTCCCGGTGTATCAGGCAATAGATTTACAATACCCATCAGTGCCTTTTGCTGCATGATCACATAAGCCGGCATACTCACTTCACGTGTCTTTGCCGTCCTCCATTCCGACAGAGCACGATACAGTTCCGGATGCAAAATATCCGTCGGAACCTCCACTTTTACCTTTCCGGAATTGCCTCGGGTACGCTCCTTGCGCTCTCTTTTCTCCTTCGGAGCTTTGGCAGAAGAACCGGAAGAAGCAGTATCTCCTTCAAGACTCAACATCACTTTTGCTTTCCGTTTCAGATAGCCCGTGACAGTAAAAGCCTCTGTCTGCATCGCCTCCAAGAGAGACTCCTTAATCCATAAAGCATCATCCAATGCCTGCAAACGCTCATTTAGTTGCTTCCGCAATTCTTTATTGTCAAGAGGCATGCTCGTCTTATCATACAACTCACGGACAGGCTCTAACTCTTTACGGAAGTAGGCAGCTCCCGAGCAAATCCGCTGCTGCAATTCCTGATTTGTCGCATAATCCTCCCCTTCATTGATCAGACGCGTATACTGATTGCGGAAACGCTGGGAAACCTCCACTACTCTTTCCTTCACGTGAGAAGCCAATGCTTTATATTCGGCAAGCTGCTTCGGATAAAGTTTATAAAGGTCCTCATCCATTAAACGGAGCAATCGCTTGTATGCCTGATCCAATGAATAAAAGTTAAACAAATCACTCAGCAAATCATAAAAATATGCTTTCTGCATATCATTCAGTTGCTTGCTTCCCGGTTTATTCTGTTCCACATTCTTCGTAAAATCATCTACAATACGGTCACTGATTATCGCTTCTCTGCGCAAAGGAGTTTCCAGTACCATTCCTTCCAAGGTCTTGCAACGGCTCAACGCTACATACGTTTGGCCATGTGCAAAAGAGTTACGGGCGTCGATGATGGCCCGTTCAAACGTCAAGCCCTGACTTTTATGAATAGTGATAGCCCATGCCAGACGGATGGGATATTGCCGGAATACTCCTTCTATTTCTTCCGTAATTTCCTTTGTATCTTCGTTCAGCACATATTTATAATTCCCCCATTCTTCGGGCAGCAACTGAAAAACATACGTACTATCTTTTCCGCATACAGTCATCCCCTTTGCATCTACGCTTACCACTTCGCCAATCATACCGTTATAATATCGTTTTTCCGACGAAACATCGTTTTTGAGGAACATAATCTGTGCACCTTCCTTGATGGTCAGCACTTCGTCAGCAGGATACGAGTACTCCGGGAAATTTCCCTCTACCTCAGCCCGAAAGCTATAAGCCCGTCCGGGCAAAGATGCCAGTTCACGGTCATTCACCTGTTGTGCCTGATAGTTATGCGTTGTCAGCCGGATATAGCCTTCCTCCTTCCGGGGATGGAAGCCGGGCTGATAACGGCGGTTCAGTTCATTCAACACTTCATCATCCGCTTTATTCTCGCGTATCTTATTCAGTAAAGAAAGGAAGAAAGTATCACTCTGACGATATACTTTTTTCAGTTCAATCGTCATATATACTGTCTCTCTCAATGCACGGCTGGCAAAGAAGTAAGGTGTCTCATAGTGATTCTTCAGCAACTCCCACTCACTGTCTTTCACCACAGGTGCCAGCTGCTGCAAGTCTCCGATCATCAATAGCTGCACCCCACCAAAGGGCTTTTCACGGTCACGATAACGACGTAAAGCCGCATCCACAGCATCCAGCAAATCTGCACGTACCATACTGATCTCATCGATGACAAGCAGATCCATGCTGCGGATAATATTCCGTTTCTCTTTGCTGAAACGGTAGTGCATCTGGGCAGAATTGAAAGTCGTTTCCGGCACAAACGGCGCAAAAGACAACTGAAAAAAAGAATGAATCGTTACCCCTCCAGCATTGATAGCTGCAATCCCTGTGGGAGCCAATACGACCATACGTTTGGGTGTATGTTCTCTCAGTCGTTTTAGAAATGTAGTTTTTCCAGTTCCGGCTTTTCCGGTAAGAAACAGATGTGTGCCTGTATTTTCAATGAACTGCCAAGCAAGTTGTAGTTCCGGATTATTTTCCATGTCTCCTAAAATTTTCGGTAAAGGTACTGAATAGATTCCAACCACCGAAACTGAACATAAAGAAAACAAAGAGTCAGTAAGAAATATATCCAATTCGCATTCTTAACTATAAAGAATAATTATGTTGGACAGACAAACAAAAAATAGTCCCGGCTTCTTCTCGCTTGAAGAAAACCAGGACCGGATCAAATAAGAACACAAAGTCGTGTCACAGTTATATTAAAGTTATTTTCTTATTTTTGGGGAGACCGATATTCCTTATACCAATTCGTATGTTTCGCACCTCCAGAGTCGGCCCAATCTTTGAAATAAGGGTATTCCGTATCAATATTATGTGTCTCCGTTACCGGAACGAAATCCGACATCGGAATATCAATAGCAAATGGATAAGCTCCTTCACTATCAATGTAATAAGCATCATTACCAGAACCGATAAGCGATGCGTCAGCATAAGCTGTTGCCTCATGCTTGGGCAAATGCACTTCCGTCCGGTTCTTCTGATTTGCAGCATATCCTACGATAATATACGGATTATACACCTTCAGATTCTCTTTATTGAAAGAAGCCTTGTCGAACGTTCTGGTTATCGTATAGGTACCCACTTTCCCTTTAACAGCCTGTTTGACACTCCGGATTCCCTGACCAGTTCCGAGTTATCCGCACTATTTCCAAAGAATTGCATCATACGTTTGGTGAAAACGCCAATATCTTCAGCCCCTACCTTTCCTATGTGAGTAATATAACCGGGATTGGGATTATCATCAATATACTGATGCGATTGATCAACAATGTAAGAAAGCAATCCGCAATTTCCCCACTTACACAATGAGTATAAATTTGCACTGGAATTGATAGTATACGGTACACTACCTTTTGAAAAATTATAGGAGCGGGTTACTGCCTTTGTATTAGCAGATGGAGAGGTGATTTTACTCATATCCAGACTTGCCAAGCCGTCTTTCAAGTCCAGTTTTACGCATCGGGGTACTCCCCAACTTGATGTATACAAATAAATACTTTCTACGGAAGTCGGAATATTCATTTTTCCTTCATACTTTCCGTTTTTGTCTGTGTAGATTTTGAATAAAGCTTCGATTCCTTCTTTTTTAACCGATTCATTATCCACTGTTTCCATCGGATCTTCATCATATACTTCAAGAAGTGCAATGAGTCCCGGTAAGTCATAATTTACGGAAAGCTTCACATCGCCACGTGTTTCAAATCCGAAATATTCGCCAGGGTCCGGTACAGGGTCTTTCCCATAATTAGGATCATATAAATCTTTCTCCATACATCCTGCCAAGAGCCCACTAATAAATGCCGCTGTAGCAATAACACTTGAAATGTTAAACAATCGCTTGTGTGTCATAATCTATATATTTGTTTTGTTAGCTATTAAGACTTGGAACTTCCAAATATATAGATTATTTCACTGCCAGCCTCACAAATATTAAAAACGGAATACTGATTCCGAAAATAGTATTATCATGCAACAGACATTTACTGCATAGAACCACCCACAATATCCAACAATTCGTTTGTAATGGCCTGCTGACGACTCTTATTATATTGCTTCGTCAAGTCTTGAATCAGCTCGTTCGCATTGTCCGTAGCCACTTGCATGGCCAATGTACGTGCAGCATGTTCCGAAGCGTTTGAATCTACAGCAGCCGTAAAGAGTTTCTGGCTCAATACCGTCGGAATCAAGTTAGCGATCAGTTCTTCCGCAGAGGGCTCGATGATGTAATCATTCGCTATTTCTCCTCCTTGTACTTCTTCTTCTTTTTCCTTCTCTTCCCCGTCCACTAGGTGTGTCAGGTCGATAGGCAAATAAGTTTCGCGAAGCAGAATCTGTACACCCATTGATTTGAAGTGATGATAAATCAGCTCCACCCGATCTATTTCTCCGGCGATGTACATTTTCATGAGGCGATGTGCCAACTCGGAAGCCTCCTGATACGAAGGTTTGTCAGAAAGCGTCGCAGAAGTTTCCTGTGGTTGGAATCCCAGACGTTTCGCTGCTTCATCCACCTTCTTTCCTACCGGGAATATCAGAATATTGTCCTGTCCCAATGTACGGAACTCACCAACCGTTTGTAGCAACATCTTAATGACATTCGCATTAAAAGCACCACAGAGCGATGTATTCGAAGAAAAGGCAACAATTGCCACCCGCTTCACTTCCCTTGCCTTTATGTAAGGAGATTCAATGGGAAGATCCGCACTCAGGAAGTTGGTCAAAATCTTGTTCAGCTTCCTTTGATAAGGCAACATATTCTCAATGGCTCCTTGTGCCTTATGTAGTTTGGCAGAAGCCACCATCTTCATTGCTGAAGTGATTTTTCGGGTACTCTTTACCGAATTTATTCTGGTTTTTACTTCTTTCAGTGAAGCCATAACTTTTTAAATTAAGAATGAAGAATGAGGAATGAAGAATTTACCGTGCAGTACCCATTTGGGTACTGACCGAAAAGAATAAAGAGGAAGATGGCAACGCTTTGACAGCGCAGCCCATTCTTCATTCTTAATTCTTCATTCTTCATTTCTATAAATATTGTTTGGCAACCATAGCGGCAGTCTCCTCGATAGCCTTGGTCACGTTATCGTCTATCACACCGGTTCTCAAAACATCCAGTACATCTTCCTGATGGTTGAGTTGCAGAGATTCGATGAAGCTGCGTTCGAAGTCCTGTACGTTTTCCAAAGGAACATCGTGGAGCAGACCGTGCGTACCACAATACAGAATAGCAATCTGTTGTTCCACCGGCATCGGGCTGTATTGGGGCTGAATGAGCAACTGCGCGTTCTTACGTCCCTTATCGATGGTCATTGCCGTAATAGGGTCCATATCACTGCTGAATTTGGAGAAAGCTTCCAGTTCACGATACTGCGCCTGATCCATCTTCAATGTTCCGGCCACCTTCTTCATTGCCTTGATCTGGGCGTTACCACCTACACGGGATACAGAGATACCGACGTTGATAGCCGGACGGACACCTTGATTGAACAAGTCCGTTTCGAGGAATATCTGTCCGTCGGTGATCGAAATCACGTTTGTAGGGATATATGCCGAAACGTCTCCTGCCTGTGTCTCGATGATAGGCAGAGCCGTAAGTGAACCACCGCCCTTCACGATGCTTTTCAAACTCTCCGGAAGATCGTTCATCTCGCGCGCCACATCCTCTTCCTTGATAATCTTTGCCGCACGCTCCAACAGACGGGAGTGCAGGTAGAAGATATCACCCGGATACGCTTCACGTCCGGACGGACGGCGAAGAATCAACGAAACTTCCCGATAGGCAACAGCCTGCTTTGAAAGGTCGTCATACACCACCAGCGCATGCCGACCGGTATCACGGAAATATTCACCGATGGCAGCACCTGCAAACGGTGCATAATACTGCAATGCAGCCGGATCACCTGCCGTAGCAGCCACCACAATCGTGTAATCCATCGCACCGTACTCGCGGAGCGTATTGACGATAGAAGCGACCGTAGATCCTTTCTGACCGATAGCCACATAGATACAGTACACCGGATCGCCTGCCAAGAAGTTATTGCGCTGATTGATAATCGTATCAATCGCGATCGAGGTCTTTCCTGTCTGACGGTCACCGATAATCAGCTCACGCTGTCCGCGTCCGATAGGGATCATGGCGTCTACTGCCTTCAAACCGGTTTGTAAAGGCTGGTTCACCGGCTGACGGTAAATCACTCCCGGCGCTTTACGCTCCAACGGCATTTCGTACAGCTCGCCACCAATCAACCCTTTTCCGTCGAGCGGTTCGCCCAACGGGTCGATAACACGTCCCAGCATACCTTCGCCCACACGGATAGAGGCGATGCGCTTGGTACGTTTTACAATAAAGCCTTCCTTGATTCTGTCGGTAGGACCCAGCAAAACGGCACCCACGTTGTCCTCTTCGAGGTTCATCACAATGGCTTTAATGCCGTTGTCAAACTCCAGCAATTCGTTGGCTTCGGCATTCCGCAATCCGTAGATACGTACCACTCCGTCGCTCACCTGGAGCACCGTACCGATCTCGTCAAGCTGCACGTTGGTATTGATTCCTTCGAGCTGCTTGCGCAATATATCGGATACTTCGCTTACTCTTATATTTTCAGACATTATACAATTCTCCCCACCCGGACAGCCGTAATCAGCTTGCCTACTCCGATGTGTTTCAGTTTCCGGTAGAGGTCCAGGTACATCAGGCTGATAAACTGTAAATAGCCTTCGCGCCTGTTTCGCAGAACCAGCGTAATGAAACGGATAAACTCTCTGCTTGATTTACCGTCACCGTCGGCAGCCGTACATACCAGTACCAACTTATCCTTCATTGAGATGACAGGATTATCAAGCGCCTCACGCAAACCCGGCTGGGTACGAAAGCTGTGAGATAATATGAAGAACTCGTTGTAGAGTCTATCCTCCACACCTTTCTCCTGCGCGTATTCGATCATCGCTTTGGCATATCGCATTGAGAGTACTCCGACTTCCATTTTACTTAGTTCTTATTAGGGGTTAATACTTCATCCAGCATCCGGTCGATCATACCCATCTGGGATTCTTTGTCCTGAAGGTTCTTGCGGAGCACCTTCTCGGCGATATCGACAGAAAGCACGGCTACCTGGCGACGGATGTCACGGATAGCTTCGTCTTTCTCTATCTGGATTTGTTGTTTCACTGCGTCAAGCTCCTTTTGCGCAGCTATCTCTGCTTGCTTACGGGCCTCATGAACAATCTTGTCACGTTCTTCCATTGCTTCCTTCAAGATCCGTCCTTGTTCCTTGTTGGCAGCAGCCACAAGCGCCTCGCCCTCCTCCTTCAAATGAGCTAACTGGGCGTTGGCTTCTCTTGCCACCTCCAAGGACTGATCGATATAGGTTTTACGGCCTTCCACCATCTTGATGATGATGGGAAAACCGTATTTTGCCAATATCACGAACACAACCCCGAATGCGACAAACATCCAGAACAACAGGCCACTATCAGGTAATAGTAATGACATAATTTTATTTACAATTTTACAAATTACAATTTACGATTTCGCAGCTGAACATTTCAGCACTGAAATCCATTAGAGGAAGAACACCAACAGACATACCACTACCGCCAACAAAGCCACACCTTCGATCAAGGCGGCGGCGATAATCATATTCATACGGATGTCACCCGAGGCTTCCGGCTGGCGTGCGATAGCTTCCATAGCCGAACCACCAATCTTACCAATACCCAAACCAGCTCCGATTACTGCAAGACCTGCACCGATAGCTGCACCTAATTTAC
>PPYE01585876.1_pt1 | contig 11650 bp, 7 predicted proteins | sample 1559881 | NCBI WGS metagenome assembly PPYE01 (sample SAMN08240022, study PRJNA423297) | Human gut metagenome, whole genome shotgun sequencing project.
CAGTGTAAAATTCGTCTTCACGTTGTCAAACACTTTATCAATGATCTTGTTGATCGTGGAAAGTTTTGCTTTCTGCGCTTTTATCGCGATCTGCTCCAGTACTTCCCGCTGTCTCTCTGTCCGCTTATAATCGTCACCGCCGCCGTATCTGAGACGGGCATAAGCCGTTGCCTGTACTCCATTCAAATGCTGCTGTCCTAACTGCGTAAACGGAGCTGAATCCACTCCTGTATTTTTAATAACTTCTACAACATAGTTGTTCAGATACGGAATGATGTCTATGCCATTTTCCGCTTCTTCTACATTAATATCAATTCCGCCAAGGGCATCTATCACATGAACTAAAACAGAAAAATCCACTGACACATAATGCTCAATATTCAAATCCAGATTCTTATTGAGCATAGCAACTGCTTCTTCTTCACCGCCGTAAGCATAGGCTGCATTCGCTTTATTGTAAGTTCCATCTGAAAGCTGCAGAAGCGTATCTCTGTAAACAGAAACCAACTTGATTTCCTTTGTCTCACGGTTCAGAGACGCCACCATGATCGTATCACTTCGGGCCCCCATCTCTTCATCTGTCGCACGCGTATCCAGGCCAAACAGAGCAACAGTCAGGTAACCGGTACCGCTGATCTCCGCTTCCTCCGAAATCGCAAGCTTATCCGGATTTAATGCAACACCGCCAATTTTTCCCCATTTTGCCGCAACCACTGCAACGGTTGCTGTAATCAGCAGGATCAGAACTCCCATCAGAATCGCCACTGCTTTTTTCCCTGGAGACCAAGATGCAAATCCTCTCTTTGCCCTCTTTCTCGAACGCCCCTTCTGTGAAGGTCTTCCATTCACAGACCGCCTCCCATTTGCAGAAGTGCTGCCGGACGGTCGTTTTCTCTGGGCGGATTGCTGCCTCTGCGTTTTGTCCCTGTCGTCTCCCATCTGGTTTCTTTGCTCCGGACGGCGGCGCGGCTGCCCCGACCTCTGAGAACTTCTTCTGTCCGCTCCGGACATTACTGCTCTCGAACGCCTTCTTGTATCTCCCATAATTCTATCCTTTCTCATGGCATACATCATAGATTGCCTAAAATATGCACTTTAACATCATACAATATTTTCCTTCAAACATCAATGAAAAAACTGTGAATTTCAAGTTTCTCTCCAGTATCGTGGATTCATCGTACATTTCAAAATCAGCCACCGGGGCAGTTTCTTATAATTTTTCCCCAGTTTATATCCCATGTACTTCCACCCGCTCTTGCATACAAGAGATACCAGAAGCCATGGTCTGCCCGACTTCAGCAGATATTTTGCTGTATCCTTCACCAGGCGCATCCCTTCTCCTTCAGAAGGTACTCCTTCAAAAATCTCCGGATGATCTGCCTGTGAGACCGCCAGATCAAAATTCCGGTGAAACTGCTGTCTGCAGCTATAATTGTGAGAATGTATTACTTTTGCATCTGCCGCATAATAAATCTTCCACCCCTCCTGAATCATCCTGCCTGCCAGGATCATGTCTTCATTGAAAATCGTTTTTCGTACAAATCCTCCAAGCCTTTCGTATACATCCTTTTGGTATGCTGCACAGACATTGGAGCAGAAATAGGTTTTGATTCCAAGTTTGGAAAGATCTTCTTTGGATTTCAATCTGCTGGTTTTCGGATAATTAAATTCTCTTGTATAGCGCTCAATAAACTGACAATCCGCTGCCGGCAGCTGTCTTGCATAAACTGCTGCTACGTTTTCATACGAAAATCCGTAAAGCAGACGCTCGATCAGAAATTGATCCGCCGGCATAGCATCCTGGGTCATGTAGACAAGAATCTCCGCATCTGACATCTCAGCTCCCAGATTTCTCGTACCACCGTGATCAAACTCTTCCGGCAGAATCCGGTGGATCTTGACTCTGTCAGAAATCGTATACAACTCTTTTGGAAAGATCCCGCTCTCTGTATCGATCAAATAGATCCGATTGACCTGAACACTCTGGTTTAACAGACGTTTTACCAGCTGTACGCATCTCTGATCCGGCTTATACGTAGGGATCAGCACATCCACTGTTCTATTTTCTTCCATGTGATCCTATTCCTTTCCTGCGATATCCGACAAACCAGTACATCATCAAAGTCAGTGCCAGCCAGAACCAGGTCGTCGGATTACTGAACCAGGTCGTAAAAAAGGCAAGCCCCAGATAAATCGCAATCTGTCCATAAAACATATACGTCATCGGATTTTTCTTCTGACGCACCAGAATTGAAACTGCTGCTACAGTCAAACCGATTATAAACGCAAACAAAGAGGTTCCGATGATTCCAAAATCATAGTAGGCATCATAAAACATCGTTAACGTCGTAAGCTCTGTTTTTGTGACAAAATCCGGAATCGTCACCAGCTGCGGAAATACAAATTTCAACCCCGTCAGTGCAAAAAACGGAAACAGCATCTGCAGTCCCCATGTGTGCGCTGTCAACTGCTCTACCATACAGTTAAAATTTTCAAAATTATTGGCTACATAAATATACGGCTGTGTAATAAAAATCGGCATTTTGGAATTTTTCATCTCAAAAATTCCATTTAAATAAGTCACATTATGCCTTCTTGCAACTGTAAGAAGCACATACACGGGAATCATGATCAATACCCCTGTGACGATCATCTTCCATGTGATTTTTTTATACAACATCAAGTACATCACTGCCGCAAAGCCAACCGCAAACAACAGCTGAAATCTGGAGACACATAAAATCGGAATCGCCACTGCCGTCAGGTTTCCTGCAATTAAAAGGATCCATGTCCTGCCCGAAATTTTTTCTGTAACCTTGGTATACAATACAGTCAGCGCCGGAATCAAAATGCAGCTGATTGTAAAATAGTGCACTCCTGAAATATGAAAATAAGAATATGCATGAGGCGCTGAATTGAACAATGGAATATAACCTACCACCACTGCCTCCAACGTAAAACATGCAATGGAAACTGCCATCAGTCCGAAGATGCAGATCAGAATCCGCTTTGCCGAGATCTCATCTCTTTTTACTTCCTGCCCCTGTTCTTTCGAAAAACGGCCGATCCAGAGATCATATCCCAGATTGAAACACACATAGATCAGAAAAAAGGTCAGCCATGTCACATTGCTCCAGTCACTCTGCAGCCTGCTGAGCTTCAGGCATGCGATACCTTCTCCGCCTACCCATGCCAGCGTAAAAAGCCCCCGCATATCCACAAGATTTTTTGTCTTTCTAAAATTCCATATAAACAAAAACATTGCCTCTGCCATCAGAAGTACTGCTGTCACATAATCCAGATGTGCCTTTGCAGCCAATACCGCTGCCGCATAAACTAAAGTATAAGAACTATATTCGATTTTTCTGTCTGCGATCATTTTTCGTAACATTTTTTTCCTCTTTCGCTACTGTGCATAATTTTCCGGATAAACACCCGTCAGATAAGCCACATCCTGACTGATCTGCTGTACTTCGTCCGAAGGCTGGTATCCAGTCTCTCCAAAAAGCTGCTCATAGAGCTGTCTTACATTATCCGCATGTCCGATCGCAACCGCATAAGAACCTTCCAGTCCAATGACATTTTCACTGGTCGTAATATCAAACGGAAAGCCTTTTGTCTCTCCAATTTTATATCGGAATATATTCAGTCCCAGTTTCATGATATCCGGTGTCGTCATATTCGTTGATATTTCCGGCAGTACCTGATCCAGAATCTTATTCCATTTTACCGGTCCTGCTGTCTTCAGCTTCTGAATCATCTTCTGCAATATAATTCTCTGACGCTCTGCACGCTTAAAGTCATCTCCGGCTGTATAACGAATCCGGGTATAGGAAACTGCCTGTATTCCATCCAGATTGTGAACTCCCGGAGAATTCTCATCCAGAGTATGTGTCTGCCGTCCTACCACCTGTGAGGTTTCTGCCGTATATCCATTCAGCCAGAATATTTCCTCACTGGTCAGCTCTACTTCCACCCCACCCAGGATATCTATGATATCTGCAAGCGAATTGAAATTTACAGAAGCATATTTTGTAATATCGAGATCCAGGTTCCGGTTGAGCATTGCCACTGCCTCCTGTGGACCTCCAAAGGAATACGCCGCATTTGCTTTCTCATAAGTACCATCCTGCTGCTTTAGCAGCGTATCCCGATATACGGAAATGATCTTTACATCTCCGGTCTTATTGTTGATGCTGACAATCATAATACTGTCACTTCTCACGCCGCCACTTAGCTCTCCGTCTCTGGAATCCAACCCGAACAATGCCACATTCGTATATCCCTTCGGTGTCTCATGTAGTTCCAGGCTGCTCTCATCCAGTGTATTATGGTTGAGATGATCCAGCTTGTACATCATAAATGCCGCCAAAACAAGAACTGCAAGTATCAGAAATTCCAGAACCAAAAACAGGATTCCCCGCCTTTGTCTTTTTTTATTCAATCGTTTTCTCTGCTGCAGCGATATTCGCTCTCTTCTGCGAAACATAGATCCGCCTCCGTTTTAGTATGCGTTTTTGTTGATAAATCCTTTCAGGAACGTCAGCAGGATAATCTTAAAATCCAGTCCCAACGTCCAGTTTTCAATATAATACAGGTCGCACTCAATCCGCTTCCGGATTGAAGTATCTCCACGATAGCCATTCACCTGTGCCCATCCGGTCAGTCCCGGACGCACCTGATGCTTGATCATATATCTTGGGATCTCTTCCTTAAACTTTTCTACAAACAATGGTCTCTCTGGTCTCGGACCCACCAGGCTCATATCTCCTTTGAGCACATTGAATAGCTGTGGAAGCTCATCAATGCTGGTCTTCCGGATAAATTTTCCTACCGGAGTCACTCTCGGATCATCTTTTGTCGTCCAGCCCTTCTTCTCTTCGCTCTCTTTCTGTACGATCATGGAACGGAACTTATACATGTAGAACGGCTTGTTCTGCAGCCCGATTCGCTCCTGTTTAAAAATCAGCGGTCCCGGTGCAGTCAGCTTGATCAGCACAGATACAACCAGCATCACAGGTGAAAAAAGAATGATCGCAACGATCGCACCAAAAATGTCCACTGCCCGCTTCACAAACTTATTCAAAGCATTATTAAGCGGTACATGACGGATATTGATCACAGGAAGTCCCTGAATATCTTCTGTATATGGTTTTGTCGGAATGATATTGTTATAATCCGGAATAAACTTTGTATGCACACCTGATTTTTCACACATATTTACAATATATTCCAGCTTGTGATACTCATCCAGTCCCAGTGTGATCGCAATCTCATCGATCTGATTCTGCGGAAGAATGACCAGCAGATTGTCGATACTCCCAATCACCTTGACCCCTTTATACTCCATTCCTCTCGGCTGGTGGTCATCCAGAATTCCCCGCACGGCATATCCCCACTCCGGGTTTGCAAGAATCCGGTCAATATACTGCTCTGCCGCGCGGCTGTAGCCAACCAGAATCATATGTTTCTGATTATATCCGTTCTTTCTCGCCTTGCGCAAAACCATCCTCACCATATTTCTGGCGAATACTTCCATGGTAATATTGACAAAGCAGAAAATAAATACTACCCATCTGGAATATCTGTCTGAAAGCTTTGCAAGGAAAAATACCATGGTCACACCCATCAGGCCGATCACATTCGCCTGTACTACATGCCAGGCTTCCAGCCTTCTTCCCTGTACCCGCTTCGACGTGTAGAGCTGAAATGCGTAATACAGGATCAAATAGGACGGCACCAGAAAAAACAGTACCTTCATATACTCTCTCAGTGACAGATACCATGGATCCAGGTCAAATAATCCGCTCCGAAAACGGATATACCAGGACAGCACATATGCTACAATGATCACTCCTGCATCCAGCACAACCTGAATACGGTTTAATAATTTCTGATTTTCTTTTATCATAATACGACCTTCCGTTATCTTACTTATAAAAACACATTATCTATGATATAATACAATACTTTATTTCAATGGACAAGCACAAACTTGATTTTAACAGTATTTTATTCATTTTTCCGTAATATTTTCGTAATTTTTAATAAACATATGTTTGTATAGAAAAACAGAACCGAATTTGATATAATACATTCGCGAAATAAATTACAGCAGTAATAGAAATGAGGAGCACATGAAAGTTACTATCATTATTCCCAATTATAACGGAAAACATTTTATGGAGCCCTGTCTGGCTTCTTTAAATGAACAGACTTGCCGGGATTTCAAGATCCTGATCGTGGACAATGCCTCCACGGACGGAAGTCTGGAATATATGGAACAGACTTACCCTGATATCGAAGTTCTGGCCCTGGATTCTAACTATGGATTCAGCCGTGCGGTCAATGAAGGGATCCGTCACGCAGATACCCCGTACGTCATTCTTTTAAACAATGATACAACCGTGGATTCTCGTTATGTCGAAGAGATGATCCGGGCGATCGAGGTCTCTGACCGGATTTTTTCTGTGAGCAGCAAGATGATCCAGATGTACCACCCCGATCTGATCGACAGCGCAGGAGATCTCTATACCTTGATGGGCTGGGGGGTATGCCGGGGAGCCGGACGACCGGTTTCGAATTACACCGAAGATGATACGGTATTTACGGCCTGTGCCGGAGCTGCGATCTACAGGCGAAGCGTGTTTGATGAAATCGGCTTCTTTGACGAAAGCCATTTTGCCTATCTGGAAGATATCGATGTTGGTTACCGTGCCATGATCTACGGCTATAAAAACCGGTTCTGCGCTTCCGCTCTTGTGTACCACGTCGGAAGTGGAACGAGCGGTTCCAAATATAACACTTTTAAAGTGAAACTATCTGCCCGCAACAGTGTCTGGCTGAATTACAAAAATATGCCGCTTTTGCAGCTGATCCTGAATTTCATTCCATTACTTTTGGGATATCTGGTGAAATATTTATTTTTCTGCAAAATCGGATTTGGAACAGATTACAAAAACGGAATCAAAGAAGGAATCCATGGTCTGTCCAAATGCCGCAAGGTTCCGTTTCGGATGGAGCATCTAGGCAGCTATATCCGGATCGAATTTGCCCTGATACGCCACACATTCGGTTATGCGGCCGACTGGCTGAAAAGAAAATTATTGCATAAATAGAAAACACAGGAAGGAAAGAGACTTCTGTCATCTCTTTCCTTCCTGTTTATCTTTTCTTATACCATCTGGCAAATTTTCTTACAAATTGTGATTTCCAATACTTAATATTTTCTTCCGGGAGAAGAACACGGGTTTCATATGGGGCTGTAATCCATGCTTCTACCTCTTTTTGCATACTACGTCCTAATACAGGCAAATGCATTTCTTCACGCAACGCCTGTGCATAGTCTGTATCTGAAAGGATCAGACTTCTCTTTAGCATGGTAAGACTTTGAATACCAATCTGTATGTTTGTTCCTATATAGTCAAGTTCTGCCGTCTCACAAAATATTTTTTTCAATGTTGATATTGAGCCCGGAAGTAATTTATATTTATTTAAATCCCCTAATTTTTGGAGATAATCCAGATTTTTCCTATCTTTGATCCAGATATACACTGTTCCATACTCTTCCCTTAACATATCCAACATCCTACTGTCTTCTTCCCTGCAATCTTTTTTCTCTTCCAAGACTACTAACACTTCTTTTCCTTTTTCTTTAGGGATTTTTTTGCATCTCTGTGTTGTCAGACTCCATAAAGACGGACACCCCGTCCGTATCACATTATGAATTCCTATCTGCTCCAGAAAATATCTTGTCTTCTCATCACGAACTGCATGAACTCCTTTGGAAGATAACAGAAAGTGAAGTACATTCTGTGTATAATCACTAATCTGATCACCTTCTGTAAAATCACACACACCTGCTCCCATGAGATAAATTCCCTGATATTCCATCAATTGTTCTAAAAGCAAAAGCTGTCCTGATTTTTCCATCTGTTTTGAAAGCACATTTGCACCACATAAAATTTTTCTGCTCCCAGTTAGTTCTCCTGCACTTTTTTTGCAATGATATGTTGGTACACAAATAAGCGGTCTGTCCGAAAATAACTCTCTACATATTTTTCCACTTTCTTCCATTACCATTTTATCTTCAAAATAATTCGTCCTGTCTGCTATATCAAAAAATACTATTTTATCTTCAGAAAATTTGAACTTTTTTGAATCTTTCATTGTTTGAATTTGGTAAATTCGTTCTTTTTCGATTTGACTGGATACGTCTCCTTGAAAATATTCATGTAGCTTTGGAGTTATTATTTCATATAAATCGATCTCTGGTACTATCTGCACTTTATTTTGGAAAAGCTGTTCCAGATATCTTATATAGTCATCAAACTTCAGTTTATCTTCTATCCATGCTTTTGCACCCGTCAGTACTTCTTCCCGTCTCTCGCTCAAAAGCCGTTTTGTCACTTTCGCCATTTCCTCAACATCAAACTCAGAAATCAAATTTCCTCTGCCTTCGTCCAGCATTGTATTGACCCCACCAGAGTTCTTAAATGCCACTACCGGAATTTTGTATTTCATTGCCTCCAATACCACCGATGGAAATGGATCCTCTCTTGATGTAAGCCAGAATACATCTGCATGTCTCAACAATTCGTGATATTTTTGTTTATCTTTAATAAACGGAATAAAATGAACTCTTCCTTCCAGGTTCGATTGCCGAATCTGATTATAAATCCATCCTTCCAAAATCGGATCCGAAAATCTTCCTGTCCATACAAAGTGGACTTCCTCTGCTTTTTCTTTTCGAGAAAGAATCTGTGCTGCTGATACAAATAAATCTGTCCCCTTCCTCAATTCACACGTTCCTGAGCACATGACAATTTTTTGATCCAATGAAAAACCATATTCTTCAAATGAAAACCTTGAATCCCCCTCTTCGTCAACCTGCATATACACACCCTGAGGCCGAATCGAACATTTCCCCCTGATCACTGGAAAAAGAGTCTCAAATCCCTTCTGTACACTATAATCGGGAAATACAATGTAGTCAGAGTAATATGCAATCGACTCACCTGGAGATAGAAATCCATACAACTCTATCGTTGTCTTCATCTCATGTATCAAAGAAACAATAAAAAATCCATACTGTTTTAAAAGAGGAACATACTTCCCTGACACAACAGTATTCGTAATCACTCGACAAAATCCCTCTTCTCTCAAAAGCTGCATTAAATGCTCCAGATATTCTTCGGCCTCCCAGTTTTTTGACTCTCCTTTTGTACCACACCAGCCGACTGATACCTGATTTCTCGCATTATCATGCAAATAGAATATAGGAATCTCTTTTTCTGCATACTTTTCTTCTAAAAATCCATCCCCATGATTCGCAGCCAATACCACAACATCTCGACCATTTTCTTTCAGCTTTTCCGCAATATGATATGCCAAAAGCGGTGCTCCTGTATTACTCATATCATGAGTCAATACTGCTATCTTTTCTTTTCTGCCAAGTTGTCCCATATTTTCTTTTAATGCATTCAGAGCATTTTCAGAAGATGCTGAAGCAATTTCCAATTTTTCTATTTTCACAACAACATTTTGATCTGATAAGTCCAATCGAACTGCCTCTGCCGGATAAGGAAAATAGATTTCTTTCTCTATATGCCTATTCAAATATAGTGGAAAGTGGTATGCTTGTTTTTCACTAAATACCTCGCCTTTTCCTTTATAATACAGCACAGCATTCAAAGCTTCTATTCCTTCAATACAAAGAAAAAAGGATAAACGAACGCCCATCACTGATTCCGTAAAATAAACATGAAGCTGTGGATCCTGTTCCTGTAACTCCCACATATTGCCGGTCTGCTCCATGTTTACATAGGATCTGCATGCTTCGTTTTCTATCCTTATTCCATCTCTTTTCATCCCCCTGTACCTCCCCGCTGATTTTTTCTTATTGTACCATATTCTTCTGTAGAAAAAAAAGACAAGATTTCTTAAATCCTGCCTTTTATCTTTTGTTGTTTAAGAAAATCTTGTCATATAGCCCGGATACTCCGCGTGTCCTGTGGCAAGCATTTCTCCGTTTACTGTAATGTGAATTTTTGCACAATGGTAAACGTCCAAATACGTATTGCAGATGCTTCCGATCACCAGATATTCTGCAGAAGATCCCATCTCTTTAATGTAAGTTCCAAACTTTTCGGAGAGATCCAGATCAATGACCTGTTCTCCATCCTTTTCTTTCTTTGTAAAACTTAGAACTGTGGTATCCGATGGAAGAACTCCGGCTGCTGCCAACTGAGAAAGAACAGTTTCCGGTGTGATCGCCTCAAGCGAAACCTCTTTTTTATCAAAGCCGGACACATCCTTGTTCTGGGCATACACAGTAATTGTTCCTGCTCCCAGATTATTTACATCCTGCGTGTTTTCTGTCTGCTCCTGCTGTGTCTGGTCTTGTTCATTCTGTCCGTCCTGATTGACATCCTGATCAGATGTATCATTGTCCTGATCCTCTTTCTGTTCTTCCTGTGTTGCACTCTGCTCTGGAGCCGGCTCTTCTGTTTTTTCACAGGCTGTGATTCCAAACATCAGCACAACCGCTGTCAAAATTCCCAATACATATTTTTTCTTCATACTCCCATTCCCCCCTTAACGGATTTCTGACAAATATCTTTTCAATGCATCCTGCCAGGTCGGAAGCGGCGTGAAGCCATTTTTCTTCAGTTTAGATTTGTCCATTCTGCTGTTGTGAGGGCGTTTTGCCTTTGCCGGAAATTTGTCGCTTGTCACCGGAACTACATTGACATCCATTCCTGCCTGTGCAAAAATCTCTTTTGCAAATTCATACCAGGTGATATATCCCCCTTCATTTGTCACGTGATATTTTCCATAAGCATCTTTTTCCAGCATATCCACAAGCAGTCTGGCAAGATCATAAGTATACGTCGGAGTTCCTACCTGATCGTCCACAACTGTCAGAGTATCATGTGTCTCTCCCAGATTCAGCATGGTCTTGATAAAATTCTTTCCATTCACACCAAAGACCCAAGCGATACGAACAATATAATATTTGTCCAAGAGACGTTCTACGGCCTGTTCTCCCTCATATTTAGTCTGTCCGTAAATATTCAGTGGCTGTGTTACTTTATCATCCGGCTCCCACGGACGTGTTCCTTCTCCCTCAAACACATAATCTGTACTGATATAGATCATCGGGATATCAAGTGCCTTACATACTTTTGCAATATTCTCAGTACCTTCAGCATTGACTTTTCTGCACATTTCTTCATTGTCTTCCGCAGCATCTACTGCCGTCCATGCTGCGCAGTGAACAACGCTGTCTACTTTTGCCTCACGAATGACAGAATCTACTACTGCTGCATCTGTGATGTCCATCTCTTCAACATCTACACCAACACCTTCATATCCTCTCTTTGCAAGCTCGTTCATGACATCATGTCCAAGCTGACCTTTTACTCCTGTTACTAATGCTTTCATAAATTGTCCTCCTTCGCAGTCTCAGCTTGCAACTATTTGCATATTTCTCAAAATCATCCCAAACGGAACGGACCATATTCAATCGGGAAGTTTTTATTGTAATATGGATCTCCTTTCTTCAAAAGATCTCCCCAATATTTCTGGAACAGAGCAATCTCACCTTCAAATCTTCGGATTTTTTCAGGTGTATCCTCATATCCTCTGG
>PPYE01681950.1_pt1 | contig 11650 bp, 9 predicted proteins | sample 1559881 | NCBI WGS metagenome assembly PPYE01 (sample SAMN08240022, study PRJNA423297) | Human gut metagenome, whole genome shotgun sequencing project.
AGCTGCGGCATGGTTAGAAATACCGGATTTTGCGATCAGAATTTGCCGCCGCATGGTTATCTGGAACTTTTAAGTATCTGTTTCTTATAATATTACTTATCAGCCCAAAGCACGATATGCTTATTGCGGCAATTCCTTTTGTTCACAGCGGTCCGGCAGTGCGCCGCCACCTTTTTATTTTGCGTCTTCACATGCAACCGTATCCAGAATGGTGTGGATTCTTTCTATATAAGAGTGCTTCTCCCGCACCTTGCGGTACCCGTTCCATGCAATCCGCTTACGCTCCTCCTCGTGCTCCAGATAGTATCCCACCTTTTCACACAGGTCTTCCAGACCGTCGAAGCAGACGAGATCTTCCCCCTCCTTAAAATAGTACGGAATCTCTGCCTGGTAGTTCGTCAGAAGGAAGCCCCCACAGCCAAGCACATCCCAGATACGCAGCGGGATACCGCTCTTGATGTTCGGTATCGTAAAGTTCAGGTTGATCTTCGACATGCGGAAAACCTTCGGCATCTCGCTCCAGTAGTCCACCGACCCACAATACTGAATCCGCAGCAGATCACTGACATCACTGTTGCTGTAGACATTGACTTTGTAGTGCTTTGAAAGTTCAATCAGCGCCCTTCTCCGCTCGATCTCCGCAATCTTGAATCCAAGCACGGTTGTCTGGAAAATCAGCCCCAGATCCGAAAAAGATCCCTCGGATTTTTCCAGCTGAAAATATTCCTGCAGCTGTTCGAGAATGTTCGTGGTCAGCATCGGCTCCACGATATTCGCTCCGCTGATGTTAAGCTGCGCCTCCATAACAGCGTCAAAATATCCCCTTAAATACTCCGGCAGCCTGTTTTTGATCTTGTCATAGGAATTGCGTTCATAGAGGCTTCCCACAAACGCCACATCTCCGCGGTATTTCCGCATCTCCGAATCCTGTGTGGCATTCCGTCTTTCCGGTTTTTCCGGCGCCCCGAGCAGCGCATCCATCCGCTCCGTATCTACCGCCAGCGGGAGATACCAGATATGTTTTACGCCCATCCCGCGGAACTCCAGGTAATTCGTCTTATCAAACGTAAAAATGTAATTGCAGGCGTGGAACACCGATTCATGGTACATACTGATCAGCGGATTGTCGCATGTCCAGGAAACATATTTCACGCCTGTGCGCTCACATACATTCGAGATCAATGGGAAATAGTTCACCGTAAATACCATATCATAATGCGTCCCCCGGATCTTCTCCTCGATCACCCGCTCAAATTCAGGACTTACGTCATAGCTTCCGAGTTCCTGTTCGATATTGTCCACCGTATGTCCAAGCAGCAAAAAAGTCTGCTCAATGTCTCTGTAATTATATGCTTTCCATCGGTACATCAATATGTGCATAGCTGTCCATTCCTCTATCCTATATATTGCCTTCTTTGCAGTACTGCGCGCAGAGACTTACCGCCTTTGTTCGCCTTACCGCGCGCAGAAGCTTACATTTACCGCTCCCATCTTCGCCCATGTGCATTCGTCAGGTCAGAAAGCACTCCTTCAGATACTCCGCACGGCTTTTCCACGTATGACCGTCTCTCGCCGCAGCATATCCACAATCTGCAATCTCCTGTGCCCGCTCCAGATATCCAAACAGATCAAACACCCTCTCCGGCAGTGTCCCGAGCTCCTGCCGCCGGAACATCACAAGCTCCCTGCCATCGGTAAATTCCCGGCGCAGATACGTGGAATCGTCAGTAACCACTACCGCTTTCGCCAGCATTCCGTTAAAAATCCGGTCGTGCGCTCCTGCCTTAAACCAGGTCATCGTATTCAGCACAATTTTGGCATCATTCATGAGTGGCAGGATCTCCGGTGCCAGCACTTTTCCGCGATAATCCAGATGCGGATTATCGCTCCACTCGCACTGATCCCATCCCGTACCGTACGCCGTGACCCGGATTCCGTTTTCCACCAGAATACGCACCGCCTGCTCCCTGAAAAACGAAGTGGCGTAGGAGTCGATAAAACGCATCTGCACAATGATCTCCTGCACGCGCTTGTCCGGGATATCGCTTCGCCGGTCCTTAAGATACTCTTCAATGACTTCCTCCGTCGTCCGGTCCGGATGGTGCACCAATTCCGCCAGCACATCCCCCGCCATCAGCTGTCCGTCCACTTCCGGGATGGAAGACAGATCCGGTATCATTTTTGCCACCGTATAAATCGGAAGCGCTCCGGCATACAGAACGTCAATCCCTCTCTCCGCAAGCGGCTTGTGCCGGCTTCCCAGCTCCACTCCCGCATGCGGAAGAAAATCCACCTGATGGATATTTTTAAAATATCTGCGGATATATTTTACGTGATTCCGGTCTGTGCAGAGCACAACCGACGTCTCCGGCGCCAGGCGCAGCGGCTTCTCATAGTGAAACGGATGATCCATCAGAATGTTGAGATACGGGATGCCGTAATATTCCCAGACATTTCTGGTCCCACCCTTTTGTATACACGCATCGTTCTCCCGTACGCTCTGTGCCGGCGCAGGCACCTCCATATCCAGATTGTATCCCAGATTATTAAATGTCACACATGAAAATTCACGCTCCGGCGAACTGCTCTCCGCAAGCACAGAAAGCAGTGCATCCTTGCTCTGCGGCAGCCGCGCGTCATACACAAAGGACGCATAGCCCATCGTCTCAAAAGCTTCCCGCAATTTTCCGGTAAATAAATCAAGTGTGTCGTATACACCGATAAAATAAATAATGGTATGCTTCAAGATACTCTCCTTCTATGAACCGATCAGAACCTTTTTTCCGTCAAATGCAAATCCATATTTTCTGATCCGCTCCCTTGCAATTCCGTCTGCCACAAGCTCTGTCTCATATTGTTTCTCTTCTATCTGCTGCAAGGCCCTTGCAACGCACGCTTTCATATTCTCGTCTCTCTCCCGGTCAAAAACCTTAAATTCCATAATGTAAGAATTGCCGTTTTCTTCCCGCGCGCGGAGAATAATGTCATATCTTCCCAGACCACTCTCCCTGTTTGAGCGTATTGAAAACTGATCTGATAAATCTGCCAGCAATCCAAGCACAAAGCCATGATAAAAACGCTCTGTCTCATCAATATTACCACGCCCTGTGCCTGTGTCAAAGTAACTGAAGGTGGATAGCGTGACCATATTCATATAGTAGTTCATCTCTTCTATATTATCATGCAGCAACGCTCTTCTGAAATCTCCATAGCCAGTATCCATATCGTTAAACCATTCCCGTATAATGCGTCGAAACATAATCTCCACTTCTTTGTTCGTCAGCATCAGCACATATTCCTGATCGTTCTTTTGGTTTACGCGTAGATACCCCGTCGCATATAGAAGGCTGAAAATAGCCGATTCCCGATACTCCAATTGTGCAAAGTCCAGTTGCTCGTCCATCTCCACATGTAACATCTCTCCTTCAAGAAGCTGTTCCATCGCCATCTTCATATTCTTTGAAGACTTTCGGATTAACGAGCTCACCAGTTTATTATTACTTGTATTCGCCCAATAAGTATCAAAGATCCCCTCTGCATCGATAAACTTTGTGATCGACCACGGATTATACATATCCCTGCGCTGTCCAAATGTAAATCCGTCATACCATTCTTTTACTTTTTCCCTGTAATCGAGCAGACCTACTCTGGCAAGTCCCACCTTTACCTCTTCTTCCGTAAAGCCAAATGCCGTCTCATATTTCGTACTCGTTTGTGTGACCACATCTATATTATTGAGGTCGGAGAAGATAGATTCCTTGCATATTCTGGTAATGCCCGTCAGCAATGCTCTCCCCAGCGATGGATTCGTTTTAAAGGAATTATTAAAAAAAGCCCCCACAAAAGAAACCATCTCATCCCAAAAGCTATTAAAGTAAGCTTCCTGAAGCGGAGTATCATATTCATCCAGTAAAATAATGGGCTTATGCCCATAATACACATAGAGCAAATCCGTCAGAAGCCGTACGGACTGCGCAGCCGTGGACGCATCCATGTCCCATGATATTCTGCCAAAATCCTGTCGTTCCCTTTCCGTGAACCGCGACATGTCAAGTATCCGCTCAAAGCGGCGATATACCTCTATAATACCATAATTTATCTGCCGAAGCACCGCCTCAAACGTTGTCCCCTTAACACCTGCAAATGACAGAAATATAACGGGGAAACGCCCTTGCAGCTTGTGATAGCTTTTCTCTTCCCAAACCTTCAACCCCTCAAATAAATCCGCACGATTTTCATAGAACACGGAAAAAAAGCAGTTCAGCATGCTCAGATTCAACGTCTTGCCAAAACGTCTGGGCCGTGTAATCAGCGTAGTCGTCTCACCAGATTCCCACCACTGCCGGATAAAATCCGTCTTGTCTACATAAAACATCTGATCACGTCTTAACGCCTCAAAATCCTGAATGCCAACAGCAACGCTCTTCTTGCCTGTAATCCGAACGGTGTACGCTCTCATGCGCCGCAAACACTCCTCTTCTCCAGGACGTTCTACATCCGCTGGAATCCACCAGCGGCTGCCTTCTTTGTATGCACCTTCAATCTGCCCGTTTGCGCACCAGTAATTTACCATACGCTTCGTGACAGACCATTCTGTAGCTTTCTGTCTGGATGTCATATATTGCATTGCGTGCCCTCCCCTAACTGCCCCAATTATAAGCCCGTAGGTGGGAAATTGCAACGTCATTTCCCAGTTACTTCCCAGTTATTTCCTTATATGTTCTTATCCTTATATCACATGCAAGGATTTAATGTAGGCTTCCACACCGGATCTGTTATGTAAATTATAAACCCGATCTATCTGTCCAAAATATTCACGAATAAAATGGCAGGGTTCCCGTTGTCCCTGCCATCTTCTTTTAAGCATTTTCGATATCGCTATCATCCTTTCCGCAGCACCAGAGTCAATAACTCTTTCACAACCTCCGATGTACCTGCTCCCAGAATAGCCTGAAGTGCTGCTTTTCCTACGCTCTGCATATAAGCCTTTAAACCGGATAAAATCCCCACTGCCAGTAATGCCAGTCCCATTACACTTAACGCCTCGATCCCTGTCAAACATAGTAGAAATCCAACTGTAGCCTCAAATACAACTCTATTTGCATCCCCTCATATATCCAGGCACGAGCACGACACTACCCTTACCTAACCAGATCGTAGCTTTCCGCTATCATCCGCTTTACTTCTCCATCCGGCACACTGCCGTCAAGGATGACCGTATTCCAGTGCTTTTTGTTCTGATGATAACCCGGAATGACTGCTTCGTACGCTTTCCGCCAGAAATCAATCCACTCCGGATCTGCCTTGACATTAATCCGCATCTGTCCCTGATATTCATAAGTCCAGAGAAATGCCCGCTTATTTTTCCGGGAACGCACCAGCACCCAGTTTGGATCGTGAAACGGTGTATCCACATAGACATCCGGAAATGACATTCCGTATTCCAATGCTTCTTCTCTCGTTGTCATAGCTTTTTCTTCTACCTCCGCCCCAGCTCGCGTATCCGCTCCTCTGCCGGCGCATAGCCGCCGCACTTCCGGTAATAGGCAAGCGCCTCTTCCTTTTTCCCGAGGCACTCGTAGATGACGCCGATGTTATAGTCCGCCCGGTAGGAATTCACTCCCTGTGCCCGGCACTCTGCATGTCCGGCCGCCTTCTCAAATTCACGCACCGCCTCTGTGAACCGTGCGTTTTTCATGTAAATCAATCCCATCAGAAACTGAAAATCCGCACTTTTTCCAAATTCGTCATAGATATTCTCAAAAAACAGTGCCGTCTGCTCCTGCCCGCTGTTGATTAACGCATATCCGTACGTCTCCACCATGTCAATCACGTATTCCAGTGCAGGATTTAGGTCAAACGAAAGCCCCTGCGCGAACCAGCCGCACGCCGCGCCGTATTCTCCCATCATGTAATAGCTCTTGCCAAGCTGATACAGAAGATACGGAATCTGCCCGCTCCCACGCGCATTCGCATCTGTTCCGGCTGTCTCTGCCTTTGCGACGCCGTCTTTTGCCCCGGCATTTCCATCCCAGCCCAGCTGCTTTAATTCCTGCTCCAGCAGGCGGATGTTGCGCTCCGCCTTTTCCTTTTTCTGCTGCTCTGGCAGATCGTATCCGGTGTGCAAGATCACAACCGGCGTCTCATACGTCCGATAACCGCTCTCTGCGCCACGCAGTGGCGTCACCTGCTCATGGATCCTGCCCTCGTAGTGAAAATATTCTTTTGCGAATATGCGGTTGATCCACTCCCGGTTCTCCTGCTCCTCCCCGTTTCTGTGAAACACATTCCGCCTGCGGATCCGGCCGACCGCCCCCGGATGCGCGGCAATCTGTTTTTCCAGTACGGACAGATCCAGCTGCTCTACAAACTCGTCGCTGTCCAAAATCAGTACATAGGAATGTGAGGCCTTTTCTATCGCAAAATTCTTGGCCGCCGAGAAGTCGTCGCACCACGGGAAATCATACAGCCTGTCCGTGTAACGCGCCGCAATCTGCTTCGTGCGGTCCGTCGATCCGGTATCCACCACAATCGTCTCCAGGCCGTACGGAGCAAGCGCCTTTAAGCATCGGTCGATATTCTGTTCTTCGTTTTTTGTAATGATACAGATGGATAGGTTCATATCACGTACCTTTCATACTATAAGTTCGCCGACTCATCCCGGTCGCTTATCTGCCGGCTTCCCTCAAACGGTTCCTATCTTTTCCAGGACATTCTTTTCAAAAATATCATAGCTGTAAATTGTTTCGTAAACCTTTCTTCCCCGTTCTCTAAGTTCACCTAACTCAGCAAATTCCCGCACCATATATTCCAGCTTATTCCTCAGGTCATCTGCGTTTGCATTTTCAAATACAAAACCATCCCACCCGTCTTTTAAATATCTGGATACACCGGTGCCGCTGGAACCAATGCATATTTTGTGATACATAAGCCCTTCCACTATGGTAGCCGGCGTGGCGTCCTCTCTGGATGGCGCTACCACTACATCCATGTCATAATACAGTTCCAGTAATTTTTCTCTTTCCACGAGCGGATGAAGTTCTACGTTTTGATATTCTTTTGCAAGTGTTTCTATCATCTGATATTCTTTTGCATTATCGTTTCTGAGTTCACCCAGAAATACGAATTTGCATTTTCCCCGCAACCCGGCATCCATACTCTTTATTGCCTGCACCAGTATGTCCTGCCCCTTCAATTCGCAGACTGTCGAAGGACAGATCACATTGATATGGTCACGCTTCCGGTTATCCCTAGCTGCCACATAGCAATCTGACAGACCAAACTCCAATATTTCCGTCTTTATCCTGTAAAAGTGATAAAAATTTTCTGCCGCAACATGTCCGGCAGAAAAAATCCTCGCGTATTTTGCCGCAAACTGGTAATACTCTTTCATCTCCTGGCGTCCTTCATAGGCCAGCGTATTTTCATGTATCCACCAATAAACCGGCATCCTGCCTGCCAGTTTCACAACAAACGGGAGCGCCAGCGTAGTATTTGCCACTGCAAAATCGAACTCCTGAACAATCATATCGCGTAATGCATCCGTTATTTCTCCGCTTATAAGAACGGATATCCCCGCTTCCTCAAACTGCGTCCGCATCGCTCCGTCCGACGGGGATAATACTACTACATTATACTTTTTGCTCAAAATCTTTCCCATTTCGCACAATACCGTCGGGGCGCCCCCCACCTTCATCTGATGCGAAAATAACAATACATTCTTTTTCATAAAGTCTCTCCAATGAAAGATTACCCTTCGTCTCCGCCCAAAACTTCCGTTATCTGCTCCGCAGCATAACAAATATCCTCTTCTGTCAGCTGCGTGCTGCTCGGAATATTTAAAACAGTCGCACTGTAGCAGGGTGCTTTCTCTATTTTATAAGCAATATTCTGCCGGTACGGCTTCTGTTCATGAATCAGCCCCCATATTGCACGCGTCTGTACCCCACGTTCCTGTAAAGCCCCGATTATATCGCGCATGTCCTTTCCCTGCAGCCGGTCTTCCCGTAATTGAAGTGAATAAAACCACTGATTGGAACATGTTCCCTCGCGAAACGGGAGCAGTGTTCCAAAAGAAGCATCCTGGAATCGTTCCTTATACAGAATATAATTCCTGTGTTTTGTCTCTATGAACTGCTGCAATTCCTCCATCTGCGCAACGCCAAGTGCCGCCTGCAGGTTCGTCATCCGATAATTGTATCCAATTTCATTATGGATGTAAAATTGCGGATCATCCTTTGCCTGTGTAGAGAGATATTTCAGATGCTCCACTTCGTCTGCACATCTCGCAGTGACAGCACCTCCTCCGCCGGTCGTAATGATTTTGTTTCCATTGAAGGAATACACGCCGAAATCACCAATCGTCCCCGCATATCGCCCCGCAAGCTTTCCCGCCGTGTAATGTGATCCCAATGCCTCCGTGGCATCTTCCACCACCTTCAGATGATATTCTCCGGCAATGCTCATGATTGCTTCCATATCGGCGAGATTGCCGAATACATGCACCACAATGACCGCTTTTACCACTCTGCCGCTCTTCTTATGCACCAGCTGCTGCGCTTCCAGTTTACATTCTTTCTCACAGAACTCCGCTAATTTTTCAGGATCAAGGCACAGACTCTCATCACAATCCATAAAAACAGGTTCTGCGAATTGATAGCGCACCGGATTTACCGCAGCAATAAAGGTCAAAGCAGGAACTATCACCATGTCTCCCGGCTGCACACCGCACTCCACAAGTGCAAGGTGCAATCCGGATGTGCCACTCTGGCAGGCAGCAGCCCTGTCCACCTTCAAAAATTCTGCCAGCTGCTGTTCCAGCCTGGTAATATAAGCGCCGCCTGTAGATACCCAGCCCTGTTCCAATGCGTCATCTACATATTTTTTTTCATTCCCGTTAAAATTAGGAATGGATAATGGCACAAACCGTTTCATTCTCTTCCTCTCTTCTGTCCGATCTATATATTATAAATATCTGTTTTGTAAACATCCATGTGCTGTCTGATCCACTCGATCGTCTCCGCAATCCCCTGCTCAAACGTATATCTCTGCTTCCATTCCGTCAATTCCTTTAACTTTGCATTCGATCCCAGCAGACGATTTACTTCGCTCTTTTCCGGTCGAAGCCGCTGTTCATCACATATAATTTTTGCCCCGGGATTGATCTGCCCGATAATCTCCTGCGCAAGTTCTCCGATCGTAATCTCCTGCTGCGTCGCAATGTTGATCTCCTGACCGATTGTCTTCTCAGACTCCGCGATCGCAATAAATCCTGCCGCCGTATCTTTTACATAGTTAAAATCCCTTGTAGGGGTCAGGGAGCCAAGCTGAATCTCTTCCTTCCCTGCCAGCAGCTGTGTAATAATGGTCGGAATCACCGCCCGCGCGGACTGTCTCGGACCATATGTATTAAACGGTCTGACAATGGACACCGGCAGCTGAAAGCTTCGGTAGAAGCTCTCAGCCAGCCGGTCGGCTCCGATCTTAGTTGCCGAATACGGCGACTGTCCCTGGAACGGATGCTTTTCATCAATCGGTACATACTGCGCCGTTCCATATACCTCCGATGTGGATGTCACCATCACACGTTCTGTCTGCAGTTCACGCGCCGCCTGCAGTACATTAAGCGTTCCCTTAATATTCGTGTCCACATAAGAATCCGGCGAATGGTAGCTAAACGGAATTGCAATCAGCGCCGCCAAGTGAAACACGCCGTCTACTCCCCGCATCGCCTCCCGAACACCATTGGGATCCCTCACGTCTCCTGCAAAAATCTCTATCTGATCCAGCTTTTCCTTTGGCAGTGTATCCAGCCATCCCCATGTATTAAACGAATTATAATACACGAATGCTCTCACATCATAGCCTCTCTCCAATAAGCTTTCGGTTAAATGACTCCCGATAAATCCGTCCGCTCCCGTCACAAGTACTTTTTTCATCTCAATCCCTCTAACTGTTGTATTGCAGGTTCATAATTTCCACATTCCAGATAACAGGCTCTTGCTTTCTCCATATCCCCTCTGCTTTCATATATCAGTCCCAGATTAAGATATGGCCATTCGGAATTTGCGCCTTTATCTATCACAAAATTTCTGCGTGTCGCTTCGCAAAAACTCTGTTCCGCCTGCTCTATCATTCCATTATTCATATAAGTCAATCCCATAACATAGCAGTAGTCCGCATTATAGTTTAAATCCTCATAACACGACGCGAGATCCAACGCCCGCTGTGCCTGCCCCGTCCGAAGCAGTGCGTATCCGTACCGCACGACCAGCCACACAACGTCCCACAGCCTCGGGTCAAGATCCTCCTCCAGCAGAACCTCTGCCCCTTGTATAAATTTTTCATACTTTTCTTCCACAAAGTCGAACTTTAAAAGTTCCACCTGCCTTGCAAAATATTCATAACGTATGCTCCGCTGCCTGCTTAACTCTTTTTCCGCCTCCGTATATTCTTTATTGGCATCTGCAAGATTAACACGGCTTGCAGACAGTGATTTTATATCCATAAATTTATACTCAGGTGCATCTATCAGCGCATCTACAGGCTCATATTTGCTTTTACCCGGTATTAAATTCATCGTTTTTGTCCACCCACACCAGCAATATGACGCCCTGCAGCCCGTTCCAACCGGTTCCAGCATCAGTTCCTGTTCTATATTCTCGAAGAAATTATACTTCGGTCCGGCATTGCGCAGACATTGTGAATACATTCCCGTCGTAAAATCAACCTGAAAGCACCAGCTTCCCGCATAACAAAATTGATGGTTGTCCGTATGTTCAATGTCATAAATACTTTCTGTGTTGAATGTAGGAAATGCCTTTTTTATATTCTGATAATATGTATCCTTATCATACTTTGACAGTATTCCAACCGTATTCCCCGAATTATCACATTCCCTTGCGGGGCTTATATTCGGTGTCACGCCGCCAAGATCCTCTTCGCAAAATCTGTGTATCCGGTCTGCCGCCTCTACATATTCATCCGCGCATACCAGCGAAACACCAAATGAAATTCCTTTTTTCTTCACAAAGTTGATGTTATCCGCAAATGTGGTTAAAAGATTTCTCTTTTCTAACTCTAAAAAATGCAGTGAAAATGAAAATATCAACCGGCACAGAGTCCGATCCCGTTCACTCTGTTCGACCAGCTCATGAATCCGTGTCTTTAACGTCCCGTTATTGATGACAAGAACGTAATGCCCCTCTTTTAGCAATCCAAGAATTAGCGGCACCACATCATCCGGCAGCAGAGTCTCTCCGTCTCCTATAATTTCAATGATGCACGATCCTCCCAGACGTTCTTTGGAACAGGCCGCAAGGATCGTCTCCAACGGATATCTCAACGCTTTGATCATTCCCTGATTCTTATAATTCGCCTGCGCCAGATAACAGTAGCCACATTTTAAATTACACCCAGATGTATGAATGTTTCCATTGATTCTTTTTACAATTTCCTGCACTTCCATCCTCCATGAAACAACAAAATCTGCCGTCTATTTTCTCATTCATTATATACCATATCCACATCTACATCAAAAGCTTTTTCGTGTGCCCGTCTCAAAATCCTCTACCAATCCCCTGTAAAAATGTGATATTATATACATATATTTATGAATTTTTATCAGAGGTTTTATCATGGATATCAAGTA
>PPYE01030987.1_pt1 | contig 11649 bp, 10 predicted proteins | sample 1559881 | NCBI WGS metagenome assembly PPYE01 (sample SAMN08240022, study PRJNA423297) | Human gut metagenome, whole genome shotgun sequencing project.
AAAAACGCATCCACACAGAGCGCCAGGGCGGTGAAGTCCCTGGATGTGCAGACCAGGTTTGCCCTCACAGGGACGCCTGTTGAAAACCGGCTGGGAGAGCTGTGGAGTATTTTCGATTATCTCATGCCGGGCTTTCTCTTTGGAAGCCAGTTCTTTAAGAGAGAATATGAAATCCCTATCGTAAGAGAGGGTGACGGGACTGCCCTCAAACGGCTGAAGCGGCTCATAGGCCCCTTTGTGCTGAGGCGGGTAAAGAAGGATGTATTAAAGGAGCTTCCGGATAAGATGGAGGAGGTGGTTTACTCCAACTTTGAAACGGAGCAGAAAAAGTTATATGCAGCCAATGCGGCCAAGTTTAAAGAGAAGCTCAGCACCGGCGGTTTTGGACAGGCTGGGGAAGGAAAGCTCCAGATTTTAGCGGAGCTCATGCGCCTGAGGCAGATTTGCTGCGACCCGCGGTTATGTTACGACAATTACAGGGGCAGCTCCGCCAAGCTGGAGACCTGTATGGACCTGGTGCGAAGGGGTGTGGCGGGAGGACATAAGATATTATTGTTTTCCCAGTTTACCTCTATGCTGGATATTATTCATACACGGTTTGAGAAGGAGGGAATCAAAAGCCACGTGCTGACAGGTGCCACCTCCAAGGAAGAACGAATCCGGCTGGTGGGAGATTTTGGAAAGGATGAGGTGCCGGTATTCCTGATAAGCCTGAAAGCAGGGGGGACCGGCCTTAACCTGACTGCGGCGGATATCGTCATCCATTATGACCCGTGGTGGAATGTGGCTGCCCAGAACCAGGCCACAGACAGAACCCACCGGATAGGCCAGGATAAGCAGGTAACGGTCTATAAACTGATTACCAGAAATACCATAGAAGAGAACATCTTAAAGCTTCAGGAAGCCAAGAGCCATCTGGCGGATGCAGTAGTGCCTGAGGGTACGGTATCCTTTGGCAGCCTGACAAGAGATGATATACTGAATATCATAAAGGAGGAATAGGAAATGAAAGTATTAATGTTAAACGGAAGTCCCCATGAGAAGGGGTGTACCTACACAGCCCTTGCAGAGGTGGCGGGAGAGCTCAACCAGGCCGGCATTGAAACAGAGATTATGCATGTGGGCGGCGGGACTGTCCACGGATGCATGGGCTGCGGCGCATGCGGTAAGCTTGGAAAATGCATTTACAGTGACGACAAGGTCAACGAAGCAGTGGAGAAGATGAGGCAGAGCGATGGACTGATTGTGGGTTCACCGGTACACTATGCTTCGGCCGGCGGGGCTATCACCTCCTTTCTGGACCGTTTCTTCTATTCCGGAAGCAGTGCTGCTGCCCATAAGCCGGGAGCAGCCGTTGCTTCTGCCAGAAGGGCCGGAACAACTGCCACCCTGGACCAGCTGAACAAATATTTTATGATTACGCAGATGCCGGTAGTGTCCTCCCAGTACTGGAATATGGTGCACGGGCAATGTCCGGATGATGTAAAAAAGGATGAGGAAGGCATGCAGATTATGCGCGTATTGGGCAGGAACATGGCCTGGATGCTCAAATCCATTGAGGCCGGAAAAGCTGCCGGAGTTACGCTGCCTGAGACAGAGGAAAAGAAACGAACGAATTTTATACGGTAGGAAAATGGCTGATACGTGAAGGTTAGTGCATGAAATCAATTCATGGAATTAATACATGAAATCAGGATGGACTGACTTAAGACTGGGGCCCGGCCCGGCACTATGGTGTGCCGGGCTTTTTGAGTATGGCTTTATGTACGGCTATGCCAATGCGGTATGCATGGTCTGATTATGAATGTGCTGGTCCAGTATTAAATGAACCCGTTCCACTTCACCGAGAATCAGGGTTTCGGACTTCGTGATTTGGTTTCTTAATACGCGCTCAGTGGATTTAATCTGGAATTCCAGACTGTCCATGCGGGTGTTCAGGGATTTTATGTCGGACTGTATATTTTGTATGTCGGATTTCATGCCCTGCATTTGGGTCTTTACGCCTAAGATGTCGGATTTCATGCCCTGCATTTGGGTCTTTACACCTTGTATATCAGATTTCATGCCCTGCATTTGGGTCTTTACACCTTGTATGTCGGATTTCATACCCCGTATTTCGGTTTTTACGCCTTGCATATCGGATTTCATGCCCTGCATTTCGGCTTTTACGCCTAAGATGTCGGATTTCATGCCCTGCATTTCGGTCTTTACGCCTTGTATATCGGATTTCATACCCCGGATATCAGTCTTCATATCAATTATTTCAGTCAATATGACATCAAGTTTATCAGAATCAGTCAAGCTGTCACCTCCTAAAAACAGTGTGCTGTGTCAGTGTGCCGAATCGCGGTTTGTGTTTCGGCTGGAAACAGGGTGTAATTAAGTATAGCAGATCGGAACATGTAAATCCAGGCTGATTATAGCATTTTTTGTAATGATTTTCACCGGATTTCCCCGCTGGTTTTCAGAAAAAATAATGCTTGTCACAAATCCCCCATTCTGTTATACTTTGGTATAGTTAACTAGCTAATTATAAGCAGGCTAATGGTTAATCAGTCAGATATACGGAAAGGAGGCAATCTACATGGACAAAGCATCACGCAGCTGTTTTGTTCAATCCCCGGAGCACTGTCTCATAGAGAAGTACATCCGGGTGGCCAGGCTGCACCGGAGTATGATGGAGCGCCGCCTGGACGGCACAGGGGTGTACCGCAGCCAGCATCAGATACTGATGTTTGTGTCGGATAACCCCAACGTATCCCAGAAAGAACTGGCGAGGATGTATGGCGTGTCCGGGGCTACCATCGCTGTTTCCCTTAAGAAACTGGAAAGAGGGGGCTATATCAGGCGCCTGGTGGACCAGGAGGACAACCGGTGCAACCAGATTTGCATAACGGATAAGGGAAGGAAAGTGGTGGAGGACAGCGTTAAGATTTTCAGGCAAATGGAGAGCCGCATGTTTGAAGGATTTTCCGAGAATGATATGAAGGTGCTGGGACAACTGCTGGACCGGATATACGGGAACCTGGACCGGGAGTTTACGGACAGGGCACAAAGGGAGGAATCTTAAGTGAAACGATACGGAACCTATATAAAACCATATCTTGGAGCCTTTATCCTGGGCCCTCTTCTGATGCTGACCGAGGTGGCGGGGGAAATCATGCTTCCCAAGCTGATGTCCATGATTATCAACAACGGGGTGGCTCAGAGAAACGTGCAGTACATCCTGTCCGTGGGAGGGCTGATGATACTGGCCACCCTTATAATGGCTATAGGAGGAATCGGTGGAGCCTATTTTTCCGTGAAAGCGGCAGTCAGCTTTACCAGCGACCTGAGGGATGACCTTTTTTCCAAGGTGCAGGAGTTTTCGTTTAAGAACATAGATTCATACAGCACAGGCTCGCTGGTCACCCGTCTGACCAATGATATTCAGCAGGTCCAGAATGTGCTTATGATGGGACTGCGGATGGCCATGCGCGCTCCGGGGATGTTCATAGGTGCCCTAATCATGGCTTTTATGATGAATGCCAGGCTGGCAGTGGTCATATTGGTGGTAATCCCCCTGCTGACAGCCGCCATAGCCGTCATACTAAAGACAGCATTCCCCAGATTTACCGCCATGCAGAAAAAGCTGGACCAGCTAAACTCCGGCATCCAGGAGGCGCTGACCAATGTGCGGGTTATCAAATCCTTTGTGCGGGAAGAGTTTGAGGAAGAAAAATTCAGGGATATGAACCAGGATTTAAAGAACAGCAGTCTGGACGCCATGAAAATCGTGATTGTCACCATGCCGGTGATGACCCTTGCCATGAACATAACCACCCTGGCCGTGGTATGGTACGGGGGCAATATCATAATTGCAGGGGATATGCCGGTGGGGGATTTAACTGCATTTACCACTTATATCGTACAGATACTCATGTCGCTTATGATGCTTTCCATGGTGTTCCTGCAGCTTTCCAGGGCAGTGGCATCCATCCGCAGGGTGGGTGAGGTCATGGACACGGAGATCGACCTGACAGACCGGGATGCATCCAGAAAGGACCTGGCTGTATTGAAGGGAAAGGTGGAGTTTAAACATGTGAGCTTCAGCTATACGGACAGCCGGGATGAGATGGTGCTGGAGGATATAAACTTTACGGCAGAGCCGGGTCAGATAATAGGCATTATCGGTTCCACGGGAAGCGGCAAGACCACCCTGGTGCAGATGATACCGCGGCTCTACGATGCCACAAAGGGCCAGGTGCTTGTGGACGGGGTGGATGTCAGGGAATATTCCCTCAAAAACCTGCGGGAAGGCGTGGGCATGGTGCTCCAGAAAAATGTGCTCTTCTCAGGCACCATAGAGGAGAACCTGCGCTGGGGCAAGGAGGACGCCTCCATGGATGAAATCAGGGAAATGGCACAGAGCGCCCAGGCAGACAGCTTTGTTACATCCTTTACCAACGGCTATGATACGGACATGGGACAGGGAGGGGTCAATGTATCGGGGGGCCAGAAGCAGAGACTCTGTATTGCCAGGGCCCTGCTTAAGAGACCCAAAATCCTGATACTGGATGACAGCACCAGTGCTGTGGATACAGCCACGGAGGCCAGGATACGCCAGTGTTTTAACACCAGTCTTAAGGACACCACCAAAATCATTATAGCGCAGCGCATCGGATCCGTGGAGGAGGCTGACCGGATTTTGGTGCTGGATGAGGGCAGGCTCATCGGCCAGGGGACCCATGAACAGCTTATGGAGGAATGTCAGGCATACCAGGAGATTTATTATTCCCAGAGGGACCGAAAGGAGACGGCTGTATCATGACGAGACAACAGAAAGCGGAAAGCCTGAAACGGCGCTATGGAAAACATGGGGCTCCTGAGGTCAGAGGTCACATGGGAGGGAGAAGACATGGGCCGGGGCGGAATATGGCGATGGGCCCCAAAAGGCTGCCCAGGAACGCAGGCACTACCATCAGGCGCCTTCTGCATTATTTAAATGAGGATAAATCCAGGATGATGCTGGCTTTTTTCTGTGTTGTCCTCAACACAGCGTCAACGCTGGCAGGCTCCTACATGCTGCGGCCTATCATCAATACATTTATTGCCCCGCTAACAGGAGGTCCCGGGGATCCGGCAGGACTTGCAAGGGCCCTGGCTGTTCTGGCGGCTGTGTTTGCGGTGGGGGTGCTTGCCAATTATGCCCAGGCAAAGGTTATGCTGACCGTGGCCCAAAATGCCCTGCAGAAAATCCGCAATGACCTGTTTGGCAGAATGCAGAAGCTGCCGGTCCGGTTTTATGATACCAACTCCAACGGTGATTTGATGAGCCGTTTTACAAATGATGTGGATACCATCGGGCAGATGCTCAGCTCCACGCTGGTACAGCTGTTCTCCGGAACATTAAGCATCATCGGAACCCTGTTCCTCATGGTGTACACCAACCTGATTCTGACTCTTGTCACCCTGGTGATGATTCCTGTTATGATGAAAGCGGGCGGGGCAGTGGCAGGGTGGAGCCAGAAATACTTTACCGCCCAGCAGACATCCCTGGGTGCCGTGAACGGATATATAGAGGAGACCATCACCGGACAGAAGGTGGTTAAGGTATTCTGCCATGAGGATACGGCCAGAGAGGAATTCGCAATACTGAACCATGACCTGAGGTACAACCAGATTCGGGCCCAGTTCTTCGGCGGTATCATGGGGCCTGTGATGAACAGCCTGAGCCAGATCAACTATTCCCTTACAGCCTGTGTGGGCGGCCTGCTCTGTGTGCTCAGGGGCTTTGATGTGGGCGGGCTGACCGTATTCTTAAACTTTTCCAGACAGTTCAGCCGTCCCATCAACGAGATATCCATGCAGGTCAGCAATGTATTCTCAGCCCTGGCCGGAGCAGAGCGTGTATTCGCGGTGATGGATGAGGAGCCGGAGCCGGCCGACACCAGGGACTGCATAGTGCCAAGTCCTATGATTGGCCATGTGGTGTTTCATCATGTTACCTTTGGCTACGATCCGGATAAAACCATTCTAAGGGACATAAACCTCTATGCCAAACCGGGGCAGAAGATTGCCTTTGTAGGATCTACCGGCGCGGGAAAGACCACCATAACAAATCTGCTGAACCGGTTTTATGACATCCAGTCAGGCTCCATCACCATTGACGGGGCGGATATACGAACTATTTCAAGGGATGCCCTGCGAAGCAACATTGCCATGGTCCTTCAGGACACCCACCTGTTTACGGGCACGGTGCGGGAGAATATCCGCTACGGCAGGCTGGACGCCACGGATGACGAGGTTATTCAGGCGGCAAAAACAGCCTCCGCCCACTCCTTTATTATGCGTCTTCCCCACGGATATGACACCATGCTGGAGGGAGACGGGGCCAATTTAAGCCAGGGCCAGAGACAGCTTCTCAATATTGCCAGGGCATCCATATCCAAGGCTCCTGTGCTGATACTGGACGAGGCCACCAGCTCCGTGGATACCAGGACTGAAAAACACATTGAGCACGGTATGGACCGGCTGATGGCGGACCGGACCACCTTCATCATTGCCCACAGGCTGTCTACGGTGCGGAGCGCCAACGCCATTATGGTTCTGGAGCAGGGGGAAATCATTGAGCGGGGAACCCATGAGGAGCTTTTGGAGATGAAGGGACGGTACTACGAGCTGTATACAGGCATGAAAGAACTGGAATGATTGCCATGAAATTAACATGTATTTAACATATAATTAAAAAAATAACATATATAATCTGTATTGTATACAATCTTTATTTATGCTATACTAAATTGGTGTATTCCGGCGGGGGCAGGCAGCCCTGCCGGTCATACCGGGCGCTGGTACTGGTCCGGCCGCACAAAGGAATAAAACAAAGAAAAGAGGGAGAGAATCCATGGGTTTGGCGACTTTTATAGGCGGCATCCATCCATATGAGGGGAAAGAGCTGTCAGAGAACAAACCGGTACAGGTCCTGATGCCAAAGGGCGACCTGGTGTATCCGATGTCACAGCACATTGGTGCACCCGCGAAGCCTCTGGTAGCAAAGGGCGATCACGTACTGGCAGGCCAGAAGATTGGAGAAGCAGGCGGTTTCATCTCTGCAAATGTAATTGCTTCTGTTTCAGGAACGGTGAAGGCCATTGAACCAAGGCGTATGGCTAACGGAGCAATGGTGCCCTCCATTGTGGTTGAGAATGATGGAGAATATAAGACGGTTGAGGGCGTAGGAGAGGACAGGGACCCATCAGGCCTGTCAAAAGAGGAAATCCGCAACATTGTGAAGGAAGCCGGTATCGTGGGTCTCGGCGGAGCAGGATTCCCCACTCATGTAAAGCTGACTCCGAAGGATGAGAACGCCATCGAGTACATACTGGTCAACGGCGCAGAGTGTGAGCCGTACCTCACCAGCGACTACCGGATGATGCTGGAAGAGCCGGAGAAAATCGTAGGCGGCTTAAAGGTCATCCTTCAGCTGTTTGACAATGCAAAGGGTGTTATCGGCATTGAGAACAATAAGCCGGAGGCCATCAAGAAACTTACCGAGATGGTAAAGGACGAGCCGCGCATTACGGTCTGTCCCCTTATGACAAAGTATCCGCAGGGAGGAGAGCGTTCCCTGATTTATGCCGTTACAGGCAGGAAGGTCAACTCATCCATGCTTCCCGCGGACGCAGGATGCATCGTGGACAATGTTGACACCGTAATTTCCATTTACATGGCAGTGTGCAAGAGCACGCCCCTGATGAGGAAGATTATCACGGTCACCGGAGACGCGGTGGCAGACCCCAGAAATTTCAGCGTAAAGCTTGGAACCAATTACCAGGAGCTGTTGGACGCAGCCGGCGGTTTTAAGACGGAGCCGGAAAAGGTTCTGTCAGGCGGTCCCATGATGGGCCAGGCCATATTTGACCTGAATATCCCGGTAAGCAAGACTTCGTCCGCCCTGACCTGTTTCACAAAGGACCAGGTGGCAGAGATGGAGCCTTCCGCATGCATACGGTGCGGAAAATGCGTCAGCGTATGTCCAAGCCACATCATCCCTGTGATGATGATGCAGGCCGCCCTCAGGGACGACTGCGAGACATTCGAGAAGCTGAACGGTATGGAATGTATGGAGTGCGGAAGCTGCACCTACATATGTCCGGCCAAGAGGCCTCTGACTCAGGCATTTAAGGAAATGCGCAAGACAGTTGCGGCTAACCGCAGGAAGAAAGGGTAGGAGGGGACATAAGTCATGAGTAAATTATTAAACGTATCATCATCCCCGCATGTGAGAAGCCATGAGACCACCCACAGCATCATGCTGGACGTGGCCATTGCCATGTTGCCTGCAACTGCTTTCGGTGTGTATCATTTCGGCATGCATGCGCTGCTGGTGCTTATAGTTACGGTTGCAGCCTGTGTTTTAAGTGAGTATGTATATGAGAAGCTGATGAAGAAGCCAAGCACCATCAGCGACTGCAGTGCCCTGGTCACGGGCATGATTCTGGCACTGAACATGCCTCCGGAGATTCCGGTGTGGATTCCGGCTCTGGGCGGAATCTTTGCCATTATCGTGGTGAAGCAGCTCTACGGCGGCCTGGGACAGAACTTTATGAACCCGGCTCTGGCAGCCAGATGCTTCCTGCTGATTTCCTTTGCGGGAAAAATGACGAATTTCAGCTACAGCGGATTTGACGGCGTGTCCGGCGCGACCCCCCTGGCAGTGCTTAAAAGCGGTGGTACCGTGGATGTTCCGGCCATGTTTGTGGGAAATATCCCGGGCACCATCGGAGAGGTTTCCGTGATTGCCCTTTTAATCGGCGCAGCCTATCTTCTGGCAAAGAAGGTAATCTCCATCCGGATTCCAGGCACCTACATACTGACGGTTGTGGTATTTGCCATTCTGTTTGGAGGCCATGGATTTGATTTAAATTACATTGCAGCCCATCTGTGCGGCGGCGGCCTGATTTTCGGCGCTTTCTTTATGGCAACCGACTATGTGACCAGTCCCATCACGCCAAAGGGCCAGATTGTGTTCGGTATCCTGCTGGGCGTGCTCACAGGACTGTTCAGGATTTTCGGCGGCTCCGCAGAGGGCGTGTCCTATGCAATTATCATCAGCAACATCCTTGTTCCGCTGATTGAGAAAGTAACCCTTCCCAAAGCATTTGGAAAGGAGGGCAAGTAATTATGAATAAAGCAGGATTTATGAAAGACGCGCTGATTCTTTTCGTCATCACACTGGTATCCGGCTGCCTGCTTGGCGGTGTGTACCAGGTGACTAAGGAACCCATTGAGAAGGCTACCATTGCTGCCAACAACAAGGCTTACAAGGCAGTATTTAACGAGGCCGAGTCATTTGACCCGGATGATGCCCTCACAGCCGCGGTTGAGGGATGCAACGCAGACCTGGCCGGCATGGATTTTGGCGGCGTCAAGGTGGAGAATGTGCTTAAGGCAGTAGACGGCAGCGGCAACCAGCTGGGCTATGTCATCACTTCCCTTTCCAATGACAGTTACGGCGGCGCTGTGAAGGTATCCGTGGGCATTAAAGAGGACGGCACCATCACAGGAATCGAGTTCCTGGAAATCAATGATACGCCAGGTCTGGGACTTAAGGCCAAGGAGCCTAAATTCAAAGACCAGTTCATCGGCAAGAATGCCGAATCCTTAAGTGTAACCAAGATGGGGAACGCGGACGACACCCAGATTAACGCAATCAGCGGTGCCACCATTACTTCCAGCGCAACAACCAACGCAGTGAATGCAGCTTTATATTACCTGCATAACTGCATCAAATAATTAGGAGGTGGGAATATGAATAACTGTTCTGAACGTTTATATAACGGTATTGTGAAAGAAAACCCTACCTTCGTCCTGATGCTTGGTATGTGTCCGACCCTGGCCGTAACCACATCAGCTGTCAACGGCCTTGGTATGGGACTTTCCACAACCGTGGTTTTACTGTTTTCCAATATGATTATATCAGCACTCCGTAAGATTATACCGGACCGTGTGCGTATCCCGGCATACATCGTTATCGTGGCTTCCCTGGTTACTGTTGTGCAGCTGCTGCTTCAGGCCTATGTGCCGAGCCTGTATTCTGCCCTTGGTATCTATATTCCGCTGATTGTAGTTAACTGTATCATTCTTGGCCGCGCAGAGTCCTACGCATCCAAGAACGGCCCGCTTGTATCCACCTTTGACGGTATCGGCATGGGCCTGGGCTTTACCCTTGCCCTTACATGCATCGGCCTTGTCCGCGAGATCCTCGGTTCCGGCGCAATTTTCGGCAATGTAGTGATTCCTGAGGATTACCACATCGCCATCTTTGTTCTGGCTCCCGGCGCGTTCTTTGTCCTTGCAGTGCTGACCGCCCTTCAGAACAAGTTTAAGGCCCCGTCAGCGACCAACGGTTCCGTTCCCAAGTCCAGGCTGGCATGCGGCGGCAACTGTATGGAGTGCACGGGTTCCTCCTGCATGTCCAACCATGAAGTGCTGGAGACCAGGAAGCGTCAGGCGGAAGAGAAGGCCCTTGCTGCAAAGAAGGAAGCCGTAGCAAAGAAGGAAGCAGAGTTAAAAGCAGCTACTTCCAAGAAAGAAAATTAGGAGGGTGGATAGATGAAAGAGTTATTATTAATTGCCATTGGTTCCGCTCTGGTTAATAACGTTGTTTTGAGCCAGTTCTTAGGACTTTGTCCATTCCTCGGTGTTTCAAAGAAGGTTGAGACTTCAGCCGGTATGGGTGCAGCGGTTATTTTCGTTATTACCATTGCGTCCGCTGTGACCAGCCTGGTGTACACAGGGATTCTTGTGAATCTGCATCTGGAATATCTCCAGACCATTGTATTCATCCTGGTTATCGCAGCCCTGGTTCAGTTCGTGGAGATGTTCTTAAAGAAATCCATGCCGTCACTGTATGAGGCTCTGGGCGTATACCTGCCTCTGATTACCACCAACTGTGCGGTTCTGGGCGTTGCCCTTACCAATGTGACGAAGTCCTATAACTTCGTACAGAGCGTTGTAAACGGTATCGGTATCTCCGTTGGTTTTACCATTGCTATTGTCATGTTAGCTGGTGTCCGCGAGAAGATTGAGCATAATGACGTCCCATATTCATTCCAGGGGTCACCTATAGTCCTTATTACCTCGGGTCTTATGGCAATCGCATTTTTCGGATTTTCCGGATTAATTTAGAAGGAGGAGAAGGAAAATGGTTACAGGTATTATAATAGCGGCAGCCGTGGTAGGTATCCTTGGTATTCTGATAGGTGTCTTCTTAGGCATAGCCAGCGAGAAGTTTAAAGTTGAAGTAGATGAAAAGGAAATCCTGGTCCGTAACGAGCTGCCCGGCAACAACTGCGGCGGCTGCGGATACGCGGGCTGTGACGCACTGGCAAAGGCAATCGCAGCCGGCCAGGCGGATGTAGGCGCATGTCCTGTGGGCGGCGCTTCCACCGCGGAGAAAATCGGAGCCATCATGGGCGTTGCAGGCGGAGCCGCCGAGAAGAAGGTAGCCTTCGTGAAATGTAAAGGTTCATGTGACAAGACCGCCGTACAGTACAACTATTACGGTGTGGATGACTGTAAGAAGGTATCTGTTGTCCCGGGCGCCGGGGAGAAGGCCTGCGCATACGGATGTATGGGCTACGGCTCCTGTGTCAGGGCATGCGC
>PPYE01158387.1_pt1 | contig 11649 bp, 4 predicted proteins | sample 1559881 | NCBI WGS metagenome assembly PPYE01 (sample SAMN08240022, study PRJNA423297) | Human gut metagenome, whole genome shotgun sequencing project.
TCTCAAAACAGTATACCGTATACTCCTTCCGGAGCATATGATCAAGCGATTTGCTTGACTTACTTAATAATACGAGCGCCAGCGAAGAATCTGCTGCTATGGTGAGGAAAGCGGTAAGAAGATAACAGCTATTAGCTGTGAGCTGAAAGCTGTTAGCCGTTAGCTGTGAGCTGTCAGCTGTCAGCTAAAAGTGCTGAATGACTGCGGATGGTATAAGGCGTCATAGTGAGGGAAACGTTAAACGTCATCCTGAACGAACGTGAAGGATCTGTACCCGTGGTGAGGGAATCGGTAAGATGTCATGAGGATAATAGAGTCTTCACTCTGTGTCACTGTTTCGTTTCCCGTCTTTCCCACAAGGCATTTTTGCCACCGTTCAGAATGACGGCGGACGGCAAAGCGTCATAATGAGGGAAATGTTAATCGTCATCCGAAGCGAACGTGAAGGATCTGCTGCCGTGGTGAGGAAGCCGGTAAGACGTCATCCAAAGTGCCGGCGAAGAATCTGTCACCGTGGTGGGGAAGCCGGTAAGAAGATAAAAGCTATCAGCTGTGAGCTGTTAGCTATAAGCTAAATATTCTTTTACGGGTTGAATCATCTTGGCATGCGAGTATCCGTTTCGGCTTCGTTGGTCATCGGGCGCATAATAATAAGTGCACTGAATTGGCAAGAAAGGCGCCGGCTTGATTTGCCTCAAACTTTGCTTTCTAAAGAAGGGGAGTTTCTGAATAGGAAAGTACCGGTTGATTTGATCCATTACCGATGATATGTCTGAATTTGTGAAAAATTATTGGCACAACCCATATTGTACATATAAGGTATAAAAATAAAAACGTTTCTTCCTAATTGTATATCTGGGAAGGAACGCTTTTTGTGTTGTGAGGATATATTTTTGACGCTTTGGGTTTTGCGGGGGTGATTCTGTTTGAGGAAAGCTTATTGCCCGTGATTCTTCTATGATTACCTTCAGGTAGCACTATGTGAAGATTATGGTATAGAAAACCGAGACCCGCTTGGTTGGGGCAGAAGATAAATAATTGTACTGATAAAGTAAATGTATGAATACATAGGAAATGGATGTGGAAGTGCTATGTGTGTTTACGCCTGCCGGCTTGGATAAAATAAGCTGGTAATTCCGTTATTTTCCGAGAAAAGTGCGATACGGGATCTACTATGTTTTTTCGCTCAGTACAGCTTGGATGATTTGAGACAGCATGTCCTGTTTTTTCTCTGAGAGAGTATATTCCGTTCCATTGAAGAGAAATGTGCTGCTCAAGATGGATCTCAGATCCGGTAGTTCTTTTGTATTGTACGTACTTCTATCTTCCTGCAGGATATAATTCCGGGGCTTTCCTATCTGAGACAGTTCGTCAGTGGAAAGGTGCAGACCACTGCAGATTTTTACTATATTGTACATGGATCCGCCATCTACATTCTTCAGAATGGAATATAGAGTTCCATATGGCATATTGATCTTTGCGGCGAAATCTTTCAGTGTCCATCGTTGGAGGATCAGCTTTTTCAAATATTCCTCTTTTGTCATAATCGCCTCCTTACTGTTGATTTTACATAAATAATATCGAAATTTCAATGAATCAGGAGTGGGATGTGGATTTTTTAGTAATAAAAAGTTATAATGATATAATAATTTGAAATTTCAAATTAAAGGGAGAGAGGAACGTGTATAAAAATCTGATGGCAGAATTGGCAAAACAGGAGATGAGCCTTGAAGAACTGTCAAAAGAAATGGGGATCAAGCAGGAAATGCTGCTGTTGAAAATGGAAAACCGTCATGGAATTAATTTTAAGGAGGCTGTGAAGATTAAAATGATTCTAAAAACGGATATGCCGTTGGAGGAGCTTTTTTTTTGGGAGTCGATTTGAAATTTAGAATTATATGATTGGGCCATTTTGTATGTATGCTGTTACAGTATGTAACGACATACACATGACGGGAAATAAGGAAACTCTTTTATTAAAGTGGACTTGAACAGAAATATGGAGAATAAGGTAGCTTTTTAGGAATGCCTTGGAAATAATCGATCGCTCCGAAATTCATCTCCATTCTTAAGAAATATTGATATGAATCATATTCATAAAGGCATTTGGAATTAAAGTAAGGACAGCTGTACTGTTATTGCAAAAATTAAGAGCACAGCTGTTTACATTATATGAATGAAATGGCACTGAACCGGTAGATAAATATTCATCAGTGAAAAATCTTGTGTTTTTATAAAGGCTGGTAAATATGATGAGAAGTATAGAAGGAGGTGTAGGAGATCTGCCGGATCATATAAATAAATTTTTGATATAGCATTATATTTTTTGGGTATGTAGAGAGGAAGGGTTATATGAACAAAATTTACAAAGTCATTTGGAGCAAAGTGAAGAACAGTTATGTGGTAGTTCCAGAAATTGCCGCCAGCAGCAGCAAAAATAAGGGGAATAAAGCATATAAATCTGCGCTGGCTGCGGTTTTAACGGCGATGCTGGGCTTTGGCGGTTTTGTCGGCAGTGAGGCGGCTACAGTCAATGATGGGGATACATTGAACGGCAGTACCCATATCACCGTAACTAAGGATCCGGCAACCAAGACGATTACCATATCAACGACCGGGCTGGCCACGACGGGTGATTTGGCTACATTAAGTACGCAGGTGAATACCAACACCGGCAATATCAACAATAATGCTACCCATATCAGTACGAATGCTACCAATATCAGCACAAACGCCGGCAATATCAGCAATAATACATTAAAAATCAACACGCTCACAGCACTGACAAATAGCCTGGGACTTGATGCTGCAAAACCGGGGATTAAGTATTTCCGTGCCAATTCCACGGGGGCAGATGCTTCAGCTGTTGGCTCGGATGCTGTCGCGGTAGGGACGCAGGCCAGAGCCACCAAAGATAATGCGATGGCAATGGGGGTGGAGGCCAAAGCAGAAGCCGAAGATTCCGTGTCGGTAGGGCATGCTTCCAGAAACGTTTCTAATGCAGTAAATGGCGTGGCCATCGGCCATGGGGCAATTAACGGTGCTGTCAGCGGTATGACACCGGATGGAGACAGCACGGTCGTACTTGTCGGCGGCGGCAAGAATAGTGTGTCTGTCGGGAATAAAGCCAATGCCCGTGGTAATTCTTCTATTGCGTTGGGAGATGGAGCGGTTGTTCAAAATGATGGCGGCAATCGTATAGTTAATAACAACAGTATGGCGATTGGAACAGCGGCAAAGACGGTGTCTTCTAATAATGCGACAGCTATCGGGCACGGTGCTTTTGTTGCCAAAAACAGTCACAGTGCGATTGCTGTTGGCGAAAGTGCCCAGGCCGGTAAGGAAGCCGCAACGGCGATCGGCAAAGAAGCGGCTGCTAAAGGCAAAAACAGTCTGGCAGCCGGTACTTCTGCTGTGGCCGAAGGAGAAAATGCCGTATCTGTTGGTCAGGGAACGGAAGCAAAAGGAAAAAATGCGGTTGCTATTGGGAATGCCAGTCAGACAGCCGGTTCCAGTTCTGTTGCTGTCGGTGATGAGGCCGGCGCGGCAGCCGGCAGATCTGTGTCTGTCGGTATTGGTGCCGGTAAGGGCATGATTGGTGATGTATTGGGAACGAAGGGCTCGCATGTGTCTATTGGTGACGAAGCCGGACAAAATGTGGATGGACAGCATGATATTGCCATCGGCACCAAGGCGGGCGGAAATGTATCCAGCAATTATAATATTGCCATTGGTGTAGAGGCAGGGACGAATATAGGTACTGCCGGTAATCCTTCTATTGGGAAAAATGTATCCATTGGATATAATGCTAATAAGAATACTACCCTGGTGTCCCGCCTCCAGGCGACAGCAGTCGGCAGTGATACGAAAGCCGCTGATGACGCGTTGGCGCTTGGTTTTCATGCGCAGGCAGCAGGAAATGGATCCATAGCTGCCGGGTTTAATGCATTGGCGGAAGACGCGGCCAGCATGGCGCTGGGACAAGGGGCAAAGGCTTCCGGCGGGAACATTGCCATCGGTAATGGTTCGGAAGCCAGCGCGGCCATGATTAGCGGTACTGGTTATCTGACAGGGACTGCCGCTCCTTCCACAGGTGTTTCAGTTGGTACGGCGGCAGCATTGCGTCGTATTACGAATGTAGCGGATGGCGCGCAGGATCAGGATGCCGTTACAGTGGCACAGCTGAAGAAATCCATCGATGAAACGGTCCGGCAGGTGAATGCCAGTATTACCAGTACGACGACTACAGGAGTCTACTATGATACTGTAACTACCGGGCAGGGAGAAAGTATCACTTTAAAGAATACCAATAACAAAGGAACCGTAATTCACAATGTGGCTAAAGGTACATCGGGAACAGATGCGGTTAATGTTAATCAGTTGAACGAAACCGTGGATCAGGCAAAGACTCATTATTACTCTGTGAAGTCCACAAATGCGAATAATTACAATAATGACGGGGCTGCCGGCGAAGATTCTATGGCAGCAGGAGTTGGCGCCAAAGCGTTGAAAAAACGCAGCGCGGCCATTGGGAATAATGTGGAGGCACAGGGAGAAGGCAGCATCGCCCTGGGAACCGGCTATGAGGAAATAAATGGTGGTACACCTACCATTACGCAGACTGTGGCGGCTTCCGGTTATAAATACAATATGGCCATTGGTGCAGGAGCACAGTCGGAAGGGAATCATTCTATTGCCATGGGTACCCGTGCCGTCACCACCATAAAGAATGGCGGGACCAGTGTGGATAAGGCAGTGGCTATCGGTTATGCCGCCGGAGCCTCTGATGATAAAGCAGTAGCAATAGGCAGTGAAGCTAAGAGTAACAGCCGGAGCGCGGTAGCTTTGGGTGATCGGGCACATGCATTGGCGAATGATGCTTTGGCTATAGGTACAACGGCAAGTGCTACAGGAGAATCTTCCGGTGCAATCGGTACGGCCAACACTGTCAATGGAGCAGGGACATATGTCATCGGCGCACGGAACAGTGCCCCCACAACTCCGGTAGCAAGTAATGGTTCAAATATCACGGCGGTCAATTCCGGTGTGTTTGGAAATGAAAATACGTTGGACGGTGAGAATAACAGAGTAACCGGAAACAGTAACATCGTCAAAAAAGAAACGGCAACAGGGCTAACGGATATCATGCTGACAGGGAATAATAATACAGTCAGCGGCGATACGGATACAACGACGCAGGATGATGCCGGCAAGGTATCCGGTATCACGATTACCGGTTCAAAGAACACGGTAAAGGCAAAAAATAATACAAAGAATCTTACAGATGTCCAGATTGTCGGGAATAATAATACGATAGACACATCAAATAAAGCGCTTGATTTGTCCAATACCCAGATATTGGGCAGCAATGTGAATGCCACCATGGGGAATTCCGTATATCTGGGGAGCGGCTCCGCTTATGTGGCAGATGGCGCGTCCACCAAAGGCATGGCAGTTTATAACAGTGATGGCACTTATGCCTATGCAGGCGGCACACCGGCAGGTGTTGTCACGGTAGGAGCTAAAGGCAAGGAACGCCGTATTCAAAACGTGGCGGCCGGATTGGTTGCTCCGCAGAGTACGGATGCAGTCAATGGAAGCCAGCTCTATACCATGACCCGTCCGCTCCGTTTTGGCGGAGACAATTCCACTATCGGTGCGACAAGTGCGGCAGACGTCAATGTGGTTAAACGGGGATCTGACCAGGTGATGTCCATCTTGGGCGGTGCTGACGGCAGCAAACTGAGTGATAACAATATCGGCGTGGTAGCCGATGCGGCGAATAACAAGTTCAACGTCAAACTTGCCAAAGAGCTGAAAGATCTGACCAGTGTGACGACAAAAGATGCGGCAGGAAATACGACAGTAACCAACGGAGCCGGTATGACTGTGACCGACAGTGCCGGAAATAAGACGGAAGTCACCGCCGGAGGTGTCACCATTACGCCGAAGACACCGGGACCCGGCAAAACGAATGTTTCTTTAACCGCGGACGGACTGAATAATGGCGGCAACCAGATCCATAATGTAGAAAAAGGCACAGCCGATACGGATGCGGTCAATGTCAGCCAACTGAAGGCTCAGTCTTCTGATCTTATTCAAAAGGGCTTCGGTATCCAGGCGGAAGATGGACAAAAAGTGCATAAAGACCTCGGTAGTGATGTGGAAGTTGTAGGTGATGGAAAAAATATTACCACCAAAGTCGAGGGCGGCAAGGTCAAAGTGGCATTGAAAGACGATATTAATGTCAACAGTGTGACGACAAAAGACGCGGCAGGAAATACGACAGTAACCAACGGAGCCGGTACGACCATTACCGACAGCACCGGGAATAAGACGGAGGTCACCGCCGGTGGCATTACCATTACGCCGAAGACACCGGGACCCGGTAAGACAAATGTTTCTTTAACCGCGGACGGACTGAATAATGGCGGCAACCAGATCCATAATGTGGCAAAAGGTACGGCCGGTACAGATGCGGTCAATGTAGATCAGCTGAAAGACGAGATCGCAGCCAATGCGACCAAGCTGGTAGACGGAAAGAATACCACCGTTGAAGGCGACGGAACAGCAGCCAATCCGTATAAAGTCAATGTAAAAGATAACATCAATCTTGGTGAAAAAGGCGCGAACGGCAAAGACGGCTCCATCGGAGTCAACGGTAAAGATGGCTCTGCTGTGGTCATCAACGGCAAAGATGGCTCCATCGGTTTGAATGGCAAGGACGGCGCTAACGGACTTACCATTAAAGGTGGTGATGGTAAACCCGGCGTTGACGGAACGAATATCACACGTCTGATCATCGAAGAAAAGAATGGTGATAAGCATGACGTCGCTACCCTGGATGATGGGCTCAAGTTTGCAGGAAATACCGGTACCGTAGCTAAAAAACTGAATGAAACCATGACCATCAAGGGCACCGGTACGAAGGCGGATACGGAATATGATTCTTCCAACATCAAGACCATGGTGAATAGCAACGGTGAAATGATTGTTGGCTTGGACAAGAACCTGAAAAGCGAAACTATTGTTGCTACAGGTAAAGACGGCAAAGATGGTAAAATCGGTATTAATGGTAAAGACGGCGTAACGACAAATATTTCCGTTACCCGTGATGGCAAGCCCGGAGTAGACGGCGCGCCGGGTACGACCACGACCCGTATCGTATACGAGAAACCGGACGGAAGCAAAGAAGAAGTGGCTACCTTAAATGATGGCATGAAGTATGGCGGTGATACAGGAGCGGTCATCAAGAAGAAACTGAACGAACAGGTGAACGTAGTCGGAGGCATTACAGACACAAACAAACTGACCACAGAAGACAACCTTGGCGTCGTATCCGACGGCAATAACAACCTGAACCAGACAAACCAGAGCATCAGCAAGCTGGGGGACCGTGTGAACAAAGTTGGCGCTGGGGCAGCCGCCTTGGCATCCCTCCATCCGCTGGACTTCGATCCCGATGATAAATGGGATGTGGCAGCCGGTTATGGACATTACAGAAATGCCAATGCGGGGGCTATCGGCGTATTCTACCGTCCGAATGAAGATACCATGTTTAGTGTGGGAGGTTCCTTTGGCGGCGGAGAGAATATGGTGAATGCCGGCGTCAGCTTGAAACTGGGACAGGGCAACAATGTATCCACATCAAAAGTGGCAATGGCGAAAGAAATCAAAGACCTCCGTAAGGAAGTGGAACAGCTGCGCGGCGCGCTTGGCCAGGTCGTTCAGGGACAGGCGTTGGATCCGATGAAGATCAAGCTCTTCCCTGATGTACCGGAGAACCACTGGGCTTACGAATATATCGCCACCCTTGCGGGGAATGGTATCCTTGAAGGGTATCCTGACGGAAACTTTGGCGGCGACCGTATGATGACACGTTATGAATTCGGTGCTATTGTATACCGCGCGATGCAGAGAGGATTCGAAGTACCTGCTAGAATGCTCAAGGAATTTGAACCTGAATTGGAACGGTTCCGCGTGGACACGATTGCGCAGAACAAAGCAGGACAACCGACAATCGAACGTGTACGTGTTATTCACAATAGATAATCCTGTAAAATAATTTCCATGTAGTATGAAATCATGCCTCCATGAATATGCGATAGAATTCAGGAGGCATGATTTTCTATTGTCTATAAAGAAAGCAGGTGAACGATTTTGAAAATAAATGAAACGTCTTGCCCTTGCGGGTTTAGGAAGGCGCCGATTTCAAAGACGCTAAGCGGCGCATGAAGTTGTGATCATCATCGATGCTGTAGATCTTGGGGATACTCACTTGCGGGAGGGGGATGAAGAATACAGAATGAAATGTTTTCCTGTGTAACTACCCGATTTGCTGTTGCGGTTTAGTGTCTGATTTCATTTTACAACTAACCTTGTTTCTTAATTATTCATGATAGTTTTTAAAAAAGTGGAAATAAGATAAATTCTCTGCTATAATATTTAATTATTAGAAAAGCAGTTTTGTGTAACCTGCGGAATTTGTCTGTTAAAATCTGAAACCGGTTGTGTGACAGGGAGAGGTGAGACGGAGCGCGAAGGGTAAAACATGATAGCTCTTTTATGTTTTTTATTTTCTTTAAATTGGGAGGAAAGTATGAACAAAATTTACAAGGTCGTATGGAGTAAGGCAAAACATGCCTATGTCGTCACTTCTGAAGTGGCAAAGAGCCACACGAAAAGCGCTTCGGGAAAAGCAGTGAAAGCCGCTCTGGCAGCAGCTGTGGGGATGGGAGTCCTCATGGGTGGATACACGGCGAATGCGGCGGATACAACGACAGGTTCCGGCAGCGGCGTGGCGTATGGTACGGGCAGTGACGCGCCGAAAGCAGAAAATGTGGCCATTGGCAAAGGGGCAGGTATTTCCTATTCCAATGGTGCAAGTAACGCTACCGGTGATATTGTGGTAGGCAACGGTGCTAACATCAATAACTATGCCAGCCAGGGTGGCAGCATTGCCATTGGCAAAAATGCAAAAGTAGAAAATATGGCTGGCGGCGGAGAAGCCAGCTTTGCCTTTGGACAGACAACATTTAGCGGAAGTTGGTTCTCTTCTGCTAGAATTCCTGCTGATCCGACGAAGGTCGTAGGCAGTGTTGCTATCGGTGATAATACATTTGCCCGTACCGGTAGTACGATGATCGGTTCACATAATTACAAAGGCGCACTGGGGGATACCACGGTAGACAGCGCTTCTACGCGGACAGACGCGTTGAATGTCTATGCCACCACCATCGGTGCCAACAGTTTCAGCAATGGCGCTTTTACGACAAGTACCGGTGTCTATAATATTATTTCCAGCGAGTATAATGGTGGACGACTGGCAAATCCGGTAAAGAATTTAGGAGCCACCATTACAGGTTCTTTGAATAGTATTGAATCGAAAACATCAAATAATCGTTATGCTGGTATCGCTAATACTGTTACTGGTGTGGCAAACCGCACCTTTAATTCCAATGGATCTCTCATTTACGGTGCCGGAAATGAAATTACCAATTCCATCACCAATATTTCTGCACCATCTGATAGTGGTTCTTCTGCAAAAGAATTTGCTGATAAATTGAGAACTGCGATTACAGGTTCTAAAAGTGGCGGTGCCACTTTAGCTATTGGCGGTGGCAACAAAGCGGATTATACCCAGAAAACATCCATTATTGGCGTTAACAATACCGTGACCGGTACCAGCGGCAGTCCGAGTACCTACAACTCGATCACCGGTTATAATAATACAGCGACTAATATCAATCACGTCTCCGTCATCGGTTCTGAAAATAATGTGACCAATACAAATGGCGCTGTTGTCTTTGGGGATAAGAGAACACTGACAGGTGCCGACGGCAGCGTTGTCATCGGTTCGTCTCAAGCCGGTACCAGTACCAGTGTCAAGAATGCTGTAGCCATCGGCAGTGAAGCCAACGTGACCAAAGAAGGCGGTGTAGCGCTTGGCGCAGGTTCTGTGGCGTCCGTGGATAAAGGCGTTGCGGGCTATGATCCCGGAACAGGTACGAATTCCACGGATACATCTTCGGTATGGAAATCTACGCAAGCAGCTGTTTCCGTAGGCGATACGTCCAAAGGTATCACCCGCCAGATTACCGGAGTTGCAGCCGGCACAAATGATACTGATGCTGTCAATGTAGCGCAGCTGAGGAAAGCAAAAACATCCATCGTAGCGGCTGCTTCCACAGAAGTAAGGGCCGGGACGAATATTACGTCGGTGAATAAGACGGCAGATCCTGGGGACGGACATGCTATATACACGATCAATGCCAAGGATACGGTAGTAACCGGCGGCACGGCGACCTATGCCTCGAACGGTGCAGGTACTGCTACGCTGACAAACAGTGATGGAACGACAGCAACCGTCACCGGATTGCAGGACCGCTATACATCATCTGCTTCACTTAGCGGGGATACGTTGAACTTCACTCGTAATGACGGCAGCACCTATTCCGTTTCCGGCATCGCGTCTTCGCAGGATATCAAAAATGTAACCAATAAAGTAGGCGAACTGGGAACCCGTGTGAACCGTGTAGGAGCGGGCGCTGCAGCATTGGCAGCCCTTCATCCCCTTGATTTCGACCCGGATGATAAGTGGGATTTCGCAGCCGGTTACGGCAACTACAAAGATGCTCATGCCGTATCGGTAGGCGCATTCTACCGCCCTAATGAAGATACCATGTTCAGCGTGGGCGGTTCCTTCGGTGCCGGTGAAAACATGGTGAATGCCGGAGTTAGCGTGAAGCTGGGACAGGGCAACCATGTATCCACATCCAAAGTAGCCATGGCAAAAGAAATCGTCGATCTCCGTGATGAGAACAAGGACTTGAAGAAACGCCTGGATACCATGGAGCAGAAGATGAATTCTATTCTTGGCATCCTGGATATGGGTAAGAAGAAGGATTTCCCCGATGTGCCGGAAAACCACTGGGCTTATGAATATGTGGCTACATTGGCAGGAAACGGTATCATCGAAGGCTATCCGGACGGTGAATTCAAGGGTGACCGTTCCATGACCCGCTATGAATTTGCGGCGATGTTCTATCGTGCATTGAAGAATGGAGCGCCGGTAGATGACAATATGGATAGAGCCATGAATGAGTTCGAACCGGAACTCCGCCAGATCCGTCTGGATCGTATCCGTGTCGACCGCATTTCCGGCAAGGACAATGACAGAAACAAGGTAGAACGTGTCCGTGTCAACAGTGAAGACGATAAGGCGAAAAATGATTACCGCGATGTGTATGGTTCTCATATTTCCCCGAAAGCGTAATGGAAAGCAAGGGTAAGGAAATAACTTAAGAAACATAAAATACGGTACTCGTCAGATGTGATGGGTACCGTATTTTTGTATGACTGAGGATAAGCTGACGGTCAGGCGTCATCCGAAGCGAATGTGAAGGATCTGTACCCGTGGTGGGGAAAGTGGTAAGGCGTCATCCGAGTCATAGATTCTTCACTCCGTGCCATATTGCTGCTTTGCTGCTTTTTCACAAAGCATTCTTGCGTCCATTCAGAATGACGATTGGAGGAAGAGGATAAAAGCTATCAGCTGTGAGCTGTGAGCCGTTAGCTGTGAGTTAAAAGCCGAAGCATATGATTTCCATTAGGTGTCATACGAAACAACAGCAAAGGATTTGCTGTTGT